>Ga0193962_1000443_pt1 | contig 18826 bp, 17 predicted proteins | sample FB_5_MG_FD_140335 | JGI IMG/M metagenome (GOLD analysis project Ga0193962, IMG submission 140335) | Microbial mat bacterial communities from the Broadkill River, Lewes, Delaware, United States - FB_5_MG | ecosystem: Environmental > Aquatic > Freshwater > River > Microbial mats | place: USA... | reverse complement strand
TTGATCCTCGCCTTGCGCTATCAACTCAACTCGCCCGTCATCTAAATTCCTGACCCAGCCAGTGATCCCAAGTGAATCAGCCATCTCTTTGGTCGATTGACGAAACCACACCCCCTGAACACGCCCGCTAACGTAGGCATGAAGACAAATCACTGACATCTCACTTCACCTATCCACTTACAAAATACAATGTTTATACTTTCATTGCGCCACTTGATCAGCAACACTTTTATCATCAGTCGCCACCGTAAATAACGCATCCATATCTACCGCCAAATGCTTTTTCTCATAACCTACAATCTCGATTAAACGCATTTCGAGATCTCGCTCCCACTTTATAAGCGAAGATGCCGGTATAGGCTCAGGCGTTGGCCAAGGAAGCATGCGATTTAGCTCATAGAGACTAATGGAAGACATACTTCGGCTCAGCAGGTATTCCGCTTGATCACTACGCTTTATAACGCCACCATCTAACAACAATTGCTGATAAGTATCCCAACGATTTTGATCCAAGCTTTCAACATCTTGCAACAAACAACGATCAGACAGAGAGACCCCCTCTTTCTGAGCTTGCCATAACCGATAAAGCACAGCGACTACCGTATATAAGTGTGGCACTTTGGCGCTATCAGCCATTGGTCTGTATACAGTAATAGATCGCGTCAATTCGGCCCCCATCAAAATGATCACCCAACTAATAAAAATCCATAGTAGAAACAGAGGAACCGCAGCGAATGCTCCGTAAATCAATTCATAGGAGGGGAACTGGGTCACAAACGCGGTAAAGCCTCGCTTGGCCGACTCGAACAATAAAGCAACAACAACACCACCCAATAAAGCGCTTTTAAAAGAAACACGGCAATTGGGTACGGCCACATAGATCAAAGTGAATGCCGCCGCGGAAAAAAACATAGGAAGAAGACTCAGTAATCGACCCTTTCCTACCGCTTCTGTTGCTGTCGTTATAAACGGTAAAGACGCTATATAAGAGGTGAGCACTAAACCTACGCCAATTAAAATTGGCCCTAAACTTAATATCGCCCAGTAGAGCAAAAAACTGGACAACCCTTTCCTCGGTTCAGATACACGCCAAATTCTGTTAAATGCAGCTTCAATATTTTTCATCATCATGATAGAAGTAACGGCCAATAAACCGATACCTACCGCGGTTAACTTTCTTGCTTGGGATGAAAAATCATTCAGGTAATCCTGAACAACAGCACCTGTCGCAGGCACAAAATTGTCAAACACCCAACCTTGTAGTTCCTGCCCTACCCCCTGAAATGAAGGAACCGCAGCCAACATAGCATAAGACACGGTCATGAGAGGGACGACTGCAAAGAGTGTCGTGTATGTTAAAGCCGCTGCGTTCAAGATCCCTTGGTTATTTAAAAACTGTTTGAATAAATACCTTATAAACAAAACACTTGGATGATTTACCAATTTACCCATAAAGACCTCAAAACAATTATTAGGCGGCGACTAATACTCAAAAATAACGCCCCATCCATGAAATATCCGTTGTAGCCGTATACAATGTGGCACCATAACCCAACACGTTAAACTGATCACTTTTTTTGTGATCCATTAGTACGGTATAGCACAATGAGCGAAGTTATTATCTATCACAACCCACGCTGCTCCAAGTCTCGCCAGACTTTAGCCCTTTTAGAAGAGCAAGGGATCAAGCCTGATGTCCGCAAATATCTAGAAGATGCTCCCTCTGCAGAGGAACTACGCCTAGTGTTAACGCAGCTCGGCATTCCTGCACGTTCATTACTAAGAAATAAAGAAGCTGAATTTAAAGAAAACGGCCTCGACGACTTAACTTTGAGTGATGACAAAATCATCGACATTATGACTCAAGTACCCAAGCTCATTGAACGCCCTATCGTTATTAAAGGCGATAACGCGCGCATAGGTCGCCCACCAGAGTCTGTTTTGGAAATTCTATAAATGAGCAAGCCTTATGTTTTAGTGCTCTATTACAGCAGCCATGGCGCCACCCGCACCATGGCTAAACATATTGCACGAGGTATAGAACAATCTGGGATTGAAGCACGATTACGCACGGTGCCAAGCATCTCAACCACTTGCGAAGCAATAGAACCAGCGATCCCGGAAGAAGGCTCTTTATATTGTACAGAGCAAGATCTATCAAACTGTTCTGGTCTTGCTTTAGGCAGCCCAACACGATTTGGTAATATGGCTGCACCGCTTAAATACTTTATTGATGGTACCAGTGCCCAATGGTTATCTGGCACCTTAATCAATAAACCCGCCTCAGTGTTTAGCTCAAGTTCAAGCTTACATGGAGGGCAAGAAACCACCTTATTGTCGATGATGATTCCTCTACTTCATCATGGCATGGTCATTGCCGGATTGCCCTACAGTGAAACCGCTTTACTCGAGACAACAACCGGCGGAACACCTTACGGTGCGACCCATGTTGCTGGACAAAATAATAGAGCGCTTGATGAGATAGAGTTATCTCTATGTTTAGCTCAGGGCAAACGTTTGGGTGAATTAGCGAGTAAACTTAACTGATTTTTCTGACAGAGCAACCTCCTCTAACGAGAGTAAAAACCATTGAAAGAATACATTCCTGACGACCATAACTATGCTGCCAAATCACGTTTAGGGCGCATTATCTCCGTATCCTGTTACTTAGGCTTACTCGGATGGTTTACTTTATGGCATCTTTTCCTTATCCCGGTACCCACTGCGAATCCGTGGGTTATCTGGCTAATACATATGATACCCCTACTGGCTTTTGCTAAAGTAATGATCTCAGGTAGCCCACGTGGACATGCTTGGCTCTGCTTTGTCTTGCTAATCCCGTTTATTCAATCTGTACTAGCAGCCTCCAACCCAAATACGTTTGTTTATGGCTTAGTGTATTCGCTCCTTGTAGGCATACTTTTTACAAGCGCCATGATGTATGCCCGTTGGCAGAGCCGCTATAACAAGCAGCTTGCACATTGGGCAAAACAAAAAAATGATCCGCAATCCGATTCAAGCTCTGCCAAATAAATGCCAAAACTCCCCTCTCAAATACAGCGGCTACGCCAAGAGTTTCCCATTTTAGCAAAACAGATAAATGGGAAGGCTCTGATCTACTTAGATAATGCAGCGACCACTCATAAGCCCAATGCAGTCTTAGATTGTATGCAGCACTATTACACAGAGAGCAACTCAAACGTGCATCGCGCCAGTCATGCACTTAGCGCCGAAGCGACCTATTTATACGAAAATGCTCGTAAGATTGTCGCTTCATACGTTAATGCCAGAAGTAGCCGAGAGATTATTTGGACGCGCGGGACAACAGAATCCATCAACCTCGTTACTAACAGCTGGGGAGCCTCTTTAAAACAAGGCGATGAAATAATCCTTAGCACCTTAGAGCATCACGCTAATATTGTGCCTTGGCAACTGCTCGCGCAACGAACGGGAGCTTTAATAAAAGTTATTCCCTTACTACCGAACGGTGATGTGGATCTGACCGCATATAGCAACCTGTTATCAGATAAGACTCGCATGGTCGCTATCACCCATGCCTCCAATGCTATTGGCACAATAAACCCCATCAAAGAGATGATAGCTCAAGCACATAGCGTGGGAGCGGTAACACTCATTGATGGCGCTCAAGCTTTGCCACACCTCCAAATCGATTTAAAAGAGCTTGATGCCGATTTTTATGCCTTTTCAGGCCATAAACTCTATGCCCCAACAGGTATAGGGGTTCTCTATGGCAAGCAAGCGTTATTAGAAGCAATGCCTCCCTGGCAGGGTGGTGGAGAGATGATTAGCAAAGTAAGTTTTGAACAGTCATCCTACAACGAACTTCCTTTAAAATTTGAAGCGGGAACACCTAATATATCTGGCGCAATCGCGCTTGCTAAAGCGCTTGAATGGCTAAATTCGCAAAATAGAGCCCTGCTAGAACAGCACGAAAATGATCTGTTGAACTATACCTTAGAGTGCTGTTCGACGGTAAAAGGCTGGAACCGAATCGGCTCACCGAAAGAAAGTGTAAGCTTAGTTTCCTTTACGTTAGACAACCTACACCAACAAGATATTGGCCATCTTTTAGATCAACAAGGTATTGCTGTCCGATCCGGTCACCACTGCGCAATGCCATTAATGCAAACATTGGCCCTTCCCGGGACGACACGAGCTTCGTTTGCTTTTTATAATACGTTTGAAGAGGTTGAGCGCTTTGCAGAGGCGATCGATAAAATGTCCTCGCCTTCTTTTCAAGGCAGCTCAACAGTCACTGCCCCGTCTGATGCCCAACCCGCGAACACCTCTATTTTAGCTGAGCTTCTTGCACTTAAAGACTGGAACGCACGTTATAGACAGATAATGTTGCACGGTAAAATAATGAATAGCGCGTCCAGTCATCTAAAAACAGAGGCTAATCTCATCAAGGGCTGTGAAAGCAACACTTGGCTGAGTTATGAACTCTCAGATAATCAAAGAATCACATTTTACGCAGATTCCGATGCGCGCATTATCCGTGGGCTTCTAGCGTTAGTTATCGATATATTTAATAACAAAACGGTTTCAGAGATCAGGTCAATTGACATAGATGACATTTTCAACCAGTTATCATTAGAACGTCATTTGAGCCCGTCACGTGGCAACGGTTTACGAGCAGTAGTAGATAAAATTTACCAGATAGCTGAAGATAGAGCAGATTAGCCCTCAGCAGTCATATTTCTGTATGAATATCATTAATTTTTTGGAGCCTAGATGAGCAACTTTACAGACGTTTCCTTCTTAAATACGGTCTTTGGAAACGAAAAAGGGGATCTACAAAATCCGAACTGGGAAAAATCAGCTAAACAGCTACACCTGATACAAGAGGAACTCGCAGAGTTAGTTGAAGGTATAGACAATAAGGATATCGCTGAAATCCGCGATGCCGTTGCAGACATTCTTGTCGTAACTTATGGCATGGCACATATAATGGGTATCGATGCTGATAAAGATATGGCCGCTGTACAGGAAAGCAATCTATCCAAGCTTTGCAAAACCAATGAAGAGATTGAAGCAACGCTTAAGTTTTATCAGCAAGAAAAAGGATTAGACGTATACGCCGGTGGGGAGATCCCCGAAGCTTACATAAAATCGTCTAAAGACCAAACAGGTAGCGATGGTAAATTTTACCCTGCGCATAAATTTCTGAAAAATACGATTTGGCACGAGCCAAAATTGGACTAACAAATGCCAACTTATGATTACCGCATTGAAGCGACTGGCGATGTTATTGAGGTTAAACACACAATGGCATTAACACCAAGGAATTGGGGCGAACTATGTCAGCTCGCCAACATAGACCCGCAAAGCATCCCAGCCGAAACGGAAGTCACTAAACTGCTCAGTTCAGCAGGGTTAGTAAAAAGCAGTACACTCAAGAATCCTGAATCCCCCCCTTGTATGAGTGGCGGTGGTTGTCCTAGTGGGGGCTGTGGGATCTAAGGTTCACGATCGAACTCTTTGACAGACAGTAGTAGGTAGATGATAGTGACCTTCATCTACCTACAATTTATAGGCGGGAAGCCTCATAATGGATACAGAACGTCAGCTTATTCTCGACTGGTCAGCGCAAGGGCACATCCCCCCTGAGGACATTGATGCTGCTTTAGCACAATGCAATTTACAACCGACACAACAGCAATGGTTATTATTTGTTAAACGCCTACTGTTATGGCTTGGTATTATCTCACTCGCAGCCAGTGTTATTTTTTTCTTCGCTTTTAACTGGCAGTCAATCAGCACTTTTACTAAATTTGCCTCTTTGCAAACCTTACTAGTTGCGACCGCTTTATATACAACCAGGCTTCCTTCATTGGGCTCATTAAGTACAGCAATCACCTGTTTCTTAGCTCTGATTACTGGCGCTCTCTTTGCGCTCAGCGGTCAAATTTACCAAACCGGTGCAGACCCATGGCAGCTTTTTGCAATATGGGCTCTTTTTGTTACGCCTTGGGCTCTCCTTAGCCGTTCAAGCACCTTATGGCTCTTATGGCTGATGCTTATTAACCTCTCTTTTGCCCTCTACGCCCAAACGTTTCGGGGCCTACTAGGCTTCCTCTTTAAAGATGAAGAACTTATCGGATTACTACTTCTCATCAATACTATTAGCTTATGTGCTTTAGAGCTTGCTTACTTTCGCAAGCAACCATGGCTAAACAATAGAGTCGCTTCTCAGGTCGCGCTGATTCTGTCAGGTTTCTTAGCGACATGGTTAGCGATTTGGTCGATTTTTGACTACTCAGATGTCGCTTGGGGAAGCCTTAGTTATATGATCTGGATGGCGGCGGTCATCTACTTTTATCGATATAAGCATCTGGATCTACTAGCCCTGTCAGGATGCGCTACAAGCCTCATCGTGGTATTTAGCAGCCTAATGATTAACACGATTGCCGGCGGGTTTGATGGCGGCGCTTTACTTTTCATCAGCTTAAGTATTATCGGTATGTCCACGGCCGCTGGCATTTGGCTAAAGAAACTCACTCTATTAACGCCCGCCCCTTCATTACGGAACAAGCAGACAACGGCGGGAGACAGCTAATGATACGCAGAGATCAGCAGTTATGGCTTCGGTTACAACAACAAAATATCGTTAGTACAGATACCCCGCTAAGCGAGGATAGCTCAACCCCTTGGTATATCAAAACCATGCAAGGCATCGCTGGCTGGTTCGCTGCTCTGTTCATGCTAGGTTTCGCGGCGGTCATTTTTGACTGGATCTTCAGCTACGATAATGAAGTATTCCTCATTATCATTGGTCTTACTTGCTCCGCATCAGCCTTTCTTATCTTCCGCTATAAACAGCAAGTAGCTTTCCTTGAACAATTTGCCTTAGCCACCAGTCTATGTGGTCAGTTCATGGTTTGCTGGGGGTTGTTTGACATCTTTTCTATGAAGGAAAGTACGACGTTCCTCTCAATCGCTGTATATCAAGCCGCACTCGCGCTGTTAATGCCAAATTTCCTTCATAGGGTGATGAGTTGCTGGTTCGCCATGATCGCCCTTTTCTGGAGCTTTAATCTCAATGGCATCTATGGTTTAGACAGTGCCATTGCATCCTGCCTTTTAACATTAATTTGGACTCAGGATAGATTACTGTACCGATACCGATCAGTCCTATTGCCTATAGGCTTTGGCTTCGCTTTATCGTTGATCCAGTTAAGTGCGCATGCCCTCTTTCAAGATGAATTTTTCAGGTACTACCAACATAAATCTACAGGTTTCATTCAGCAATATAGCCCTTATATTGGCCACCTGTTTATCGCTCTTTCATGCTTATTTCTTTTAAAACAAATTTTGAAAGAGCAACATCTGAGCATAACGTCGAAACAAGGGATACTGGCTCTTTCTGGTTTACTCATATTACTCATATCAAGCTTTCCAGTAACGGGTGTCAGCAGTGCGCTCTTAATTTTGATCATCGGCTTTTTCAGACAACACATAACGTTAGTTGCCTTAGGTATAGCGTCTCTGTTGAGCTTTCTCTCTTGGTATTACTACAACTTATCTGAAACATTATTGGTTAAATCAATTTACCTGCTCGGTATCGCAGCACTGTTATTAGTCACATTATGGTGCATTAGCTTTATTACAAGGGATGAGAAAAACAATGCCCGAGTCCAACCCAAAATGGACACGCGTAAATGGCTATCTCTAGGCACGGCGTTATTGGTATTAGTCGTAATTAATACCAATATTTTCCAAAAGGAATCACTCATATCTAATGGCCGTAGCGTTTTGTTAGAGTTAGCACCGGTAGATCCTAGATCTTTAATGCAAGGCGACTACATGCGCCTGCGCTATAAGATAGCAACAGAGGCATTCAATCGTTCTATTGAGAACGATATACAAGATGGCTTCATTCTAGCGGAGATAAACCCACAAAATGTAGCCAAATACATCGCCATCTATTCTGGTGAAACGCTTACCGAAAACCAGCAACTGTTAAGATTCAGGATCAGAAAAAGCCGCCTGAAATTTGCTACAAACGCCTTCTTTTTCGAAGAAGGTACAGCCGATAAATTCCAGCAAGCAAAATACGGTGAATTTAAAGTTGATGAAGATGGTAATATGCTTTTAGTGAGTATGCGGGATGCAGAATTTAATCTTTTAGGTATAAATAAACCTTAATCTAGCTTGTTAGCACAATAACTGGCGTCCAAAGGTTTAAGCACTGCAAAATTTGCCCTAGACTATTAATAGGAAATTATGGGGAAGGAAAATGAACAGCAAATTATTTCTAACGATTATTAATGTAAGTTTAGGGCTATCTTTATTTTCTTCACTCCCAGCACATGCTGAGAGCCAACGCTATACATGCAGCTATACTCACGCGACCTACACAGCGCCTTTTATGAAAACACCTGGCACACGAAATTGCCCTGAAGGCCGTTGTAGCTATGAGATAGTCATCACGGATTCGCAAGCAAGCATCAACAATGTCAGTGGTTATAGCGTACAGCAGAATGACAGCGTTATTACCTTACAGCGCACCGCTAAAGACCCTGTTATGGGCGGAATGGATACCACTACATTTAAATTACAAAAAAGCGACATGAGCTTTGAAAGCGTTAAGACCACAACACCATCGGTTGTGTTAACGACAAAAGGGCAATGCTCTTAAACCAGAACCTTTAATTATTAACTTTCATTGAAGGTGCTAAGGTTAATTACGCTTTATGAATTTAAATGATGTAAGACTGTTTATTCGGGTTATTGAACATAACAGTTTCACTGCTGCCGCAGATAAGCTAGGCATTCAAAAATCCACAATCAGTCGGCGTATAGCTCAGTTAGAAGACGAGCTAGGCGTGAGGCTTTTACAAAGAACAACCCGAAAGCTTAGCCTCACATCCGAGGGGCAGGATCTCTTTCAACGCTGCCAACCACTTTTCGATGAATTAGACAGCGTCGAAAACTACGTTGTTTCTCGCCAAGAGGAGCCTAAAGGCCGCTTAAGAATAACGATGGCACCTGAGATGGGGATTTTCATCATGAATGATGTAGTCGCCAGTTTCATGGAGAAATATCCTCTCATACAAGTTGATATAGAGCTCAGCCCTCGTTTGGTGGATCTTGTTGAAGAGGGTATTGATCTCGCCCTACGCGTTGGTGATCTCTCCGATTCAAGTTTAATTGGTCGCAAAATAGCCGACGCTAAAGTCAGGCTTTATGCCAGCAAAGGCTATTTGGATAAACACGGCAAACCCGCCACCCCTGATGACCTAAGCAACCATCAATGTATTGGAGCGGCCCTTACAGCACAAAACTGGGCATTTGAAAACTGGAATGAAGGGAAACCCATACACGTTAACTTCCGTGTTAGAGCTAATAACATGAGCTTCTGTCGGGAAATGCTTCGCAAAAACTTAGGTATTGCGCGAATGCCTAAAGCCTTTTGCTTAGAGGATATTGAAGCGGGTGATGTCGAAGAGGTATTAGCTGAATACCATGTTCCAACCGTTGGCATCCACGCTCTTTACCCGAGTCGCAGACACCTTAATCCAAAGGTTAGATTGTTTATTGACCATATGATTGAAAGCTTAGATGAGCACCCATGGCTTAACTAAACAAGCCATATTAGGATTAATAGAATACAACCCTGATGTACGCTGGCGACACAGTAACTATGCAGCAGATTCCCATTCAGGTAGCTTTCCTTTAAAAAGAGCCAGTAAGGTTTCAATACCCGCCATCGTCGTCGCATCTTTATGCGTCACTAATAAGGTAGGAACTTGGCTATATTCCGCAGCAAGAACATCTATTTTCAGGTCATTCGCATAACGAGATTCTTCCACGACTTTCCGTGGCACTAAGGTGAAACCTAGCCCCACCGCAACACACCCCAAAATGCCTTCTTGTGTACCCAAATTCATCACTTGGGTATTAACCTTGCCATTATCTTTTAGCCACCGCTGCGCCCTATCCCTATAGGCACACCCTTCCCTAAACATGATCAACGTATCAGGAATTGTCATACCTAAAGCCGAGACTAAGACAAGCTCTTCCATTAAGACGAGATGACAAACCAGATCAGGATGCTCAACTGGACCACCCACAAAGGCACAATCTAAACGGTAATCTAAAACATCCTGAATAAGCGCTCCACTGGTATCCGACTGAACTCTAGGCATGAGCTGTGGATGAGCCTTTCTCAGCGCTTGCAGCACGCCAGGCATCCTTACAGCAGCAAATGATTCCATCGAACCAATACGTAACTCCCCCGTTGCTTCTCCTACCTGCCTGACAGCGATGCCCGCCTGCTGCTCTAACTGCAACAGCTTATTCGCATAATCCAACAAGGTACTACCCGCGGGTGTCAGCTCTAAGCTGCGTCCTTTTCTATAGAACAGCGCAGAACCCAGCTCTTGTTCTAAGCGTTTAATGCGAGCGGTTATGTTTGATTGCACCGTATGGAGTACACGTGAAGCCGCCAAAACTCCTCCCTGCTCAACTACAGTTTTAAATGTTTTTAGGGACACCAGTTCCATGTAACAACCTCAACCATTCAATAATAATGAACGCTTCATTCTTAAACATTCATTTGTAGTGATAATTTAAGCGAGTTAATCTTGCAAATACCAGTATTTTTAAGAATTCTTTTTTATGATAACCCAAATAGACAAATTTAAAGTTCTCGCCGCAGGTGTATTCAGTTTAATACTGATGCTGGGTGTAGCACGTTTCGCTTACACCCCTTTACTGCCGATTATGCAAGAACAAGCGGGGGTTGGTGATGCTATTGGCGGTTGGCTGGCTACATTCAACTATATGGGCTATATGTGTGGGGCTTTAATCGCAGCATCGGTCGGTGATCTTCAATTAAAAGACAAACTTTATCGACTTGGCCTACTCGTTGCGATTATTACAACAGCAGGCATGGCGGTTACCGAGAATGTGTTTCTCTGGTCCATTATGCGCTTTTTCGCTGGGCTAAGTAGCGCCGCAGGCTTATTAATAGGTTCCGGTTTAATCCTTCATTGGCTAATTCGAAATAACTATAGAAGCGAACTGGGCATACATTTTTCTGGTATAGGCTTAGGCATAGCCCTGTGTGCCGTGGTTGTTGAGCTAATGGCTGTCCAGCTAGATTGGCGTGAACTATGGTGGCTATTCACCATAATAGGTTGCCTGTTTGCGATACCCGCGTGGCTTTGGCTGCCCAAACCCGACAGTAGTGGAATGACGATCTCTGGTGCTGAATTAGTTGACCGCCCTCCTTCAAAGCGTTTTTTATATCTGATGCTATCCGCATACTTTTGTGCGGGATATGGCTTCGTGATAAGCGCTACCTTTATCGTTGCCATTGTCGAGCGCGAAGAAACATTACAAGGCTTGGGGCCTGCGGTTTTTCTAATACTCGGCCTATCAGCCGCACCAGCCTGTATTATCTGGGACCTTATTGCCAGAAAAGTTGGCGTACTAACAGCACTCTTAATCGCCTATGTTATCCAAATCTTTGGCATTATTTTACCGGCACTTAGCGCCACCCCTTTTGCCGTCATACTAAGTGCGATGTTATTCGGAGGGACCTTTATTGGGATCGTAAGCTTAGTATTAACAATGGCTGGGCGGTTTTACCCAACCAAACCAGCAAAGCTTATGGGTAAGATGACATTAACTTACGGTGTTGCCCAGATTATTGCGCCTGCGATTACAGGTAATTTAGCGGAGCGACTGGGTAACTATGACATAGGATTATGGATCGCTGCGCTGATAGTGTTAATCGGTGCCATTTTTTCAGCTATTCTGGTGATAACCGAACGCAAAGCACTTTAGTGCTTTGCCGTTTTCGGTTTAACTTTTCTTGTCCTCGAGGTGCCTATAGTTCTACTGTTAATAGCTTTAGTTCCACTGGTAACTACGCTGACCTTCCTTTTCTTTTTACGCCATGATGGCGCTCCCTGCTGCTTGATATTTTTAAGCAGTGACACATCCAGGGCTTTTGCTTGCGTCACCATCTCAGCTAAAACCTGATTTAAAGGCTGCATGAATAGCTCGTAGCTCAGCGCTCTTTCGCTAATAGCGCCTAAAGAAGACTCCCACTGGGCCGTCATATCAGGCTTACTTGCCTTATCAGGAAGGCTACAAATTAATGCCCGCCCAGCTTCAGTACTATTGATAGTTTTATTCTTTCGTTGCAAAAACTGACGTTTAAACAGCAGCTCAATAATGCCAGCACGGGTCGCCTCGGTACCTAAGCCATCCGTTTCTCGGAGAATCTTTTTAATGTCAGGATCGGTGACATAACGAGAGATACCTGTCATAGCGGATAACAGGGTCGCTTCAGTAAAGGGCTTTGGTGGCTGAGTCTCCTTTGCCAATACTTCTCCCTTTTCACAGACTAAAGGCTGCCCTGCAACCAAGGATGGCAGAAACAGATCCTGCTGTTGTTCACCCACGGTAGAATTTTTGTATAAAGCTTTCCAGCCAAGCTCAATAATCTGTTTAGCACTGGCACGAAATTCGCCACCCGCAATCTCAACATCAACATTTGTTTCGGCGTAACGATGCTCTAACATAAATTGCGCTAGGTATTGCCTAGCGACAAGCTCGTAAACCTGTTGCTCTACCTTACCCAACCGGCCAAATTCCATACGTCGTGCGGTAGGAATAATCGCATGATGTGCCTCTACCTTTTTATCATTCCATGCCTTGCTTCGGCGTGAAAAATCAAAGTCTTTAGCATACTTATTAAAATCCGAGCAATGGCCCTGAATAACACTGGCAATAGCGGATGCTTCTTTAAAATGATCTTGTGGCAGATAGCGACAATCTGATCGAGGATAGGTTAATAGCTTATGTTTTTCATACAGTACCTGACAACTATCAAGCACCTGTTGCGCACTTAAACCAAAACGCTTATTGGCATCTATCTGTAATGAAGAAAGATTATATGGCAAAGGAGGTAATGACTTTTTAGGCTTTTTCTCGACCTTCTGAACTCGCCCAGCCTGGCCATTAATCCTTGAGACGACATTATCTGCCAACGCCTTAGATAAAACTCTACCCTCATCATCCTGCCATTTCTCACACGCTTTACTGGGTCTCCACTTCGCCGTGAAGTGTTCGTCTTGATCCGTTTTAAGGTGCGCGATAACCTCATAAAAGGGCTTGGACTTAAACGATTCAATTTCTAAGTCTCGCCTAACAACCAACCCTAATATCGGAGTCTGTACCCTACCAACGGAGAGAACGCCTTTGTAGCCTGCCCGCTGTCCCTGCAAGGTATAAGCTCGCGTTAAGTTAATACCGTATAACCAATCGGCACGGCTTCGTGCCAGTGCCGAAACTGATAATGGCACGAAGTCACTGTTATCCCGCAGTTGTGCAAGCGAACGCTTAACCGACGACATATTCAGATCGCTGATCAAGCAACGCTTCATCGCTTGGCGCTTGTAGGCCGGAACATTCAAATAATCAATGACTTCGTCGACAAGTAACTGCCCTTCGCGGTCAGGGTCGCCAGCATGCACTATCTGATCAGCTTCTTTAGTCAGCTTGCGAAGCAGAGCAATCTGTTTTCGGGTTTTAGCTTTTGGTTGAAGCTTCCACTTATCTGGAACAATAGGAAGGTGCTGTAGTTCCCATTTTTTGAATGCAGGATCGTAATGTTCTGGTTCAGCTAGCTCTAATAGATGGCCGAAACACCAACTGACAACATCGCCGTTAGCGGCACGAACACAGCCTTCCTCTTTTTTATGGGGTTTAGGCAAAGCATCCGCAATTGCCCTGCCCAGGCTTGGTTTTTCTGCAATATAGAGAATCATTATTGGATAGACACACCAAAAACTGTATATAAAAACAGTACCATATCGAAATACTTAGCCATATTCCAGCTAAAAACTAGTCTACCCTTAACCTATATGAGAGATAAAAATAAGCAATCGTTCTTATTGCTCAAAAAAAATAACCTCCTCCCTTTGATTGCAGGGGGGATAGTCTTTCTTATTATTTTTTCTATTTCAGAATGGCTTATAGAGATGGATGATTCTGTCCATGACGAGCAATATCAAGCCAGAGTTGACGGAAGCATTAAACACATATCACACCAACTACAGGAAGCGATCAATAATAATTTATTAGTCATTGAAACAGTAGAATCATTATTGCTATTACAACCGGATATTACATCGCGTGAATTCAATATTATTGCAGAAAACCTATTAGCAACTCGCCCAAGTATTAAACAAATTGAACTATCCCCTGATGCCATTATTAAATTTATCTATCCACTACCTGACCAATCAGGTGTCGGTCTTAATCTAAGAAGCATTCCTGGTCAAAAGGATATTGTTGAACAATCAATCCAACAGCAAAAAATGATTATGGCGGGCCCACTTGAACTGCTTGAGGGTGGAATAGCTTTGATTGTCAGACAGCCTCTTTATAAAACGGATCAAGGGAATACTCAGTTTTGGGGGTTTATCACCCTACTGTTCGATCTTGATAAGCTATTTACTGAAGCCGAGCTGTTGGGTAATGATCATCTCACGCAGTACGCTATTCGAGGCGCTGATGCTCAAGGAAAAGACGGCGAAATCTTTTTTGGTGAGCCTCGTGTGTTTGCTTCCCGCCACTTAAGTACTTTAATTAACGTGCCTGGCGGACATTGGATACTCGCCGCAAGCATCAATGACTATCCCCATACGCCTTATCACTCTTATCTACGTATCTGGGGGCTCTTAGCATCAGCAGCATTTGGGTTGCTCACATGGTTTAGCACATTACTTTGGCTAAGAACTTATCAGCGCTCCATTCATGACCCACTCACTGGCCTACTCAACAGACAATATTTTCAAAAACGCACAAAAATAGAGATTGAGCGGGCAAAAAGACACAACTTACCACTCTCCTTGATCATGATTGACCTCGATCTGTTTAAGCAAATTAACGATAACTTTGGGCACCAAGCAGGTGATCATATTTTGCGTTTATCAGCACAGTTAATTCAGGAATCACTTCGTGAGGGTGATGAGGTAGGTCGATATGGTGGCGAGGAGTTTGTAGTAATTACCCCGCATGATAATGAGGAGCAAGCACAGCAATGCGCAGAACGAATTCGCTTACAACTGGATCGGCAGATCGTCATTAATGATCAAACCGTAAAATTATCTGCCAGCTTAGGGATCGCTTCCCTATCAAGAAACGCGCCTGATTATGATCAGCTCATTTATAAAGCGGATGAAGCACTCTACCAAGCAAAAGCCAAAGGCAGAAATTGTATAGTCACCGCTGGTAAAAACTGAGTATTATTACATCAGCTTTAGAGCAGGCTCATTCAACAAGGACATCTGTTCACGCAGCTCTAATACATGCTCACCCCAATAACGTTCAGTATTAAACCAACTAAAACTATGAGGGAATGCAGGGTCATCCCAACGGCGTGCAAGCCACGCGCTGTAATGCATGATTCTTAATGTTCTGAGGACTTCTATCAGTCGTAATTCGGTACTTTTAAAATCATTAAATTCGTTATAACCGTCGACGATCTCTGACAATTGTGCGGTTTGCTCATAACGATCACCGGATAATAGCATCCAAATATCCTGCATTGCCGGGGCCATCCTCGCATCATCAAAATCGACAAAATGAGGCGCATCGTCTCGCCATAACATGTTGCCTGTATGACAATCACCATGGACACGAATATTCTCGATAGGGCCCGTCTGCGCCGTGATCTCAGTAATCGCGTCAATAAGGTCCTTGGTTATCGAATCGTAGGCAGGTTTTAGCTCTTTAGGAATAAAGGACTCGCTTATAAAAGCTGCACTGGATATGCCAAAGTTATCCGTAGTAATTGCCGGGCGATGCTTAAAGGGCTTAACGGCACCGATCCGATGCATCCGCCCTAACAAACGGCCTAATATGAATAAATTATCCATATTATCCAGCTCTGGCGCATGCCCTCCGCGACGAGGAAAGAGTGAAAACATGAAACCCTGATACTCAAATAGCGTGTCACCCGCTTCATTTTTTAAAGGGGTCACAATCGGAAGTTCCTGTTCAGCTAGCTCGAAGCAAAACTCATGCTCTTCTAAAATCTGTTCCCTGCTCCAGCGCTGTGGACGATAGAACTTGGCAATGAGTGGTTCACTTTCCTCAATACCGACTTGATAAACACGGTTTTCATAGCTGTTTAATGGAAATGTCCGACCATCGCACCAATATCCCTTGGTCTCGACTGCGTCCATGAGAAAAGAGGGCGTTAACCGCTCAAAAGGGTGAGCATTGTCATTTTTTGACATTAAAATTCCAGCTATAAATATGAGTGGTGCTGAAGATTACGTTGAAGAAGGATTAGCTGCAAGTGATTCAGTCCGTTAAGCAAAGCTAAATAAAAGTTCAAGATAAACGAATAAATGCAGGCGTAGATAGCTCTTTTTGCTATAGTTTCGCCATTCGAACATAGAGTATTAAGAGAACGATATGGCAGGCTCCCTAAAAGACCAACTACTCAATATTGGCCTTGTTGACCAAAAAAAAGCTAAGAAAGCTGATTCTGAAAAAAAGAAACAGAAGAAACAAGCGAATAAAGCCCGTAAATCGGGACAAGCCGTTACTGATGAACAGCTCGTCAAACAGCAGGCATTAGAGAAACAGCGCAAAGAAAAACAAGAACGCGATCGTCAGCTTAATTTAGAACGCAACGAAGAAAGGCGTAACAAAGAGATCGAAGCACAGTGCCGTCAAATGATTAGTCAGCACAAACTTGACGTATCTCAGGACGCCGAACAGAGCCATAACTTTGTCTACGACAATAAAGTAAAAACCATGTATGTCACTACCGAACTTCAGGCCCAGCTCATTCGCGGCCAGGTAGCTATCGCTGTTTTAGACGAGAAATTCTACTTAATCCCGGATAAGTTCGCCGAAAAAATTGAACAGCGCTTACCCACATTTGTTATTCGTGTTGAGCCTGAGGAAGAACCGGATGAAGATGATCCTTATGCTGATTATAAAATCCCGGATGATCTAATGTGGTAATAACCTACCACCATTAAAAAGCAAGATAGGGATCGTTGATGGCATTGGGCTTTTTTGAACAATTTTTGGTCGTTCTTTGTTGTGCAGTCATTGCCACGACGCTCTTTCGTCGTATTGGCCTTCCACCGCTACTTGCTTATTTAGGTGTCGGGGCTGTCGTTGGCCCCTACAGCCTTGAAGTCATTCAAGATGCGCAAAGTATTGCCTTGCTCAGCGAATTAGGGGTGGTTTTCCTCCTTTTCATGCTCGGGCTAGAGTTTTCTGTTTCGCGCATGTTTGCAATGCGCAAAGCCGTGTTTGGTCTAGGCAGCCTTCAGGTCACCATCACCTCGGTCATATTAATCGGCATTTGCCTGCTCTTTCAGCAAAGCATGGTTACTGCGCTTGTGATAGCCGGTGCGCTTTCACTCTCTTCTACCGCCATAGTCAGTCGAGAGTTAATTCAACGAAACGAACTCGATACCGCGCATGGTCAACTGTCCGTTGGCACGTTAATTTTTCAAGATTTAGCCGCCGTATTTTTCTTGATACTTATCCCTTCACTCGGGGGAAGTAACAGTGAGATCAATAGCACGGAAATAGCATTGATGTTACTGGAGGGTGGCACCCTGCTGGTTTTGCTATTGTTTGTTGGCAGAATCATTATGCCAATACTCTTTCATGAATCGGCCCACAGCGGCTCTAGTGATGTGTTTGTATTAACCACACTGGCAGCGGCTCTTTTAGCAGCATGGCTCACCCACGCTGCGGGGCTATCAATGGCGCTTGGCGGATTCTTAGCGGGCATGATGTTAGGTGAAAGTCGCTATCGTTATCAGCTAGAAGCCGATATACGTCCCTTTAGGGATGTTCTGTTAGGGCTATTTTTTGTCTCTGTAGGGATGCAGCTTGATCTGATGGCGTTGGTCAATAATTGGTATTTGGTCATTTTATTTACCTTCGGACTGATCATTTTAAAAACCTTGCTGATCACAATAATTGGGACCTTACTCCATAAAGACCCAGTCAATTCATTACGTGCAGGGCTTAGTTTGAGCCAAGGTGGGGAATTTGGCTTTGCCCTACTCGCTTTAGCGCTTGGTAATAGTTTGATTGAACCAGAAATAAACGCCATTGCCGTAACAACGATCATCGCCAGTATGATCATTACTCCTATTCTAATGAATCACACCTACGGATTAAGCCGCTGGTTACATAAGCAGCCAGAACTTGATCCAATGCTTGATCTACCCGAGCAACCTGAGGCATACCAACATGGTTTGAAAGACCATGTCATCATCTGCGGCTTTGGCCGTGTTGGCCAAATAATTGCCCGTTTCTTAGACCAAGCAAGCATTCCCTATATCGTTGTTGATAATGATCCTGTGCGTGTGACAGAAGCCTCAACAGCGGGTGAAAACATCTGCTTTGGCGATGCACGCAGAGATGATGTGATCGAAGCGGTAGGCGCACAAAATGCGCGGATGCTGATACTAAGCTTCCCAGACCCAGAAGCTTCTCTCAGTGCTCTGAAACATCTACGCAACCGGTTTGAAACCTTGCCTATTCTTGTCAGAACACGTGATGACTCTCGATTAGAATTATTTCAAAGCGCCGGGGCTACCGAAGTCATACCCGAAGCGCTGGAAGGAAGTCTGATGATGATTTCGCATGTTTTATCTTTACTGGATATCCCGCATCAACAGATTGATCAACAAATTAACAAAGTTCGTTCTGAACGTTATCACATGCTACACGGCTATTATCACGGCATGCATTCAGAAAAAGTTGATAGCCAGGGCCGCATGAAAGAAATTCTTCA
>Ga0193962_1000439_pt1 | contig 18951 bp, 14 predicted proteins | sample FB_5_MG_FD_140335 | JGI IMG/M metagenome (GOLD analysis project Ga0193962, IMG submission 140335) | Microbial mat bacterial communities from the Broadkill River, Lewes, Delaware, United States - FB_5_MG | ecosystem: Environmental > Aquatic > Freshwater > River > Microbial mats | place: USA... | reverse complement strand
TAACAAAAAAGCACCGTTTATAAAAATATTTAAAAATGATGATGAAATTCAAAGTATGATTGATCAAGATCATCAAAAAGAGTTTGAAGAATAATACCTAAAATATCGAATAGGGATAGGACTCCCCATCATCGTCCGGATATGTGCGCCTCATACTCGATTTCCGTACGTCATACCGTACTTTTGTGGTGCCCTGCCTCAGCAAGGCGGCTTCCTCTCGAACCACCGTCACCGATGGATCGTTGCCATATCACTACATCCTTCGCATCCATCCGGCTGGGTCTATGAAGGGGTCTGAAGGGGTCAAGTCTTGCTCTTGGCTCATTATGGTTTTTTTTAAGCTGGGAATATTTCAGTCTCACATAACGGTCATTTCCGCTACATCCTTTGCCTCCATCCTGCCGAGCCTAAGACTTGCCAAATGTTTGCAAATCCATTAGATTTGATTCATTTTTAATAATACATGCCGTGTCCGGCTCACACAAAATGCTTCAACAGACCCGAGGGCTATAACATATTAATGGGATAAGTTATGAAAGTATCAGATAAAGACGCTGAATTATTTTTCGATTTGATGTGGGGACTTCAGTATTTTGTCAACCATAAAAATAAAATTCATACTCATATTAAATCGTTGGAAGAATATATAGACTGTTCGACGGAAGTAAAAATGGAAGTGCGTACTGCACTTTATTCGAATATAACGATTATTGATTCCTATGTTGAAGAAAACCCTCAGAAATTATCTGCAGATAAATTAGAAATAATTTCCGCATGGAAAAATTTTGTTCAAGGAGACTTTTTTATTGAACGATATTTGAAACGATGTGCGATGTTTATTGAAAATGATACGGTATATGGCGTTCTGGGTCTTCACCAAAGCGTTGAAGATATAATTCCTCGATATCGGCTTCCTATGAATGTAGAGGCCGTCTTGTTGCCATTTAAGGGGAAAATTATATATGATGGTCTTTTTCAGGCGCGTAATATTTTTTTTGGTGGTGGGATAAAAGGTGATTTGAAAGAAACCTATATGAGAGCCAAACAAAACAATCGTATTATTGAAAGTTTTGATACTGCCACAAAAAAAAGTCCCAAAAAAGAAGCCAATAAGCAGAAATCTTCCAAAGATTGGAACCCCGAATTAAACGCGCTCGCTAAAGCATCGAAAAAATTGCGGGGTAAGGCAACTGATCCCGCAATATTCAGTCCGGCATTTAGCTTACTAAAAGCCAGTATTGAATTTGCACAGATTGCAGTATTAGATGTAAACAATCAAGAAGATCTTCATAAAGCATTAGATAAAGTAAGGCGCGCATACAATAAATCGAATACCGTTATTAGTCGCCAAGAATATGAATGAAAGCCGAACGACCTGGGCCGGCGCGTTAGCCATCTGGTAGATGATATTATGAGGTGAATAATTGAATGTTAAAGTAGAAGTTGAACTTGATTGTTCTGCAAAAGATAAACATAGAAAAGAAATGTACGACGTTGCTGAAAGGTTAACTGATGATAAAAAAAATATTCTTATTTCAATCCCATCAAATAGACTGAGAACTGTAATAGCTGAATTCACGATAAAAAAGGCACGGCAAATAGATGTTGTTGACGATATTGGTCGTGAGTTTTTATATTGTCTATCTGACTATAATGAGTCTTCAATTGTATTTCAGTCGTCCCAAAAGAAATCAAGAAAAAGAAAACCATCATCCATAAAAAAAAGAGATAACGTAGGATTTACAGAAAAACAGGGCCAATATTTAGCCTTCATAAACAAATTTATAGAGACCAATGGCCATTCTCCTAAGCTATCTGATTTCGTAAATCAATTTTGTGTTGGTGCCACAAGTGTATATCGAATTTTAGCGAAACTTGAAGAAAAGGGCTTTATAAAGCGTTCTTCTCAAAAACCTCACAGTATTGAATTGTTGATTCCTGAAAATGAACTTCTAATATAAGGCGTAGGATTATGGCAAGAAAGGTCTGGGTTTATGACCCACACTCTGGAGGAGTAAATATTCCTGATAGGATAAAACAGCGTATTCGACAACGTATTCTTGATCATGCTGAAAATCACTACTCAGGAAAGTTCAATCGTATAGATGTCAGATTTCGAGGGAAATTTTGTTATATAGATGCATATTTAGAGCCATTTGTTCCAGTGGATGATTATGATCCGGATCTATTTGGTAAGTCCCGCGAGGAACGTATAGAATTTTTACGCAACATTCCAACACATTTGTGCAGGCTCCGTTATTTTGGAGATGATGATCGTTGGTCTCTTGCGTTCTACACATATAGTCACAATAAATATGAACCGTGCGTTTTTAATGATGGCAATTGGGAAGGTACGGTTGAAGAAGCGTTTGATACTTCTTCTGTTTATCTGATAGAATGATTATAAAGTCGAACGATCAGGTTAAGCTTCGGCAGAGAATCTTGTAGGCTGTGGGAGAGCGTGACCCCTGAAGCCCTGGTATAGCTTTGAAAGAGCAACTTGTGGCCGTCGAGGGTGAAGCCCGCTTCTGGGTTTAAGTTGCCAAATCCTTCAACAACTCGCTCGGCGCCGGAAACAAAGATAAATGAACCGAATTTTACATATTACAAGCGGTGACATAGCAGGCGGGCATTTGGCAAAGAGTACAATTCCCGGAGAAGTGTTCGTATGGCATGACATCCTTTACAATGGTCCGAGAAAACCGGGGTGGCCGGATGACGTCACGCTGGATGCCCGGGCGGGTTTTCTCGAGGATGCAACTGGGGGTGGGGTAAGCAAACAATACGTTCTTGAGACATTAAAGACCCAGTATGCAAAGCTGAAAATCGCATCCGATTATGACACGTTGGTCCTCTGGTTTGATGCATGCCTCTTTGACCAGTCAATGCTTTGCCACATTCTTGCGTGTATGTGGTGTCTTGGAAACGAACATGCCGACCTTCTCTGCATAGATGCGTTTCCCGGCATTGATCCCTATCACGGTCTCGGACAGCTTTCTCCCGAGCAATTGGCTTCCATGTATGCGCAACGTAAACCGTTGAAGCCGGATCACTTTCTTTTTGCAGAACGTGTGGATCGCGCCTTCGCACGCCAGGATCAGACCGAGTTCATAAAGCTGGCGACGATGGCTGCGCCTTTGCCTTGGATTCCAGCGGCCGTAACGCGTTGGATGGGAGAATTCCCTGATAAAGTGACAGGGTTGGGTAAACTTGAAAAATTGGCGCTTGAGGCAATCTGTTCCGGCCTTGAAACCCCGATGGACATTTTTTCATTTGTTTCCGCCCGGGAAACGCCGCCGCAATACTGGGGTGATATTACGCTTTGGGAGAAGATCAATGCATTGGCAGATAGAGAGCCGCCGCTGGTCAAAATTGAAGGGCCAAACGCAAGATTGCCCCAATGGGAAGGCCTTGCAGATTTAAAACTATTTCGAGTGTACCCAACAGAACAACGATAATACTTGACGGTAATCTGGATTCGAGTTGTTAACAGGCGACATCGCGAATATTCACATGAACAGACATTCTACAGGAAAACGAATATAACCGAGGAATCGGATCCGGGAAAGCCACACGCCCGGATCTTTGCGGGGCGCTGGGTAACCGGTGTTTCTAACGCGAGAATAAATAGAGGATAAGAGAATGATTATAATCAGTTCACGCAAAGACTTCGATGATCCTGATAATTTATCAAGGGATGGACATCGTATAAAAGAAATTGACTTGGCAAACGACACTGTCGTCCGCGAATTAACCATGGAAAGTCTTGTTGCCGAATTGCAGGGTCGGACCGTATTGGTTTTAGTTCATGGATACAATAATGAACAGTTTGAGGTTTACGATGCTTACAAGGTTATTGAGGACAAAGTAAACGCCTTGACTCCCGGGGTATATGATGCGGTTATCGGTTATTCTTGGCCGGGCGGTGATCGAGGGATTGAGTGGTGGCAGGGAAAATCCAGGGCGAATGCTGTTGCAAGGATGTTTAGATCCTTGATTGAGGAAATGAGTAATTCCGTAAATGCTGTTGATTTGATGTCGCACAGTTTAGGGGCGCGTGTTAGCTTAAAAGCGCTTAAAGAAAGCCAAGTGCAAACTGTGGTCAGAAATTATTTTTGTACTGCACCGGCAGTCGACAATGAATGTTTAGAGCCAAGGGAGGAGTTTTTTGAATCTCTCCCTTCATGCGGTAGATTGTTTGTGTTCCACTCTGCGCGGGATGGTGTGCTTCGTATCTCGTATGAGGCCGCAGAATGGGATAGAGCTTTAGGGCTTTATGGGCCGGAAGACAAGGATTATATATCACGCAGAGCCCGTACAATCTATGTTGCCAACTGTAAGAAGATTGTAAGCAAACATGGCGGATATAAAAGAGCGAACGGGGTCTATAAATACATCAGTGCGTATCATACGACAAATCCGGCAAAGTTTAAAACATTATAGATTACTTACGAATAAGGACCCTTGGCAAGGTTCGTCCGGCAGATTTAGATTCTCATCCACACAGTGGTCTTTGTGGATGGGAATCAATAGTCTCTGTTTGATTTTGAGTCCGCTTCGATCTGTTGCGCCATTTCAAGGTCTAAAACAGATTGGGCCATATTCTCTGCATGGTGCATGGCATATGGCATTGTTTACGCTGGGGATATTGGGTGCACTCATACTCAAATTTGTTCAAGGATTTTTTTGGCCTCATCCGCCCTTTTAAAGTCTTTCTTCAGCTCAAGTGCCTTTTTCAGGTATTTTTTAGCATTGATGTAATCCCATTTTTTGTTGTAGGCCAGGCCTATATGAAAGTTGAAAATCGGGTTTTCAGGTTCTTTTTCAATGCAGTTGGAGAACTCTTGAATGGCGGAATCATAGAGTTCTTTTTTGTAGTAGATCCAGCCCAGGGTATCCATGATGGCCGGAATTTCTCCGCTGAGTTCCTTAGCCTTTCTGGCCAGATCCAGGGCTTTGTTCATCTCAATGTTTTGTTCGGCATAGAAAAAAGCCAGGTTGTTCAAGGCCGGAATGTATTCCGGATTTAGCTCAAGCACTTTTTCGTAATGGACCTTTGCCTGTTCATTTTTACCCCTTTTTTCGTAAAACAGCCCGAGCTGGAAATGGGGCTCGATCTGTTCCGGCCGCTGGGTCAGCAGATTTTGATAGATCTCAAGCTCTTTCTCACTATTTTCTTCCTGGCGGTATGCCCTGGCCAGGGCAAGGTAGGGTTGAGTAAATTTAGGGTTGGACTGGATGGACAGTTCAAAGGCTTGCTTTGCAGCATTCGACTTTCCAAGGGCCATGAAAAGGTTCCCCCTGAGCCCCTGGATAATGGAGATCACAACAGGCGAGGGGGCCTGCAGGGCTTCAATATGGGCATCACATCGGTCAAGGGCTGCCTGATACTCTTTTTCGGCACTGTACAGCCGGACCATGTTGATAAAAACATCCATAAGGTTTGGGTTAATGGCCAGGGCTTTGTCATAGACGGCCAATGCCTGGTCCGGTTTTTTGTCCATGATAAAAAGATTACCTAACCTGAACAGTGCTGCCGGATTTTCGGGATGGTCCTGGATCAACGCCTCATAAACAGTCTGGGCTTTTTGTATTTCCTGTCTGGCTGCGTAAAGATTGCCCTTCAGCAAAAGTGCCTCATAGTTTTCAGGGCTCAGTTTTAATGCCTTGTCAATTTCAGACTCGGCCAGGAAATAGTCGGCCTGTTTGAAATAGATATCCGCCATGATGATTCTTGCTTTGAGGTGGAAGGGATTCTTTTCCAGGGTTTTGGCAATATAAGCCATGGCCTGATCTGTTTTTTTGTCTTTCAAGAGCACAGATCCCATCAAAAAATTGTACCGGGCTGAATCCGGTTCCTCTTCCAGCAGGGACAGGAGAATTTCCTTGGCCTGGGTTGATTTTTTTCGGGATGTCAAAAGCTTTGCCTTGAGCACTTTTGCCTGGGGAAAGTCGGGGCGGACTGCCAATACCTCATCAATTATTTTTTCGGATTTTTCATATTCCCGGTGAAGGAAATAAAAGTCCGCATACGCGGTTTTCAAGCCGGCATGTTCCGGATGAATGACCAGGGCTTTTTTGATAAACCCCTCTGCTTTGTTCGGCTGTTCATCGGCATTGTAGAACCGGGCAATGAGCATGTAGGGCAAAGGATTGTCCGGCGCCAGTTCAATGGCTTTCAAAAAGGATTGCTCTGCCTGGCTGTTTTCATTTTGTCCGGCCTGGAAGTTGGCCAGCATAATCCTGGGTTCAACCGCCTCGGGTTTTTGAACCACCAGATCTTCCAGAACAGCCCGGGCTTTGTCATATGCCTTTTGGGCCAGGTAATACCTGAATACCACCCGGTTAATGTTCAAGTCATCCGGCGTCGTTTCCAGGGCTTTTTTCAGCATGGCTTCGGCTTTGCCGGAGTCTTTCTGGGCCTGGTATATCCTTGCAAGGACCAGCATGGCCTTGGTCTGTTGGGCATCCAGCGTGAGAATTCGTTCATAGATGCCCGCCAGGGTTTCCAATGTCTCTTTTTTGTTGCCCAGGATTCCGGCTTTCAGATAGAGTCCTTTTATGTCGTCTGGGTCGGCAGCCAGGACTTGTGTCACTTTCTTTTCCGCTTCAGGCCATTTTTGGGCCAGAAAATAGAACGAGGCCAGCTGGAGTTTGATCTCAAGATTGTCCGGTTCCAGGTCCTCCAGCCGTAAAAAGACAGCAAAAGCCTCCTGGGCCTTTTTCTCCGCCATGTAGGTGCGGGCCAGAAGATGGTAAGCTTCTGACGAATCCGGTATCAGGCTGACCGCGTTTTTCAGTTGGATTTCAGCCTTGGCATATTCCTGCTTTTCAAAATACGCTTTTCCTTCCCGGATATAGGTCTCAGCGTTTTGCTGGTCAGACGCGCAGCCTCCAAGAACGAGACTCAGAATTAAAAAAAAAGATAAAAAATGGCTCATGTTTTTCTCCTGAACGGTTGGCCTTTATTATATTCAAAATATTTTAGTGCATGGGATAGGGCCGTGCAATCTGTTTTTTAACAGTTTATCCTTTGATTCTATCAAACTCAAACCCTGGTGCGGTTTTTATGGATTGGGAGCAATCTCCATGTTTGATTTTAAGTACGCTTCGACCTGTTGCGCAGTTTCAAGATTTAAAACCGCTTGGGCCATCTTTTCTGCCTGGTGCCTGGTGCAGTGGCGGATCGCATTTTTTACGTCGGGGATATTGGGTGCACTCATACTCAGTTCATCCAATCCCAAACCAATGAGCACCGGCGCTGCCAGGGGATTCCCGGCCAGTTCTCCGCACATGCCCACCCATATTCCTGCCTTACGCGCTGCCTTGGCGGTTTGGGCCACCATTCTGAGCACCGCCGGATTCAGGGCATTGACCAGATGACTGACCTTTCGGTTACCGCGGTCCGCGCCCATAAGATACTGGGTCAAATCATTGGAACCGATGCTGAAAAAATCTGCCTTACTGGCCAGCTGGTCTGCAACGACCACCGCAGACGGCACCTCAATCATCAGCCCCACTTCCATATTTTCTTCAAAAGGCGTCCCGCAGGTTTTTAGTTCCTGTTTTATTTCATCCAGAACAGCTTTGGCTTCACAGAACTCTTCCGGGGTACTGATCATGGGAAACATAATTTTGATATTGTGGCCGGGACTTGCTTTGAGGATGGCCCGCAACTGAGTTTTAAAAATATCCAGGTGTGCCAGGCAGAAACGGATGCCTCTTAAGCCAAGGAACGGGTTATTTTCCGGGGCGATATCCAGGTAGGGAACAGTTTTGTCTGCGCCGATGTCAAGGGTACGGATAACCAGCGGGCGGGTCTGCATTGTATTGGCCATCTGGGTATAGGTCAGCAATTGTTCCTCTTCGGAAGGTGCCTGTAACCGCCCTAAAAACAGGAATTCCGTTCTGAACAATCCCACGCCTTCGGCACCATAATCCAGAATTGTTTTTGTATCATGGGGGCCGCTATTGGCGACGATTTTAATGGTTTTGGGGTGCCGGCCCATGGTGGATGCCGGTGCTTGGGCAAGGGCCTTGGCCTGTTGCTGTTGGTTTTTCCACGCATTACGCCGTGTCTTAAATTCTGCCAGCTGGGTTTTTGTGGGATTGGGCCAGACCAATCCCAGGGTACCATCCAGGGCAATGATTTCGTTTTCCGGTAATGAGAGCATATCGCAACCTAAACCCACAATCGTCGGAATTCCTAAAGCCTTGGCAACAATGGCGCTGTGAGAGGTGCCGCCGCCCAAGACCGTGCAGATGCCCAGGACGTTATCCGGGTTCAGCTGAATCGTGTCCGACGGGGTTAACTCTTCTGCAAACAAGATGGCGGGCTGCGCAAATTCCAACGTCGGCAGATCCTGGTCGATAAGTTGTCTTAACACACGTCTGCCCACATCAATGACATCGGCTGCCTGTTCACGAAGATAGGGCGCTTCAAGTTTGCGGTATTCCCGGACCATGGCGTCTATGGATGCCAACCAGGCCGATTCTGCATTGCACTGCCGGGCCAATATGCTATCCTGCACCGCATCCAGCAGGGCCGGATCATCCAGAAACATTTTCTGGGCATCAAAAATAGCCGCTTCCGTATCGCCAACTTTTTGAGCCGCCTGGTTTTTTAATTGCTCAAGATCCTGTCCGGCTCGGATTAGCGCAGCCTGAAGTTTTTTAATCTCCGACTGGGTGTCCTGGACCAGTCTGGTCTTAACTTCGGGCAGCCGGGAACGGTAGTGAACCACAGGACCAACCGCAATGCCGGGAGACACCGGAATGCCTGCAATTGACCCTTGGGCATTTTTCCGGGTATCGGCAAGCAATGCTTTTTTTTCAGACGTTATAGGCGAACCCTTTTCGTATTTTTCTCCGAATTTATTTTCAGCCAGGGTTCTCAGGACCTCTATCGCCTGGCGCGCCTGGGGCCCGGATGCCCTGACTTCAATTTGATCGCCCCGGCCTGCACCCAGGATGGTTATCTGGTTAATGCTTTTGGCATTGGCTGTTTTTGTTCCTTTTGTGACTGTAATATCCGCTTGGTAGAGGTTTGCGGCTTTAACAAAATTGGCCGCCGGGCGGGCATGCAAACCGTTACGGTTGAGAATGGTCAAAGTTTGCGTAATTTCTTCATCATAAGATATCGTTAAGGTTGGGGAGGGCGAAGGGACAAGGGGCGGCGCAATGACGGTTACCTGGTCCAGTTGTTTTTCCTTTGCCATAAGGGCGTTTGAGGCCTCGTTCATAACATCGGCAAGATTTGCACCAATTGATGCCTGGACCGCGGCGGCAATAGCGCCTTCCACCAGGGGGGCTGCGCAGAGTTTGACATTTTTCGCCTGTTCAGGATCAAGAAATTCAAGGGCCATCTCTGCGCTGAGCAGGGCACTGCCCAGGTCCATGAGCACCAGTACGCCGTCTTCACTGTAAACAGATTCAATGGCGGCCTGCACTTTGATGGGATCGGTGCCAAAGGGATTTTCCGGGTCGTCAATGCCTGCGGCCACTGCAATCATGCCCTGACCCCGGGTCATTTGTTCCGCTATCTCTTTTACGCCTTCAGCCAGTTTGGCACTGTGGGATACAAAAACTAAACCAATCATGATTTGTCCTTATTGGTGTGCCTCTAAAACCTCAAGCAGCATTTTAAATATCAGAAAGGAAGATGTAGCCCCCGGGTCCTGGTGCCCGATACTGCGTTCACCAAGGTAGCTTGCCCGTCCTTTTTTTGCCTGTAACGCAATGGTGTTTTTCATGCCCTGTTCAATGGCTGCGGCCCCGGCCTTTACAATCGTCAGGGTGTCGCTGCCGTTTGACAGGGCTGCCTGCATGGCATCCAAAGCCGGTGCCCAGGCATCAAACATGGTTTTATCGCGCAGGTTGGGCCGACCGCGCTGGACAATGCCGTCCACTCCACCCTTGAACATGGCGCATAGATCAATGGCGTCCAACACGTCCTTGCCGTTACCGGGTGTGGCGGCGCGCATGAAAAAGGTGCCGTAAAGCGGCCCGCTGGCTCCTCCCACACTGGAAATCAGGGTCATACCCGTTATTTTTAAAATATTGCTGATATCTTTGTCCGCAATTGAGGGGAGTTTTTCCGCTACTTTTTTGAATCCACGGGCCATGTTAACCCCATGGTCTGCATCACCGATTTCCGCATCAAGCTGGGTCAGATAGTCTTTGTTTTCCTGGATGACATCGGCGGATTTTTCCAACCATTTTATAATTTGTTCTTTGCTGACGGTCATTGTTCCCTCTCCGTATGTTTTTATGCGCCCCAGCGCAAGCTGGGGGTCGAAACCGGCGCATCCCATAATTTGAGAATTTCTTCATCTGTTTTGAGCAAGGTGACTGAGCAGCCCTGCATTTCAAGGGCGGTGATGTAGGGGCCGATGAGGTTACGTACAATTTTGATGCCCTTGGATTCGCACACATCAGCCAGTTTGCTGTATACGGCGTATAGTTCGGATACGGGGGTGCCGCCCATGCTGTTTACAAAGGCTATGACCTCATCACCGGACTTGAGGGGGGGATCGGTCAGGGATTTTTCCTCCCATTCGCCCTTCTCGGCATCCCATTCGCGAACAGTACGGGTATACGCCTTGTCATCGATAATACGAAGGGCCATTTCCTGGGTGATTTCATTCACGGTTTTCATTTTGATACGTTCCGTACCTGGTTCGCCATGAATACCAATGCCCATTTCTACTTCATTATCAGCCAGCTCAAAGGTGGGCTTGCCGGCGGCTGGAACCGTGCAGGAGGCCAGTGCCACGCCTATGGAACGACCGTTCCGGCCGGCCTTGCGGGCAAGGTCTGCGCACTGCTTGAGGGTATATCCGGCTTCTGCAGCTGCACCCACAATTTTTTCAACCAGTACTGTGGTGCCCACACCCCGGCGACCGGCAGTATACAGACTGTCTTTTACAGCCACATCGTCGTCAATTAGAATGTTTTGCACCTTGATTCCATCCCCATGAACCATTTCAATCGCGGTTTCAAAGTTCATGACGTCTCCGGTATAGTTTTTTACTATAAACAGGACCCCTTCATCAGCGGCTACCGCTTTGGCGCATTCATACATTTGATCCGGGGTAGGGGAGGTGAAAATCTGCCCCGGGCAGGCACCGTCCAGCATGCCCATGCCCACAAAACCACCGTGCATGGGTTCATGGCCGGAGCCGCCGCCTGAGATAAGAGCCACTTTTTTATTGGGCGCATCTGCCCGGTATACATAGTTCGGGTCTATTTTAACCGTAATTTCGGGATGTGCTTTGGACATACCGCGCAATTGATCCTGTACAACCTCGTCGACTGCGTTAATGAGCTTTTTCATTATATTTTCCTTGGGTTTTTTATAAAAAAGATCTGTGTAACCTATACAGATCTTTCTACTTTCTTTGTGGGCTGAATCCCGGTGAAAAACCAGGTCCGCCTGTGGAGGCTTTATGAAAGTTCAAATACGTTATTAAACGACTCTGATATCCCTTTGTATTGTTATATAAGCTTTAATCGCTTTAACGACAAGGCATCTTATTCATTTTTCAGGTATTGGGTGCGCGGGTGACTTTCTTTGGCAAAAAAAACAGCGGCGGTGCTGATTGCATCGCCGCTGTTAAACGTTAACTCTTGATTATTTATCCGTAACGCCGTTTCGGGCGATTGATTTTCCCCGTCATTTGCGTCGCGAATATCTGATCGTTTAGTCTTTTAATATGTTCGGTACTGAAAGCGATCCCAATGGAAGAACTGTTATTTTGGCATCTTGACCTTTTTCTTCAAGTGCTTTTTCCAAAGCCGCTTCTACACTCTCAAAAGGTTTAATGTGTACAGCTTTGACCTCGTCTTCCGGTAGCTCTGTTACGCCCCAGGTCTGAGCCCAGGTATTAATCTCAGCCATTTTACCGGCTTTATGATAACCCAGTTTATACTCAAGTTTGATTTTATCAAGGACCTCTTGGGGGGTATTACAAGATGCCATCAGGTCAAAGAAAGTTTTTCCGCCTATTCCCATTCTACATTGTGATACAAATATTAATATGCCGCCCTCTTTAAGCGCAAGCTTACCATTATCTATCGCTTTTTGAGACTGGTAGAGATCTATATCCATTGGGTAAGGGGCCACAGAAACTACAATTTCAGCTTTCTCTTCTATGTCAACACAAAACACTTTTTTGGCACTGTCTATGGCATCATAAAATGCGCCTACAAGATCCCCGCATGTGGTCTCATATACATTATGATCTTTATCCAAAATCGTCATAATGGAAAAGACTTGAATCTCTTTTAATACATTCATGGCATCCATCATGTCTTCATGGACGGGATTGCCATCTAATGCAAGCGCTTTTGCACTTTTATTCAAAGCCAACTTATGGTTTTGTGTTATGGTCTCATAGGATGCTACACCAGGTAAGAACCCTTTTCTGCCACCGGTATATCCCGCAAAATAGTGGGGTTCCACAGAACCGATAACGATGGTTTTTTTGGCTTCGGCTACAATTTTGTTCAGGTACATTTCAGTACCGTTTGTAGATTTACCTAAATATACCATCTCATCATTTTTGGCATCATGTGACCATATTCTGTCTTTTGCTTTCAGGTCTTCATAGATCTCTTTTCCAAAGATGTATTCAAACTCTTCATCATTTGGGGCTCTATGGGCACCGGTCGCGATAATGAAATAGATATCTTTATCCTTGATATCATCATAAATTACCTTAAGTACTTTTGCCGTAGGCGTAGGGCGAGTTCCATCATTGACAATGAAGACGACTCTCTCGTCACCTTCCATAAACTCTGCAAAGTTTGCGTTTTCTAAATTCGTTGAAAACTCAGAAGCAAACTCTCTTTTTTCAACATCATTTGGGAAATATACACCTTGCAGATTATTATCATTAATTTCAACTTCAATTTTTTCCTTACCATACGGTATTTGTACTTTTGCCATTATTTTCTCCTTCCTGGAGTTATTTTAATAATTTCGTCTCGGGTTTCCTCTATGACCTGTCTGCCTGACTTTTATTTCGAGAGCTTTTAATTTGCGTTCTTTGTTCATAAATGGGGCGTTTTACGTTTACGGCGGATAAAAATTAAAATCTTCGGCATATATTAAATATTCCGGGGATTAAGATTCTTATCCGCCGCAGATTCCAAAAAAGAGCATCAGCTCATTATTGGACGAAAAGACCATCTATGTGTGGGCTTAAAGTTTAGCGTATTGGGCCCATTTGATTTAACTTTTCCATGAACGTATCAATTTCTGCCTGGAACAGCTGTTTGTCGCCTCTGGGGATGTGAACCAGGTGGATTCGTTCGGGATTAATATCAAGGGATTCAAGGGTTGCTTTCATTTTTACAACCCGTTTTTCGGCGGCAACATTGCCGTCATGGGTACATTCGCCTTCCGGACAAACGCCAACCAGAACGCCCCATGCCTGGTTAAGGAACGGGGTCAATAAAAGGTTTTTATCAAGCCGGCCGCCGCACAGGTTCACCAGGATTTCATATTCCTTGTCATGGGTTTCCGATTCCGGCAGCCTGGAGTTTTGGATGTCAGGATGGTATGACCAGTTACAGGCATACACAATGGCCTTGGCGGATTCATGGGATTGAAGGAATTCAGTAGCCCTTTTGTCCATTTCTTCAGTGTCAGTACCGAATGATAATGGAATGGTTACCGCGTCAATGGGGCAAATTTCAACACAGATGCCGCAGGATTTACATTGTACAGGATCCACGACAATGCCTTGACCGTCAATAAATTCCCGGGCATCGTGGGGACAGGCCCTGACGCACTGCAGGCATCTGGCACAGGAACGGTCGGTGATTGATGTGGTACCCGGACCATTGTATCCCAATTCAACCAGATCTCTTCGTAGATCCATCATAATATCAGTTATTTGGACCCCGGAGGAACAGGCAGCTTCGCACCGTTTGCAGAAGAAACAACTGAATGATTTTTCCGCAATTTCCGTTGTCAGTTCAACCTCACCGGTCAAAAGTCCGTGGGCTAAAATATTTTTACCCCTGGGTGCATCGGACTCCCACCGGGTGTATTTAAACATGGGGCAGTGCTCGTAGCAGTATCCGCACCGGATGCACTTGGCAAGCATGCCTTCCCATTTTTCTAGATTTTTAAATTTTAATTTTTCTATCTGCATAGCAATAGTCCCTGTGATCCTTTATCAGCTGTTGACAGCATATCTAAGGTTAGTAGCCTTGACCCAGTTATCCGGAGCCTGCATCAGTTTGCCTGGATTGAGAATGTTATTGGGGTCCAGAGCCGCTTTGATGGCAGCCATCATTTTCAAGGAATCTGCTTTCTCTGTCTTGAAGGCTTTGGCCTTTGAAATGCCGATACCGTGTTCCGCAGAAGTGGTGCCGTCGATGGAATTTACATAATCATAGATCTCGGCAATGGCTCTCTGGGCGCCCTCCCATTGCTCTGGTTTACTGGTGTCCATCATGATTTTGGTGTGCATACATCCAGATCCGCAATGGCCGTATGCTGTCATAATGATGCCGTTTTTCTCAGCGGCTTCATGGATTTTGGCGGCCATATCCGCCATTTTGGAGTAGGGTACTGCCATATCGTCAGCCAGGGATGTGGAAGCCATACTGGCGTCAAATTGTGACAGAGCAGGGAATAATTTCTTACGGCCCATGAAGATCTGTTCGCGCTCTTTGGCATCAAAGCTGTACCAGAGGTCGGCACCGTTGTTCTTTTCGCAGATCTCTTTCATTTTTTTAACTTCGTATTCCACGGCTTCCACAACTTTTCCGTCGGATTCAAAAAGCAGGGAAGCGGCCACTTCCTTAAGGCCTAAGTTCATTGTTTTATTTACTGCCTTGATTGCAACGTCATCCACTAACTCAAGCATGGAGGGGATGGTGCCTGATGCCATGATCTCAGCGATGGCATTGCCAGCATCCCTGAGGCTGTCAAAGTTGGCAACGCCCAGGCATCTGAATTCGGGGATGGGTACAAAACTTATGGTCGCTTCCACCACAACACCCAGGGTGCCTTCCGAACCCACAATGAGTTTTTCAAGTTGGTAACCGGACGCCTCCACCCGGGTATGGGCACCCAGGGTTACCAGGTCACCATTGGCCAGAACCACTTTCATGCCCAGCACTGCATCCCGGGTAGCACCGTATTTTACGGAACGAACTCCCGAGGCATTGTTGCCGATTTCACCGCCGATGGTGGCGATACGTGAAGAGGCAGGTGTCGGGGGGTAGAAAACCCCGTAAGGTTTAAGCGCGGCGTTGAGATCATCATCCACCACACCCGGTTCCACCCGGCAGTAAACATCGGGCATGTTGATTTCAAGTATCCGGTTCATGTTCTTCATGTCCAGAAGAATGCCGCCCTTGGACGATACTGTCTGCCCGCACATGCCCGAACCGCCGCCCCTGGTGACAACCGGTATTTTTGCATCATTGGCATAGGCCATTACTTTTTGAACCTGACCGGTATTGTCAGGTCTGACAACAACCCATGGTGCGGCATGGTAAACAGATGCATCTGAGCCGTAAATATACAGGTCAAGCGGATCTGTCTTTATGTTTTTTTCCCCGACTATTTGCCTAAGTCTGGGGATATCGACCGTATTCATTTGATATCCTTTCCTGATGAAAATTGTTAAAACCAGTGGGCCTAAAAAGTCTCTATTCTAGTTAATTCGCTAATATTTTCACAACTGTTTTAAAAATTCAATCCCCTTTACCTTTACGGGATTAATAAGTGTTTGTTTTTTTAAAAAGTTGAATTATTAATTCGATTTTTTGTGTTGGTGGATATGTGTTAACCCCCTTTTTTTGTTGATGTTTTTCAAATCTTGGGGGATGCCGTACGCCTGTATCACTAAATCCCCGCCCTGGGATACTACCGTTAATGTAGAAGAAAATGCAAGTCTTATCCGCGCGGGGATGGAGACCTGTGCCTGATATTCTCAATTGAATCGTTTGAAAGGGGCTGTTGAAGGCCGAATTAATTGAATAATACCGGTCGCATGGATTTGCATTATCCTAGGGAAATCAGGTAAATGACATGTATATAAAAGTTGGTTGTTTTATGATAATGAGTGGTAAAAATGATTGAAGGTTATTCATTTGAAACGGAGATATATATAATGGATAAAATCGTTGAATGCGTGCCTAATTTTTCCGAAGGAAAAGATAAACAGATCATTGAGGCCATTGCCGATGCCATCGCCGGAACACCCGGGTGCAGCCTGCTGGATGTGGATCCTGGCAAGTCCACCAACCGGACGGTGTACACCTTTGTGGCAGATCCTGGGAGTGTGGTGGAAGGGGCTTTGGCTGCTGCAAGAGTGGCCCGGGAAAAAATAGACATGCGCCGGCATCATGGAGAACACCCCCGCATGGGTGCCCTGGATGTCTGCCCCTTCATTCCGGTGGCCGGTATTACCATGGACGAATGTGTGGATATTGCAAAACAGTTTGGTAAGCGTTTGGCCGATGAACTTGGGGTCCCGGTTTATCTGTACGAGGAGGCCGCCACCTTGGATTACCGCAAAAAACTGCCCCAGATCCGGAAAGGCCAGTATGAAGGCCTTGCCCAACGTATTGTCCAGGAAAAATGGAAATCTGATTTTGGTCCGGCCAGGTTTATACCCGAGTGGGGAGCCACAGTAACAGGCGCCCGGTTTTTTCTCATTGCATATAATGTTAATCTGTTGGGTACACCCAACCAGGCCCACCGCATTGCACTGAATCTGCGTGAAGCCGGCAGAGGTCCTGAACAGCCCGGGCGGTTCAAGGAGGTCAAGGGTATGGGCTGGTATGTTGATGACTATAACCTGGCCCAGGTTACGGTGAACCTGAATAACTATCTGGTCACGCCGCCCCATATCCTGTTTGAAGCCGTTAAAGAGGAAGCTGCCAAGCTCAAAATTGCAGTGGCAGGTTCACAGATTGTGGGCGTCGTCCCCCTCCAGGCAATTTTACAGGCTGCCGAGTATTACATTGAAAAAGAAGGTCTTTTTATTCTGGAAGAAGACCAGAAGGTCCGGCTGGCTGTTGAGCGTTTGGGATTGAATTCCGTTGCCCCCTTTGATCCTAAAACCAAGATTATAGAGTATATTATTGCTAAGGCACCCAATGAACCCCTGGCCGGTATGAGTGTTCGGGCTTTTATTGAGGAGGTTTCTGCCAGAAGTATCGCACCTGGCGGCGGTTCCGTGTCGGCAGTCATTACCGCTCTGGGCGCAGCGCTTGGCGCTATGGTGGGTAAGCTGACCCTGGGGGTCAGAAAGTTTGAAGCTGTTGACGCTGACATGAGGGCGCTGATTCCACCGCTGCATGAAGCCGCTTTGGCTCTGATTCCCATGATTGATGCAGATACCGATGCCTTTGCCGATTACGTAGCTGCCCTGGGGCTGCCGGAAAATACCGATGAAGAGAGCAGTTTTAAAAACACACAGCTTCAGTTGGGCCTGAAAAAAGCCATTGAAGTGCCTTTGGCCGTCATGACCCTGGGGGATAAGGTCTGGGACGCCATGATGGGGGTGGCGCAATACGGTAATATTGCCTCTCGATCAGATCTTGAGGCCGGTGCAAGGGCCCTTGAGATGGGTATCTGGGGTGCCTATAGAACCGTGGTAAACAACATGGATGATATCAATGATCCCGAATACCGTAAAACAATTATGGAACAGGCTGATGCCATCAGGATCAGGGCAGTTGAAAACAGTCAAAAGATACTGGATATACTCGAAAAAAGGCCTGGCTGAATGCCAGGCACCTGACGTGGCTCAATGCGTTGTGTAGTGCTTGGGCGAAAATTTGGAAATTTTGTCGAGTACGAGGCGGACGCAAATTTTAACCGGAGTATAGCGTATTTCGAGGGTTCAAATTTTCGTCCAACGAAGTCATCGGTAAAATTTGGGGTTTTCGGTCGGGCGCTATTTGGGCCGGGCCGGCATCAGCAAGTCGTCATTGATTCTGAAAAAACCTTTAAAATGCTCCAGCCAGTAAGCGTGGTAAACGATATTATCGCTGTTGAAAATCGTAACTTCCCCCCGTTTTTTTGACGCATAGATAAAATGCATCCGGCCGCTGGGGTCCACCTGGTAAACCATGGCGGCAAGATTGTTTTTCAGCACGATCAGGTCACCGTTTTCAACATCATCCGCTTTAATACGGTGTGTGTTGCCCAGCAAAAGGTCCATGGGCATAAAGGTTTTGTAAATCAAGCCTGCTTTGGTTGCAGCCCCGGCGTAAATGGAGTAAAACAGCCAGGAATTATCCGTGCTTCCTGTTAGTTTAGGGCGTCCACCGACGACAACAGGCATACTAATGAACTGTTCCGAAATTGATGGGATAAACTGGCGGAAAAGTACGGCAGGTGTTGAGTCCACTGGTTTCTGGGGGTGCTGTGTCTCTATGAAGCGGGAGTGGCTGGCCAGGATCGGAACAGCCCAGATCAGAACCAGAACCAGGATCAGATGTATGGTTGATCTTTTCATTTTTTTTATCCAACCGGGGAAAACGTGGTTATATGGTTTGAAAATCGTTAAAGGATCCGAACCGGTAAAATTAAAGTCAAAAATAGTTTATTGAACGACGTTCATGTTTCGTTGTGGATTGAGCCTGGGTGTCGATAGATCGAATCAGTCCATGGTTGTCATTCCGGGCAAAGTATATTCATATTTGAATTTATCCCGACATTGTCAAAACCTGTCGGAACGTTTGTTCACACTACCTGTTTTTGAAACCTTTCGTCAAGAAAGAAAGTCGAGTTTACGGTCAACACCTTGAAATAATTTGTATTGAATGTAGCATTGATTTTTACTGAAAAAAAGGTTTTTAACATGATCGTGTCTCCAGGCACGAATCCTGCTATATTTTTCTGTCGTATTTGTGCTCAACCCGACAAAAAGTCAGAAAGGATAAAAAATGACTTGTATTGATGACATTCAGACC
>Ga0193962_1000437_pt1 | contig 18993 bp, 13 predicted proteins | sample FB_5_MG_FD_140335 | JGI IMG/M metagenome (GOLD analysis project Ga0193962, IMG submission 140335) | Microbial mat bacterial communities from the Broadkill River, Lewes, Delaware, United States - FB_5_MG | ecosystem: Environmental > Aquatic > Freshwater > River > Microbial mats | place: USA... | reverse complement strand
TCAGGCTACAGCCTGCCACCGAAAGAACGCTGTACCACCACCATGAACCTAACGTCAGGTGATGAGGCGATTAGCCTTGATGGTGACGAAGAAGCTGAAAGCCGTCGTTTAAACGACATGCGTCGTTGCACAATCTGTAATACCGCCATGGACAGCTACTTGCTGGACGAACAGCGTAAACTGCACATCTGCGGTAATAATCCAGACTGTGAAGGCTACGAAGTTGAGCTTGGCCAATTCAAGATCAAAGGCTATGACGGCCCGACTCTTGAGTGTGACAAGTGTGGCAGTGAAATGCAGCTTAAATCAGGCCGCTTCGGCAAGTACTTTGGCTGTATGGCCGATGAGTGTAAAAACACCCGTAAATTACTTAAGAGTGGTGAAGCTGCGCCCCCTAAGATGGATCCTATCCCAATGCCTGAACTTCAGTGCGTGAAGGTAGACGATACTTACATCTTACGTGATGGTGCTAGTGGCTTATTCTTGGCCGCGAGTCAGTTCCCAAAGAATCGTGAGACTCGAGCGCCTTTGGTATCCGAAATTATTCCACACCAAGCTGAACTTGATCCTAAATATCACTTTTTATTAGATGCACCACGCTCTGATAAAGAAGGTAACTCAGCGATTATTCGTTACAGTCGTAAGACAAAGTCACAGTACGTCATGTCGGAGATTGATGGTAAAGCTTCTGGTTGGAGCGCGGTCTTTGAGGATGGCAAATGGGTAGAAACCGAACCCAAGAAGAAAGCGCCTGCTAAAAAAGCACCCGCTAAGAAAAAAGCCCCTGCCAAGAAAAAAGCAGCGACTAAAACAAGCGACGAATATAAATAATAACTCTTAGTCACTGTATGAACCTGCCAGCTAAAGGTATCAATATTTAGCGGGCAGGCTTCGCTATAAAGTATGATTTTAAAGAGAAAACAGCAAAACCATACTTATTCCTTAAAGCACCTCACAGCCATTCTGCTATTTTTTAAATTCAACCAAATAAAAAGGATTTAAAAAATGACACTACGGAATCTTCTCTCAAGCCTACTTGTGACATTCGCTGTATTCACCGCGGTACCTTCTTATGCCGATGAGCAGCCTGTTCTAAACATCAATAACGCAAGCATTGAACAACTGGTAAAAATCAAAGGTATTGGTGAACGTAAAGCGCAAGCCATTATTGAGTATCGCTTAAAAAATGGCAATTTCAGTCACGTTAATGACCTCGTTAAAGTGAAAGGTATCGGCGCTAACTTTGTTGAAAAAAATCATGCGATGCTTTCTGTTGAGTAAGGCCGTTGAGTAAGTTGACTCGACAGTGGGCGTATTAATGCGAATTTGCTATGCTTAGCACTATGATAAATAGACTCAAGGGATTTATCAGTGCCCAACACTGTAGAAGCTCAGTTCATCAAACGCGATAAAACACAGTACAAGCTAGCCAATAAGCTGCTAGCTTACGTACTGGTTTTTAGCTTTTTTGTAACTTTAGTGACATCTGGCTACATCATCTATTCCGACTACCGTCAGGGAACAAATACTCTTAATCAAAGCATTAGCCAAATTCAAGCAGGTTATCAAGAGAGCATCAGCTACAGCTTATGGAACTTTGATAGCCAGCAAATCAATACTCAGCTCGCGGGCATTATTAATTTCCCTGGAGTATTGAATGTTTATATTGAAACCAAAGAAGGCCTATTGCACAGCATGGGGAACTTCGAGCAAGAATCCGAAGAAAAATATGCCTTTGACCTCTTCTTCGTGAGCGCGGATCGTCAATACCCCCTTGGCGTCCTCAATATCACACTCGATTATCAAGGGCTGTATAAAACGCTGTTTCATAAAGCCCTGAATATTCTTGTATCACAATTTTTTAAAACCTTTTCCGTCTCTCTTTTCATTCTATTTATATTTCAGCGCCTAGTGACTCGTCGCTTATTATTAATGTCTAAATGGGCTCAAAGCTTCAGCCTCGATAACTTGGATAATGCGCTTGATATTAATTCAACGGATAAATACGATGAAATTGATGCGGTAGTAAAAGCCATTAACAGCATGAGAAATAGCTTAAAGGAAGATATCGCAAAAAGAGAACTCACGGAATACACACTGAATCAAACCCAATATAAGCTCTCAATTGCCATCAATAATGCAGAATTAGGATTTTGTGAATACAGCCAGCGCTCAGACCGCTTTGATGGCAATGCTCACTTTGCTCATCATTTAGGCAAAAGCCCAGAACTGTTAAATTCTATTGAAAATCCAGTTGATTGGTTTAAAGGACTGATTTGTGGTGAAAATAGTATCGAGCAGCGTGAGCGCATCAATCAGTTGCTGCATGGCCATATGGAAAGAATTTGTACGGAATTAAGCCTAACATGCGATGATCAAGTGAAGCACTTTGATACAACGATTCAAGTTTCGGAGTGGGATGATAACGGCCTGCCTTTCGCGATTGTTTTCTGCATTTTGGATAAAACCGAACAGGTGAATGCCAGTCATCAAGCCTCTGAGCTCAATTATGCACTAGAGCAAAAAGTAACCAAGCGAACAGAACAATTAAGCCACGAGCAAATACAATCAAAAGCTCAAATTAAGCAGTTGCAACATAAACTAGAAAATTTTGAGCAATATGAAAGTCGTCAAAAAAGCCAAGAAAATCTAAAACCGCTGCAATATGCTTTTCAACAATTACAAGAACGCTTAATTAATAATTCAGCTGACGATAAAACAAAAGAATCTGAACGTGCCCAGCAAATTGAATTAGTTGAATTATTATCCAATCACTTAAAAGAATGTAACCAGCTTGACTGTGAGACATTTGATGTTGTTAGTTTAATGAAAGTATTAGCCGGTAATTTCAATAAAGATAAGCCAGCTGAACAAGCGCTCCAGCTAAAACTGCCTTTTTCATTGATGCTCGATAGCCATAAACACATATTATCATACTGTCTAGAGCGCTCATTACTGGCGTTATCAGAAATCTACCAAGAGCACAGCATAACCAGTGCTACCTGTGCGTCTCTCATTTTAGAGGGAGATTTCGCGGTCATTTCATTAAGCAGCATCGCCAACATGCCCCATGTGATTGAACAGCAATGGGAAGCCCCAAAAGGCAATGCATTAATCATTGCAAAGATGTGTCACGCCGTCATAGAAGAGTTGCTAGATGGCAACATAAGACTGATTCAACATGACGATGATACAATCACCTTAAGCCTTCGATTCAACATCAATAGCCGTGATTGATCATCATACCCAATGATAGTATTTACCAAGCATCACGCTTGGCTCTTAATGCTTTAAACGTTTCACGCTCATTCCCCCCTTGCAGCTGAGGCAATAAGCCAGAACTTGCTAGACGCAAGAAAGGGTTGTATTGGCGCTCTTGCCCAAGAGTCATGTAAGGCATTTCGTCGGCCGATAAGCGTTCAACCTGGCCTTGCCAATAGCCAACGTTATCATTAAGAGGCTCGCAACTGGCCGCAAAGTTTAAGTTGGTTTTCATATAATCATGACCCGGAAATAATAAGGTCTGATCAGGTAATGGCTGTAATTCACGTACAAATGTATCGTACATTTCATCCACATCGCCGCCATTAAAACAATTGCCTGCTGATGCGTTAAATAGCGTATCCCCTGAAAAAAGGATGGGGGTTTGTTCACTTAACGTTAATAAACAAACATGCACAGGAGTATGCCCAGGCGTTGGTAATACTCTAAATCTGATAGTCCCAAAGTCAAATTCTTCATTGGCAAGCAAACCTCGACTTACATTAGGAATTTTACCTCGTGCGAACTCACTCGCCCATATCTCTGCGCCTGTCGCGGCCTGTACCGCTGGATTACCTTCAATATGGTCATGATGCTCATGGGTATTAATAATGAGCTTGATCTGCCAGCCCTGCTCTTTGGCTAAGGCAACCATCGCGTCGCCATCCAAAGGATCCAAAGCAATTGCTTGCTTGGTTTCCTCGCAACCGATTAAGTAATTAAAATTACGTAATCGGTTGTTCATATAAGTACGAATAACTTTCAAAATCAATTACCAACAATTACCAATAAGCAACATTTTCGGCATCATCTTCCGCTTCAAGATCTTCAATAAAATGCTGTTGCAATAAACCTTGCAATTCTTTTACTCGAATTTCTAATTCATCCGCTGAATATTTAATCGCGGCGCTGTGTCCCCATACAGGACCAGGCCAAGCTGGATCATCGACATAGCGGCAAATATGATGTTGATGCAGCTGTGGCACAAGATTACCCAGCGCAGCAATATTCATTGATTTAGCAGAAAAATGGTCAGCCATCTTTTGGCTCACCATCGATGACTCTTTCATCAGTTGCATTTGGTCTTCTTCAGACAAATGATAGTATTCATAAACATCATTATGAGCGGGCACCAGAATGACCCAAGGATAGCGCTTATCGTTCATCAATAAGACTTGGCAAAGCGGCAAGCGACCGATCAATATCGTATCGTTCTGTAATCGTTGATCTAAATTAAACATAAAAGCTCTCTTTAATTTTCATCTTAATTCAACCCTATAACCTAGCCCTATAGTTTAGGCGCTTTTCTTTGCTGGGTCATCCATCCTACGTCACATTAAAAACGATATTCCATGCTCGCTCTTAGCATTCTTGGCTCTGTCGGATGCAAGTGAACATCTTCCACATCGCTACTCTCTCCAGGCATACGAGAGTCATAAAGATAAGTAATATCGTTGCCCTCTTCGTTGGTTACATTAATAATTTCGAAAGAACCCGACAAGCTTGTCGTGAAGTCATAACCCAACTGAGCATTGAGCATGGTGACCGCATCGGCACGCTCACTATTATCTTCATTCAAGGCAAAGTCACCAAAATGACGTAAACGTAAACCCGCATCCCACTGGCCAAGATCATGCACCGTAATACCCAAGCTGAATACGCGCTCAATCGCGCCTGGAATGTGCTGTTCAGAGCGGCCTTTAGGTTTTAAACGTGCTTGGCTAAATGCCACATCCGTATCCATAATTAACCAAGGCTGTGGCTGCCAAAAGAGGCTACCTTCAATGCCTTTTCGCTCTGATTTATCCGATGCTTCTGTCTCGCCATTATCCCCCACAAAAACCAATTCAGACTCAAGCGTTAACCACCAAACAGAGGCCGCCAACTGCAATGTATCGGTTAACTGAGATTGAATGCCTAAATCTGCACCTTCACTACGGGCAAAGACATCCGCTTTATCAGCAGAAGAAACTCGACTGCCTTCACTGAAACCGCGTGCATCATTACTGTGGTAGCCTTGGCCATAGTTTGCAAATAAATGCGTCGTCTCACTGGTGCTATAAACCGCGCTGAATTTTGGGCTTACCATGCTATCACTTGCATCACTCTTCTCGCCGGTTAAACGATTTTCAACCTTCCCTTGCAAATAATCAAAACGCGCACCAATTTGTGTTTTAAAATTCTTAGTCCAGTGATGGTTATTTTGTAAAAATAAACCTAATCCCGTTTCTTCAACTTTATGGCGAATCAGTACCTCGCGCGTCTTACGCTTTTGTGTCGCGGATAAACTCACATCGCCAATATGATCATGACGAATATCTAAGCCGAGCTGCCATTCGCCATTATTGGTAGGCAATACATCAAATAATAAAGAGCCACCAATGATTTTTCGCTCATCGTATTGGCGCATTTGATCACCATTAACAGGATCTGTTGTATAGGTATAATTTGAGAATAAATCCAAACCGTAGTCGATAACATACAGATTGCTTTGCAGAGATTTGCCCGCAAGATCATGCCAGCCTTCATAGTTTATGCTGTAACGATGGGATTCACCGCCGGTAGTATCGTCTAAAGAGTCATAGCGATCGCCACCATTATCGATATAACGCTGAGGGATTTGATCGGTTGAAGTCCAAGTATTATCAAAGCCCATAAAGCTGATATTACCGCCGTTAACCGCATTACCAAAAGTATACTTAGCCATCGCAGAGTACTTCTCTTGGTCTTGAGCAACATCCCACGGGCCGTCATAGCGAATTGTATCAAACGCCGCAATGAAGCGATCTCCAGTGCTGAACAAATCACGTGTACCACCCGCCAATAATAAGCGCTGATAACCAAATTGGCCTAACCCCACTTTTATGAGGGTATCTTCCATGGTGCTTTTAGTGTGCATGCGCACCACACCGGCATTCGCAAAATCCCCTTCTTGGCCATAATAAGGCCCTTTACTATAATCGAGAGATTCAATCATCTCTGGAATAATAAAGTTAATATCGGTATAGCCTTGACCGTGTCCATGAGTCCGATTATTGATTGGCATACCATCAATAAACGTCGCCATATCGGTGCCATGGTCTAAATTAAAGCCTCGTAAAAAATATTGGTTCGCTTTACCTTCACCACTGTGCTGAGTTACGATCAAACCCGGTACCGTTTCTAGAATTTCTCCTGGACGGCTAATCGGACGTTGTTCTATTTGTTCTGCAATAACAGTTCCCATTGACGCAGATACTGCATTTCCTGATTGGGCACCCCCCCTGATCGTAACATTGCTCAGTTCTGACATATCAGACGAGGAATTAACCCCTGCAGCCTGAACATCAGCAAAAAACACCAAATTTGAGGCGAACGAAAGCGCCAAAGCTAAAGAACTTTTTTTCATTTTATTCCACATATTGTATTTAATGATTGATTAGAAAATCACTGACTTATCAAAATCAGTTTTCCGGTTTTAGGGTCTTTATACACCTGCCCCATAGACTGATAACCATCGGCGCCTTGCACCGAATCTCTTAATGACTCAGGCACTTCAATTAATTCTTTTCCCTGTTGCACGGGCTTTGAATTTTCGACATTAAAATGCTGTTTCAGATCGGCACTTTGCGCAACCAATGCCGCGATCAATCCACAAGCAAAAACCAGCATAATATCGACTAAATTTGCGAGCGGCCCTAAAGGCTCATCATCTTGTGCATCAAAAGAACTGCTGCGCCATTTATCCATGCGCTTCGGCCTCGTTTATTGCAAACGTTTCCATGGCGGCGTCATACCAACGTCGACGCATGCGTCCTAAAACAAACCCCATAATACCCGCCAACAAACCAATCACCGTCGTATCAAAGGCAACCGTCATCGCCGTGGTTAAAATGGTGAGCTCACCCTCACCTAATGCCGCTAGACCTGGGCCTAATGGAATAAGGGTGCCCATCAAACCGAGCATGGGGGCAATGCGGGTAATAAAATCAGCACGTTCAATACGACGTTTACCCGCCTGACGCAATCCAACAAGTCCGGCACTATCGGCCAAACGCTGAATGCCGCCAAAACGTTCACCGATCGCTAAGCCTGTTTCATAAACCGCCAAGGCGATAAAAAATAATAATCCCCAGACCACGGGGTCTAATAAAAACCCCGTTATCTGGTGCATTAAATTTAACGATATTGAAGAAAACATAATAACTACCTTTTACTCGTTAAAGAGCGAATTTTTAGGGGTTAATCAAGGCTATAAGCGGCGAGCGCGTATAAAACCGACCAACATTAATAACAGAGCGAATAACAGAACTGCGTATAAATAATCATCAACTTCCCCTTTATTCACTGCCTGATCTGCACGCTCTTGCGCTTCTTTTTCCTGTGCTTCTTTTTCTTGCTGACGGTCAGTTTGCAGATCGATTTCTTGAATGCGCACAGGGCTTTTTTCAGCATTAGCCTCGTCATTCTCTTGCTGATAATTCATGCGACTTGCGGCAAGAGTTTGTTCCAATTTTTGTGCCTGCTCAGGCTTCAACAACGGCTTCACAAAATCATAAACAGGATGGTTTGCATGAGTATGGCCACTGCCTGGAATGCCTTTCTCAATAATATTTTTAGCAAAAGCCTCGGCCAATTGCTGCTTGGTCGCATCATCGGTTTGCCAAAACTCTTTATCAATCGCCACCAGCATGACCGCTAGAATATTTGTTTGCACATGCACGTTATGACTTTCTTTTAAGAACTCATCCAAGCCCATGTCCAATGAATCATCAACGTAGACCGACTTTACCTCTTCCCAAACCCAAGACTGAATAATCTCTGGACTCGTCACCTGCCAACCCCACAGGTATTCAACAAACTCACTGCCCATCGTACGAGCACCGGCGTAACCTTCTTTCATCAACGGCTCAATCCATTGGCGGTTTAAAAAACGGCCTCGTAGCTCGCCTAATAACGCGACCTGCAAAGGGTCCATTTTCAAATTCTGATTATTCGCATGAGAAATCACAAAGCTATCGGGCTGCTCACCCGTCACCGTTTCAATGGCTAAATTTAGCCCCCCAAGATAATCAAAGGCATCGTTATTATCGATTAACCCATAAAGATTACTGGCACGGCCTAAATAGGTATTACCGACACTATTAAGTTGTGCTTTAAACAGATCCTGTGCGCCTGCGCCACTCTTGAACCCTAAAGCGTTAAATCCATTAGCATCAGTACCTTCGGACTCAATACCATAAGCGTGCCCCATGCGTTTAATGAAAGCTTGTCCTAACTGCTTACGATCATCCCAAGCACCGGAGCGTTCGGCTAAGCGATTAACCCCTGCGCCATAGGCACCAGGGGCGGTACCAAATACTCGTAAACTGGCTCTGCGCGCCAATATGTTCTGATCAACATCCGGGTGAGCAATTAATAAGGCTTTCGCTTCATGCACCCAATTACGGGCAATTAAATTTTGCTCAAGACTCTCAGCATCCCATGCTTTTTGCTCTTCCACGATGTCTTCTGATGCTAGATCAATAGCATCTATCATGTCTGCAACCGGTTTTAGCGCTTGCAGCAACATTAACGTTAATGCCGGATACTGTTTATTAATGGTTTGTTTTGAAGCCGCCAACGCGAGTAAAACAGATTTATCCAATAATTCTAATTGCGAGCCATACAGATCACGAAACAATCCAGAGCTGGTGAATAAAACATCACGGCGATGTTGGCGGTTCTCATCAAGGGGTAATAATTCAAGGCCCTTGATGATTCCTCGACTATTCCATACGGGCTTCACCCCAAGCATATCCAAACCGAATGCAATCATGGCACCTTCATCACGTACGGCATCAGAAGCCCATAAAATGATCGCTTCTTTTTCGGCGACTTCGTTCGTCCTAAATACAACCTTATTTTCTTCGCGCGCTTTTTGCGCTAATTGCTGGCCAATTTCCACCCCTAACTGAGTCGGTAATAAACTGCCATCAAGGGCATAAAAATTACGACCTGTGGGTAAAGCTTCTGGGGTACGAATAGGATCGTTGCCTTTGCCCGGTGCAACAAAACCGCCATTTAATGCATTAATTAACGCCGTCATCTCCGCTTTAGGGGATGCCGTTAATGCGCTGCGAACTTTTTTTGTTATTTCAGATTGATCTTTATTTTCATCGAGTGATAAAAGATTATCGCCCTCCGCCATCGAAATCATCATAGTATCAATCGATTCAGTCGCCCAGTCACGGCCAAAAACGTGCAGACCAAGCGGCATAAACTCTTCTTGCAAGTGGGTTAAATAATGCCCGACTTCATGCAATAAGAAATCATCATCAACATCACTAAAACCAACACCGCGCACAACCAGCTCTTCATCCATACTGGCGATCAGTTCATCCCGTAAATTCAAAACATCAATTTTATGGCGCAGAGCTTTAATGGCTTTTTTCTGAGTGCTTTCATCGCTGGCCGCTTCTGCACTTTCAATTAACTGGCGAAGTTGCAATAGACCATCATACAATTCAGTAATCGCTAACGGCGGGGTTAAGTGATCAACCATAATCGCGACACCACGGCGCTTCGCTTGAATACCTTCACCGACACCATCAACGATGTATGGATAAATACTTGGAATGTCCTGCACAGCAATCGACGGATAATCGATAGCCGTTAAACCCACTCCCCGTTTAGGTAAAAATTCATACGTTGAATGACGACCCACATGAATAAGGGCATCGGCTGCAAAGTCTTTCGCCAAATATTTATAAAAAGCCAAATATTGATGCGGTGGCGGAAATGACATATTGGCGTGTAATAATTCTTCATTCAGCTCCCAGCCACGCGGAGGCTGTGGTCCTAAAAACACATTGCCTAATTGGATGCCCGGAATCAGCAACTTATTATCCCAGACCATGGTTTTACCTGGCGCTTCACCCCAACCACGAACACCTTCAATGTTCATGCCTAAAATAGCGTGCTGAAGCTTGCTCGCTTGCTGCCAGTTTGCCGTATTCTTTTGGCTCGATTTATGGCTATTAATGTCGGCTTTTTGCGCCTCGATTAATACCACATATTCTTCTTCTAACTGCTCTAATAAATTCAATGCGCGTTCACGGCCTTCATGGCGAATGCCATCTAAAGCATGATGCAAATCGTGCATGGTTGAATCCATCATTTCGTACAGTTCAACTAAAATGCGCAGGCGTTCAGGCTGAGAAAGCCCTAATAGATATTCATGGCCACTACCAAATAAAAAATGCTCAATACGCTCATGCATAAAGCCAAGCGGGCCTTGCTGCATTTCTTTTTGTACGGGCGGCGGTAGTGTCGCAAACCAAGACTGATAGCTTTCTGCACTCATATTATGAATAAGCCCAGACATCTCTTGTAAGGCTTTTGCATCTTCCGGCAGGTTAACGGCTTTTTGCTGTAATAAGTCCAATAAAGCTTCTGCATTTTCAGGTAATTGATCGGCAGGCCCCAAATCATAACCCTGCTCTTTTAATGCACTCAGCATATCCCACAACGACTCAGGAACATTTAAGTTATCTGCACCAATGTTGTGACGGCCAGGAGGATGATTATAAAAAACGATGGCGACTTTTTTATCTTTATTCGCCTTTGTTTGCAGCGCAAACCATTTATTGATGCGACGGGTTAAACGCGTCACTTCAACCGCAACAGGTTCCGTCTTAGAGACTTGCGCTCCCGTTAATGCGTCAATGCCGGTTGCCGCCGCTAACGCCAATACGTGCGCTTGACCAATACCTTGCAGCTCAGGCATGGCAATTCGATAATGCACACTGTCCGCAGGCAAACCTTGGCTCGATAAATCGTATAATGCACGATTCAGTTCGGTGATACGAATGCCTTTAAAAACAGGAACATTAAGCTCAGAAAAAAGATCACTTACCTGCTTACGACCATCACCGCCGCCCACTACAAAATCTTGCAATGACAGAATTGCGAATGGCTGCTTACTGTTTTGAGTAATCGCTTTCACCGCATGAACTGCCCCAATACTGGCATCGCCCCAAGCTGATAACACAGAAATACAATGAATAGCCGGATCGAGTATTGCGCATAATTCTTGATGCAGCTGCCAGTCACCCGGGCGGTCACCGGTATCATGATCAAGAATAAAGACACTCGCGGCTTTCTGTTCTTTTACCCGTTCAATAAGTTCTTGCTGAGTTGTTTTTATCTTACTATCAAGATAAAAACGCAGTGTTTCTGCGGGTTTTATTCCTGGCCAGTCATTATCTTTTGAATGCTTATCGCCAGTCGAGGTTAACAAGGTAAATAAATTTACACGGTTATCATCGCTGCGGTTTTGCCAATAGGCTTTTGCTTGCAGCCAATATTTAAACTGCGGCCATTGCTGCTGTTGATCTTTTAACTGTTTAGCATAGCTGCCTTGCTCAGCATTGGTTAAGCGCTTAAATAATGATTTTTTTTGTTGGTTGGATAAGATGTCAAATAAATCTGTTTGATATTGATTTAACGGATCACTATTTAGGCTTAATAAACGGCGATCGCCATTGATCACAATACGTGTCTGAGCGCGGGGGTAATTAAGGTTTAATAATCTCTCGACAGGCTCGGCAAATATCGCGGCCATTAATAATGCATCCGCACTATTTATTAAATTGGATAAAGCCTGGTCCGTCATTAAATTAATTTGACTGACCGAGCGGATTTGAATGTTATGTTGCGGGTGTAAATCTAAGAATTTATGAGCAGAAGCAACCAAACTTCCACTAGAACGATCAGAAACAAAGGCGACAATAGTATTGCTTTGTGCAGAGTAACTAGAAACTGAAAAACTCAATGTCAGCAACAGCAATAAAACGGATTTAATAAACATGGTAATGAAACGTCCTCAAACAATATGCGTGACTAATTGAATCGTATTAGTATTAACTATAGTCATTAGCTTAAGCGAGGAAATAGGCGTGCAGAATGAAATATTCCGACAATCACAGGGGTTAAACCCGTGTAATATTCATAGGAATTTGAATTCAATCTGTCATGCGTTTCAGGGTCACCCCGCCTGAGATATCATGTTTTAACAGGCCGGTCTCCGGACTCAAAACATCTCATTAAAGATGAGATATTCATTACCGTTGCGGGGGCAGCACAGGGTTCGCACCTGTTTCCCGATTATCTCTTGACCTTACTAATGATCAGAGCACCTGAAAAAATGAGAGCATACCAGCGTAAAGATTGAATTCAAAGCGATTATTCTGCACACTAAGATGAACGTTTTTCAATACCCCCTTATAAACGCCCCGACAAGTGTGTAATTTTTTGCTATGACCTACATCGTCCGCTTTGCTACTTCTATTCACCAAATAGGCATCGATGAATGGAATTCGTTATTAAATACAGAAAACCCTTTTTTGCGTTTTGAATTTCTAGCGGCACTGGAAGATTGCCAGTGCGTAGATTCTCCAAGAGCAACAACGCCATTAAATACTGGCTGGATTCCAAATTACGCAGTGCTTGAACAGCAAAAAAATAATGAACTGAAAAATACTGTCGCGATCGCCCCTGTTTTTCAAAAACTTCATTCTTATGGCGAATACGTATTTGACTGGGCTTGGGCCGATGCTTATCAACGACATAGATTCAGGTATTATCCCAAATTAGTATGGGCAATTCCTTTCACACCTTCGACAGGACCACGAATCATTAGCCAAGCTGATCCGCAGCAAAGTGAGCCGTATTACCAAGCCATTGCGCAAGGGTTAACCAATTTTTGCCAACAAAACGATTTCTCTGGCTGGCATTGTCTGTTTCCTGAGACCACAGGCAAGCAAGCATTAGATCAAGCCAGCAATACGATGAATCGAACCAGCTGCCAGTTTCATTGGTTTAACGGTGACAATGATGGAATGGGGCTCACCGACTTCACTCATTACCTTGAAAATTTTACCAGCCGAAAACGTAAAAATATTAAAAAAGAACGGGCTCGGTTACTTGAATCAGGATTTTCTTTTCATAGAAAATCAGGTTTTGAGATCTGCGAAATCGATATTGAAAATTTTTATCATTGCTATCAGCTAACTTACGCTAAGCGAAATTCTAGAGGCTATCTCACTCTGGCTTTTTTTAAACAGATTCTGCAATCAATGCCAGAACAATTACTCTTAGTTCAAGCGCAATATCATGTTGAGAACGATCATAACAAGGTTGTTGCAAACGCCTTATATTTTAGAGACAGTGACAATTTATATGGGCGTTACTGGGGATGTTTAGAAGAATTTGATAGCTTGCATTTTGAGTGTTGTTATTACCAAGGTATCGAGTTTTGCATTGAGCACGGTTTAAGCCATTTTGATCCTGGCACTCAAGGAGAGCATAAAATCAGCCGCGGGTTTGAACCTACTATTTGCCATAGTAATCACTGGATTGCACATCCTGAATTCAGCCAAGCCATTGATGATTTTTTAACTGCAGAAAAATTAGATATTAACCAATACGCTGCTCAAGCCAGTGAATATTTGCCCTTTAAAAGACAAAAAGCAACTTAATATGACTACCGTAGATTCAACATTCACACGTTTGATTACTCAGTTCCAATCGCACCCAATTCCCTTTCGTATCGCTTTTTTACTGTATAGTTTATTGGTTTTGTGGGCATCATTACGAGCAGGAGGTGGCCCACAGCCGATTGAACATTTTGATAAGGTCATGCATTTGGTATTTTATGGTGTATTTACCGCGATCGCTGCGGGCTGCACCAGAAACAAAAAAACGTTTATCGGTCTAAGCATAATGATTATAGGTTACGGTGCATTGATGGAATATTGCCAATCGTTTGTACCGTCACGTTTTATGTCGATAGCCGATATGGTAGCGAATACATCAGGGGTTTTACTGATGGTACTGATCTCTTTTAAATTACAGCTGCACGGTAATAGCAAGATTAATCGATAGAAATAAAGAAACAGAGCATAGTAGAACTATGCTCTGGCTCACGATTAAGATGTTAAAGCGGAGAATACTCTATAGAAGTTTGAATGATCCTGAACATTTATCGGCAATCCAAGCTTCCTCGAAATATCACTTGCCGAAAAGATTCCACGAATTTTATTCAAACTTTTATCTAAAACAAGGCAATGCTGCTGCCCTATATCCTTTAAATGATGAACCACAGTGCCTATATCAACATTCTCTACTTCAGAAAAATCCAGTCCTTTAATCTCTCTTTTTGGCACCATTAAATCAGCAACAGTGATACTATCGCGCGTAATTGTTTTGGATAGTTTTGCAGTAATATGCTGCTCGCTAATATCGTCAAGACTGACAACGCCTAAAAACTTATCATCGCTATCAACCACTAACTTTAACTTCACGTGCTCTCTCAGCATCAATGATCTTGCTAAATCAGCACGTGTTGATAAATCAACAACGAGCGGTTTAACTTTCTCAAAATCCGTGAAAAATAACATAGCAGGGGATTCTATAGAAATGCCTGTAACCTCTTCTGGCCAGACAAAATCATCGACGGTACCTATTTCGTGGAATTCTAAATGTGTCATAACAAACCTCATATACTTTTTAACGCGCAGTTCTCTACGGATAGCCAACTAATGCGTGGTAATTTCAATATTTAAAACAGGCTGTGAAATTTAAGCGAAAAAAGGAGGGGCTCGACTATAATAGCAATGAGGTGTCTTGCTGTTCGTATCAGCATTGAATGCTGGAAATTGTATTGAATAAACAGAGGCTGAATAACGTTCAAGACTTACATACGCTAGCGTATCAATATCATCAGCGTTTTGTGCATCACCTTCAGCGCATAAAACGTCACTAACAAAAAAAGCATCCGATAGCGCAATAGCCGCCGAATTAGATTCGGCGTAGCTGCTTGTGAATACTGCTCCAGCAATTGAACATAATAAGGTGAATAATAAAATCTTTATTTAAATGATATTGGGCCAGATCAGGATAAAAGCAAGTATTTATTACAATATTTACTCTTAAGTGACCGGCATATGGATTCAGTTAAGAGACATGCCGCTGTATTATTGCGGCAAACTATTAACTTTCATTAAGTAATTATGAATACTGATTTGCGAGCGAATATTACGACCACTACGTCGTTTCACATAAGCATTCTTTTGTTCGTTATCAACTACTCTAGCTTTAACATTGTCTTTAAGCTGAATATCGAAGACATCGATTATTTGTTGCTTTAAATCAACATCATAAATAGGGATGCCCACTTCTACTCGAAAATCGATATTCCGAGTCATTAAGTCAGCCGAGGTGATAAACACTTTTGGATCGCCATCATTGCCAAAAATCATAACCCGTGCATGCTCTAAGAAACGATCAATAATGGAGGTAATTTGAATATTCTTTTGTTGCTGTGGCGTATGCGTTTTTAATGTACACATCCCCCGTACGATGAGTTTAATCTCAACACCCGCTTCAGCGGCTGCACATAATTTTTCATTTATCTGAGCATCTACTAAATTATTTACTTTTATTTTAAAGCCGGCTTTCCTCCCTGCTTCTGCCAATGCGATTTCATGATCAATAAGTTGATTAATACGCTGCCTACTATTAACTGGCGATAGTATTAAGTGCTTTAATTTAGGCTGGCGATAACTGTACTTTATGAACTCAAAGACCTCCATAACTTCACGGGTAATTTTAGGATGGTCGGTAAAGAGACTGTAATCCGTATAAATACGGGCATTCTTTTCGTGAAAATTACCCGTACCCGTATGCGCATAGCGCTTTATCCTGCCTTTTTCTTTTCTTTCAATAACACACAACTTTGAATGAACTTTTAACGAGGGGATACCAAACTCAACGCGTGCACCAAGGGTTTGTAACTGTCGCGCAAGATCAACATTATTTTTCTCATCGAATCGAGCATGCAACTCCACTACAACAGAAACTTTCTTGCCATTGCGAGTCGCATCCGCCAAAGCACCAATCACTTTAGAGTTTTTTGCGACACGGTATAGATTAATATAAATAGCAGTAACTTTAGGATCAAACGATGCCTGCCTTAACCATTCCGTAAAATAATCAAACGAATGGTAAGGGTAATACAACAAGATATCTTTGGCACTGATGGCTTCGAATGCACTGTCATAAGAATCGAAACTTGATGAAGGCACTGAAGCCAACGATGTGAATTCTAATGATGCTAAGCCAACGTTAGGCATACCAATAAAATCACGGAAGTTACGTGTAGCACCACTGGGGATAAACGAATCAAACGAGGTAAAGTGCAATCGACGCTTCAAGAATTTAACCATATCTTCTGGCATTTCTTTATCGTAAACCAAACGAACCGGTTCAGCGGTTAATCGCTTGTGGATGCCTGAGGACATTTTATCCAATAGGCTTTCATCAATTTCATCACTTAAATTAAGCTCGGCATCCCGCGTCATTTTAAATGAGTGGGCGGTTATGGATTCATATTCAAACGCCGTTTTAAAAATATCATCCAATGAAAATTTTATAGCGTCTTCCAATAATAAAATTTGCCTTAAACGACCTTGATTTTTTTCTTTGGGTAAAACAACAAAACGGCCGGTATCACTGGTAGGTACTTCGACAACCGCTTGCGTAGTTTTAGTGCCGGTATTCATACTCACCGCTAGGTAAAAGTCGTTATCGTTCAGACTCAACTGTAAATCCATTTCTTCGTGAGCGATTATCGGTGACAAGAAGGGTCTAATATTCGTGCGATAATAGTTTTTCAGCCATATTATTTGGCTCTCAGACATCGAATCTGTATTGGGCAATACTTCGATATTTTTCTTAAGTAAATCTTTCCGCAAAACTTTGTATATTTGATCGAATCGCTTGCCCAGCTGATTGATCTTGCTGTGAATTTCGCTCAGTAAGTGCTCGCTTTGGTCGATTGAATCGGTGTAGTTGGTCAGTAACATCTGCCGACGTACATCGGCTACTCGCACACGAAAAAACTCATCCATATTGCTGGAAAAAATACCCAGAAAGCGCATACGTTCAATCAGTGGATTGCTCTTATCTTCGGCTTCTTGCAAGACTCGATGATTAAAAGACAACCAACTAATTTCTCGGGGCATTTCAATGCTTTTTTGTACACTGAAATCGGCATCATCTACTTGAGTAGCCATCTGTTGATCATTCATCTAACGAACACCTTAAATCGTTGCGTAATGCTTCCATTATATTGCCGTTTTGTGACCGATTTATGACGCAGTCAAGAAGTGATGCGTTAAAGATGATCCTAGCTACGCTATATTCCAATATTACTTGCTTGAAAAAACTTCTCCATATCCCCTACATTCTCTTGAATAAATTCTAAGAAGGCGCGCATTGAAGGCGTTGGGTGTTTGCCTTTAGGATAAACAACACACCAAGATCGCCTTAAGGGAAAATTTTCTAACGGGACTGTTTTTAGCAACCCTAACTTCAACTCTGGCAAAATACTCAATTTAGGCAAAACCGCAACACCTAGTCCCGCTAATACGCCATGTTTAACGGCGTCGTTAGACCCAAGCTGCATAATTGGGGCAATGGATAAACGATGCTCTTGAGCAAAAAGTTCTAATGCCAAGCGACTGCCTGAGCCCGACTCTCGGCTTAACAGACCCACATTCAAAAATTGCTGCACGGACACCGCTTCTTCTTGATGAATAGAATGGTCATGCCTCGCAACCGCTAACAATTCGTTATCTAAAAATGGCATTGACGCTAAAGGCTTTTCTTCTGGCACAATACCCATAATCACCAAGTGATCTTGATTATCATTTAACCGTTTAATAGCCTCTGCTCGGTTAACCACCCTCACATTCACATTTAAGGCGGGGTGTTGTTCACAGAATGGCTTTAATAAATAGGGCACCACATATTGCGCGGTATTTACTGCCACAATATTTAAGTCACCTGCCACTTGTCCTTTCATGGCGGCTAAGTCCGATTGCAGAAAACGTAATTCATCAAACATCACTCGAATGCTTTTCACTAAGGTTTCTCCTGCGGCCGTGCAATATAACTTGCGCCCAACATACTCAAATACAGGAACATCCAATGCCGCTTCTAATTGTCGCATCTGGCTACTAACCGCTGGCTGGGTTAAGCCCAGTTGTTCACCCGCTTTCGAATAACTTGCGGTTTCATAGACGCTCAGAAATACCTGCAGTTGTCGAAAGGTCAATCTGCTGACTAATTTTTGTACGGATAATGGCATTTAACGCTCACACTGCATTCATAAGTAATTACTTATATAAAGTGAAAATAATATCAATTTTACTTTATACATAAGATCGCTATGATTCACATCTATATAACTTCAATACTTAATAGGATTAGATCATGCTTAATAATACCCTAATTATAGAGGCGAATAATCATGCCTGATATCGTCGTTATGTTTTTTGTTTTGGGGTTGGTGGCCGGTTTATTAAAATCGGACTTAAAAATCCCCAAAGCAGCCTACGATACGCTAAGCCTGCTGCTGATGTTAACCATTGGTTTAAAAGGCGGTATGGCGTTGTATGGGTCGCTGGAGTGGGCCTTAGTCTTTGAATTACTCGCCATTGCCTCTTTGGGCGCTGTTATTCCTTTCATTGTTATTCCCATCTTATTAAAAGTTGCCAAAGCCGATCATGCGAATGCCGCCAGCCTTGCCGCTCATTATGGGTCTGTAAGTGCAGGAACCTTTGCCGTTGCCTTGGCTTACGTTGAGACCGCTGGCCTAGCCATTGAACCTCAAGTCACCCTTTATTTGGTCATGTTAGAGCTGCCAGC
>Ga0193962_1000434_pt1 | contig 19085 bp, 17 predicted proteins | sample FB_5_MG_FD_140335 | JGI IMG/M metagenome (GOLD analysis project Ga0193962, IMG submission 140335) | Microbial mat bacterial communities from the Broadkill River, Lewes, Delaware, United States - FB_5_MG | ecosystem: Environmental > Aquatic > Freshwater > River > Microbial mats | place: USA... | reverse complement strand
GCGAATTATTTTTGTGAATAATAACGATGTCATTGAATACGATAGTACCAAGGGCGAAACTGTCGGCTACGACATTAGTAAACTTGAACAATTAGACATCACTATTTCTGATGTTGAACAATACATGTATTACCAAGGGAAAGAAATTGGACGTCTCATCTTTTTTCCATCAATTACAGCCGAAGAAGCTATTAAGTTTCTAATTTACGTTCCCGTTGCAATGACCATTCTATTCCTTGGTCTCATTATTGCCATGATTATCATTCTATCAAAAATTCTTTCTGATGGCATTCTAAAACCACTGCGAGAACTCAATACGGCGGCAGAACGTATCAGCGATGGCGACTTGGAATTTGAAATGACTTACAAAGAAAACGACGAACTCGGAAAGCTCTGCATAGAATTCGATCGAATGCGCCTTAAATTGAAAGAATCACTTGAAAAACAAGCCAAGTATGAGTATTCTAGAAAACTTTTACTTGCAAGTATCTCTCATGATTTAAGAACGCCTTTGACCTCTATCAAAGGATATGTCGAAGCACTGCAAGACGGTATTGTGACTGAGGAAGAAGCCAAAGAACGTTATATGAACATCATCGTAGGTAAAACCAATAAATTAAACACACTCATAGATGATTTATTCATTTATTCAAAAATGGAGCTTGGAGAATTTAATATTGACAAGATTGTTGTCCCTTCCGATTTCTTATTCGAAGGACTCCTTATGCCAAAAATTTCTGAATATGCAGATGCGGCATTTGACTTTCAACTTGACAGTAATTTTCCCATGGTCATGCTCGATGTTGATGAAAAGAGAATTTCTCAAGTAATTGACAACGTTATCCATAATGCTACTAAGTTTACCAATAATATTATTAAAGTGCATGCAAAAAAACATAAGGGCTTTTGCCAACTTTATGTTGAAGATGATGGCTGTGGGATACCAAAAGAGGAACTCCCCTTTATATTTGATCAATTCTATAAAGTAGAAAAATCTAGAAACTCATCTGAGCAAGGAACAGGGCTAGGACTTGCAATTACCAAGCGCCTGATTACTGCTCATGGCGGCCGCATCAGTGTCAAAAGCGAGGAAGGTAAAGGCACTACTTTTAAGATAGAGTTACCAATTGTCAGAAAACCTGCAGAATAATAAAAAAATACATCCATTAAGTCGGATGTATTTTTTTGCGTAGAAATCATATTAAGTTACACATTACTGAAACTCTACAAGAAGCTTCTCTATACGCTCCTTAGACACCACAATCAACACACCACCAAAGGCACATAATATTGCATTGGCCCAAACAAGCGGTTCCGCCAAAAATCCCTCTTGTATTAATCCAAAAGACATAGCGTAAAAATTATTGATAAAATGTGCAAATATACACAAGCTTAAGGATTTTGTTCCATAATAGATCCAGCCAATAATCAATCCTAAAAGAAATGCATTGATACCTTGTAACCAATTGAGATGAATAAATCCAAAAAATACAGCAGAAATCACTATAGCCCAGAATGGACGAATACGCTTGAGCAAGCCACCAAGCATAAACTTTCTAAAAAGAATTTCTTCATAAAATGGCGCAATAAATACAACGCTGAAAATAGCATATACTGGCCAAGCAAACAATTCATCTAAGGCTTCTACCAAGTCTTCACTGACCGGTATATTATCGGTCAACACATAAGCCAAAGAATTGTCATAAAACAATCGAAAACCAACTATAATAAGAACAATTCCCCAAGCAAAAACTTTCCTTGGTAAAATCTTTACTTCAACTTCTTCACTAGGTACTTCAGCAGAATCTCCAAAAGCATCTTCCATTAACTCAGCAAGAACAAGAGGATTCACCTCTTCACGATAAAACCTTATCAACATCCACAAAACAAGTCCTTTAGCAATTAGTTCAGATAAAACCAAGTACATTAAAGACCCTTCATTTATAAGTATTGCAAGTGGCATCATAACAAACATAGCGAAAATTTCAACTAAGAGCAATTTAAGTAAGAGACCCAAAACCCCCTTAAAAGATAAAGGCTTTACCTGATAATGGCCATATTCCAAGTCCTGAAATAACTTTACCATTAATCAATCCCCAAATGTTCTTTTACCTTTTCTTCAAATGTTTCATAGTCGAATGCACCAACCATTGGTTCTCCCAAGATATGACCTTGCTTATCAATAAAGAGTGTTGTCGGTACAAATTGAAATTGATTTAAATAATCCTTCACAAATTCCTCAGTCGGAATAAGATGTTCATAAGTAACAAGAATCGCTTTTGTGATTTCACTTGCTGCTAAATGATTGCCATCAGCAACAATACCAACAACTTTAAGTCCTTTGTCTGCATAATTCTCTTGCAATTTTTCTAGTTCTGGCATTTCACGTACACACGGTGCACATGTAGTCCCCCAAATATTCACAAGTGTTAAGTCATGCTCTGTAAAAAGCGCCTCTGTCACCTCTTCATCATTAAGGTTTTTTAAAACAAACGACGGAAAAACATTATCCGCTGAAACAGTTTCATCTTCATTCTCTGATGCCGCTTCCACATTACCACTTTCAGCTGTTACGATAGCTTCTTCTGGCTCTAAGGTAACAGCCTCTTCTTGGGGCACACTACAGCCTAAACCAAGTGCTACTACCATCAACACAATACTATATAACGCAACACTTTTTTTCATGAAACCCTCTCCTCTTCTTAACTATAAATATACAATTGACTTAATTTCGGGATACTCAATATCTAATAAGTAATCAATAGATTCCTTAATCAGCATTGGTGTTCTATAAAAACAATCTTCTGCATAGACACGTTCTGTAAACTGGTGTAAGTCCTTGCCCCAAGGACCAATATTAATAACTGGTATATCTAATTCATTCATTTCTTCAAACGGAATACTGTAAACCTCTTTATCCCATAATGGCATATTAGGACTAACAGATTCAATAATATCTTTTACATTGCCACGAGATGTATAACTCATGTCAGATATGCCCATGAAGAAGTTGCGTTTACGCATTTCAACATGAAAATTTTTCTCTGAGTAATCATTAATTCGCTGGCTTAAACACCCCACTCTTGGATCTAAATTTTCAATCGTTCGATTTGACACTTGAGGATAATAGGGTGGTGAAATGCCAATTACAACAATCGGGTCCCGATCATGGTAATGTTCTACCGTAAACTTTATAATTTCTAATGTCGCTTCTGGAAAAGACAAGTCCCCTCTAACAATCAGTGGGTATATCTCCATTTTTTTATTATTAAACTTTGCCATAAAACTTTCGTCATAGGTAACTATTTCTTTTAAGAGTGCTGAGAAGCGCATAACTTTAGAAGTCCATCTTAAATCTGATATATCATCATCTACAACAGCAGCATACTTCTCGTATGCTTTATTTACCTTTAAAACAGCCTCATCAAACGCCTCATTACAAAGTTCCTCTATCCGACCCAACAAAAACTGTGGTGTAGAAGTGAGTGGCAATACATTGAAGTAACCGCTCACCGTATCTGGTACGGAGGCATCATAGCGTAATTTATTATCCTTTAGATAAGAAAAACTAGGTGGCGGTGACATCTCATTTTCAACGACATCAGAAAACTCTGGATTCATGTCAATCTTTCGAATAATTTCTGCCATAACCGGCACTGGATTTAATCCTTGAAAGATATCGCCAACATGAGCCTTTTGGCCCTTAACAAAAATCACAGGCATAATTTTACCAACGGAGCCCTCAAAAACCTCCCCAACACTTTCATCTTCTCTTGAATGAGGTTCTGAATCAATCATTATTTTATAATTCAAGTTAAACTTATCCCGTAACTCTACAAGCAATCCAATGCTTTTGCGCATACCAATCGATATAGATTCTTCATCAGGAACTGATAAAAGCATAACATTTCCCTTAAAATCTTCTAGTTCTGAGTATTTTTGCAACAAAAACATTTGAATAGCGGCGCCAGCCTTCATATCACAAGATCCGCGTCCAAAAATCCAGTCATCGCCTTCTAAATCTTTCTCAATACTTTCGTCTAAAGACAACTCTTTTAATTTCTCTTTTAACTGGTCTGGTTTATTTGAAAACCCAATCAGATTACCATAATCAAATGAATCTACCACATCATGATGGTGCATAAGAATTACCGTATCATCACTTTCACCCTTCACAAGACCCCAAATCACTTTGCGACCATGGTTATCATTGAGATGGTGCATCCCAAATTTATCTGGATTTTTTTGAAAATATTTCTGATTACATATCCAAGTATGTAAGTATTGTTCTATATCTAATTCCTTCATGGTTCCAGTATCACTTTTAAAGGTCATTAAATCCTCAAAGATTTCTTGAACCCCTTCTTTTATCTCCCTATAATCCCACATAGGCACCCCCAAGAATACATATTTCACCATGATTTTACCACAATTTCTAGGAGAATTGTATTAATTCACTATTAATCTCTTTCATTAGTTGTAAATAGGGTATCAATAGCATATAATTTTTGTAAGAAACATGAATAAGGAGGACACGCCCATGAGCCAACACCGGATTCAAGAACTAGAACTAATTATTGAACGACTCAATTCTATTGGCATTCACCTTTCGACACAAACCAACTCCGACGAGCTCTTTTCTTTTATATTAGAGGAATGTATGAAACTTACCAAGAGTGATGGCGGCAGTATTTATATCAAAAAAATAGTGGATAAGAAGGCCTTTATCGAGTTTTCTTATACCAAGAACAGCTCTAAAACATTTCCTTTCAGTAAGTTCATGATGCCACTTGATAAGTCAAGCCTTGCAGGCTATAGTGGTTACACAGGAGAGATCTGCAACTTTGAATCTATGGAAATGACTGAGCGCATCGGCCTAACACACAACAAAAAATTCGATGAAGAAAACGACTACAACACTTGTAATATGCTCGTCGTACCAATGAAGAATTTTTCAGGACAAGTCATTGGCGTTATGCAACTTATCAACAAAAAGGACGATTACAACTACATCCTCGATGCCGCTAAAGATTGCACTGAACACATAAAACCCTACACACGGGAGGAAGAAGAATTAATTTCCTCACTCACCTCTCAGTGTGCAATTTTACTTGAACGAAACACCTTGCTCAATGATATTCGAAAGCTTTTTAAGACCTTTATTGAGAGTCTTGTCACCTCCCTTGACCAGCGAGATCCTGTTACAGCAGGTCACTCATCAAGAGTTGCTGGCTATAGTGTCTGCCTCGCAAAAAAAGTTGCAAACGCAAAGGGTCCTTTTGAAGATATTGAAGTTACCGAAAACGACCTAAAAGCCCTCTATTATGCAGGACTTCTTCACGATATTGGAAAAATTGGTGTTAAAGAATCTGTTCTTTTAAAACGCAATCGTTTAACAGATGCAACGATTGATGCTCTCCGCCATAAGTGCCAAGTGCTTAAATACAATTTATTGTATGAAGCAAACCAATTTACCAAAGATGAAATTGCTGATATCCTCGATACTTTTTCTTTTATTTCACATAAAGAGGCACTTCTTATGATGAATGACAATGAGAAAAAAATGCGCAAATTCATCAAAGAAAATGCCAGTCTTATAACTAGCAAGCTCTTCGAAACACTTGAAACTATTAACAGCAGTGGCTTTTTACCAGAAGAGAATGAACATTTTCTAAAACTGGCTGCCTCTATAGAATACCTTAGCGATGAAGGCGAAAAAGTAAAATTACTGTCTCAAGACGATCTTAAAAACCTCAATGTTAAACGAGGAAATCTTAACGGCGAAGAACGAAAGATGATGAATAATCACCCCCTCTATACCTTTGATGTCTTAAAAGAAATTGCTTGGACGGAACACTTAAATCAAGTACCAAAATTGGCAGCATATCATCACGAAAAACTTTGTGGAAAAGGTTACCCTTGGGGGCTTAAGGAAGATGAAATACCTTTCTATTCAAGGATTCTTGCAATTGCAGATATTTTTGATGCGCTTACAGCAAAAGATAGGCCTTATAAGCCTGCACTTTCAATAGAGAAAACTATCAGCATCTTACAAGAAGAAGTAAAAGCCAATAATTTAGATAGTGACTTAGTCAAGTTATTTGTTGATGAAAAAGCCTATGAAGACCTCAATAAAATAGATTACAGCAGCCTTTATTAAGAAAGGTAAAAAATTAGGGTATATAGAAAAGAAGGGGGATTCACCATGTTTGATATAAAAATATGGGGCGCACGAGGCTCTATGGCAACATTTGGTACAGAATATATTAAGTACAGTGGCAACACGTCGTGCATCAGCGCCGAAATTGATGACCGTGTTATAATTTTTGACGCAGGAACAGGTATCATAAATCTCGGTAACTATCTATTAGAAATACATACGCCTGTCAAAGCAGATATTTTCTTAACACATTACCACTATGATCATATTATTGGACTCAATAGTTTTGTACCTATTTTTGCAAAAGAATCAGAACTCACTTTTTATGGTCAAGAAAAATATGACATGACTGTTGAAGAAACACTCGCCGCCTTTATGCGACCACCTTTCTTCCCAGTTTCATTTGACCAACTTGCATCCAATAGAACATTTAACAATATTACAGAAACCGACACCATTCAATTTGTGACCAAAGAAGATCGATTGGTCAGTATCACGCCTAAAAACACCAAACATCCTGGTGGTAATCTTGCCTATAAAATAGATGTAGAGGACAGAAGCTTCGTTTATTTAACAGATTTTGCCCACTACGACGATGAACATGAACCCTTCGTCGATTATGTCAAAGATTGTGATTTACTCATTTATGATGCGAATTTCACTAAAGAAGAATATCACAATAAGCAATATGAGGGATGGGGACATTCACATTGGGAGAAGGGAACCAAACTTGCAAAGGATGCAAACGTTAAAAAGCTTATCCTCTTCCACCACAAAAATAATCGAACGGATAGTGAATTAGAAGAAATATTAAAAGCTGCACGACAACAGTTTCCAAATACATTTTTAGCTAAGGAGGGTGATTCTTATCAATTATTCTAGACCAAAACATTTGGGACTACACCATGCCTTATGTGCACTCTTAATAATCGTAACACTGTTCATTAGTATTTATATAACACCACTTATAACTTATGGTGGCGAAACCCCCTTATTAGACAACATTCGCCAAACTGCCGATCAAATTGATAATGCACCTAAAGAAAGTGTAACTACTCTTGAAAGCTATCTTGATCAAGCGCTTTCACAAAATGATACAGAAGCTATTATCGAAGCACATGTCAATCTCGGTCTTGGCTATTTAAAACTTAACCAGTATGAGGCGACGATGCAACATTTCCAAGAGTCATACGCCTTGAGCCTTGAAAATGACTACACAAGTCTGGCAGGGCACAGCAAGAATGGCTATGGTATGGTCTGGCTAACGCTTCACGATTATACAAAAGCCCTTCAAAGTTTCCAACAATCACTTAAGTATTTTGAACAAGCTAAAGACACTCAGGGAATTGCCTATGCCACTGGCAACCTAGGAACAGTCTATGACGCCCTTGGCAATTATGATTTAGCACTTGAACATTACTTAACAGCAGTACGTTTAAATGAAAAGCTTGCTAATAAAGAGGAAATTGCCAGTAATTACAATAATATCGGAACTATTCATTCAGCCCAAAATAATTTTGAAACGGCTTTTGAATACTACACAAAGGCAATCACTCTTTTCGAAGAAATCGAAAGTAAAGAGGGACTTGCCTATACCTACACAAATTTAGGCCACTTCTTTTCTCATTATGATTATCACGATGAAGCATATGGTTTTTTTCTTAAAGCCTTACGCATTAACATTGAACTTGATAACAAGAATGACTTAGCTGATTCTTTTAATAATATTGCTAGCATTTTTGAAGTAAAGGAAAACTATGACAAAGCCATAGAATATTACTCAAATGCTTTAGGTATTTATCAAGAACTTGATAATTTAAAAGGTGCCATAACCGTTACCAATAATCTAGGAACAATAGAGCATAAACGTCAAGATTACGATCGCGCATTAGAGCTTCACACGAGCGCCTTCGAAGCTTCAAAGACACTCCAGTATAACGAAGGTTTAAAAGCAGCTATTTTTAATCTTTCTATGGATTATGAAGCACTTGGCAGAACGGCCGAGGCAATTGATTACAAGTCACTTTACATTGAATTCCAAAATGTAATTATTGATGAACGACAAAGCGAAAATATTGCCAACGCACAAATTGTTTATGAAACTGAAAAGAAAGATGCTGAAATCGAACAAAAGTCTGCTGAAATAAAAGAACAAGCAGCCCGCGTACAACGCCAACTGATCATCTTAACAATTGCAGGCGCAATTATTGTTCTCGTGAGTATACTTGGATATATTATTTACAAAGAACGACAAAAGTCAGAAAAATTACTCCTAAATATTTTACCCAAAAAAGTTGCAGATGACTTAAAGAAATATGGCAAAACTGAACCTGAGAATTTTGAAAACTGTTCTGTTTATTTTTCGGACATTGTAAGTTTTACTAGCACCTCAGAAAACTTAGAACCTAAGTACCTGATAGAAGAACTTAGCGATATGTTTACAACCTTTGATGGCATTATGGACAAGTATGGTTGTGAACGAATTAAGACAATTGGAGATGCCTATATGGCTGTTTCAGGAATGCCTGTTCCAGAAGAGAAACACGCAGAAAACATGATTGATGCTTCCCTTGATATTCTTGATGCACTAACAGAGCGTGGTAAAAACGCTGAAATTAACTGGCGCGTTCGTATTGGAGTCAACTCTGGTAAAATTGTCGGTGGTGTTGTCGGTGTTAAAAAGTATCTTTATGATGTCTTTGGTGATACCATCAACACTGCTTCTAGAATGGAAAGTAACAGTGAAGCTATGCGACTAAACATTTCTCCAAGCACTTATGAAATTGTAAAAGATTACACTGATAAATATGTGTTTACAGAACGTTCTGCTATTGAGGTTAAAGGTAAAGGAATGTTAAAAATGTATTTTGTAGATCGCGCATAGTTATAATATGTATTCAACAATATAACGCGTCCGTCTAAATGATTTTACCTTATCATTTAGACGGTATTTTTTTACTGTATACATGCTTTTTATCACATAAGATATTAAGTAGGTAAACAATCTCTTCTAGATGCACATGTAATTGCATCAAAATTGCTAACAAAAACAGCCATTTGCTTAGGCTATATCAATGGTATTTACTTTAAGCGTGGTATCGGCAAATCTTTCAAAGAAACATATAAATTCAAACGCTTACCAGAAGATTATGAAAAACTTTCTGAAGCCATTATGATGGAAGGTGATTATGACACTTTAATTAAACACTGCAAAACTTTGCTTCTTAAAACTAAGGCATTCATCAATCAAGAAAATAAACGTCACTATGAAAAAGAGAACTATGCCAGTCTATTTGAAGGGTATTATGAAGAAATAAAATCCACTTTCAACAAAATTATCGATGCGTGTAATCATGAAGATTCGCATACAGCATATTTTAGGGCTATTGACCTACAATCTGAAATCAGTTTGTTTATGGCTAAAGTAGAGGACGGTATCTGGTACGAGGGAACAGAGCAGTATGTTCAATACAACAGTTATTTTTATAATGCATTTAAAGTTGATCTCATCGAGCCAGCATTTAAAAGAGATTTTAAGCAATTAAAAAACTTGGTCCAAATCCTTGATGACCGCTTTAAAGCATTTCTAGAAGATCAAGGACTGATACTCGAAATATATGACTCTGTAGACGATTTCGAAAAAAATATAAAGGATAGAGGCTAATGAAACGGTATAAAAAAGCTGAAACCGTACTCCCAAAAGAATTACTTGATGAAATAAAAAAATACGTTCAAGGTGAGTATCTCTATATCCCTAGTGGATCTGAGAGCAGGCGTGCTTGGGGCGAAAAATCTGGTACTCGAAAAGAGCTTGCTGCCAGAAACAAGGCCATCAGATCTGATTTCCAAGCAGGTTCCAGTATTAATACATTATCAGAATCCTATTTTCTTTCGGTTAATACAATAAAAAAAATTGTTTATACCAAATAGTAATCAAATCACGTTTTCTATACTAAAAGAGCTGTCTCAAATGAGACAGCTCTTTTTATCATAAAATTACAATTTGTTTTTTTGTTTAATCTACTTTGATGTAGCAGACTTGAATAAAGTGAATGAAGTGTAAAGAATTACAGCATCAACTAACCACTTTAAAATATTTAATGGTAATGACTTAACAATGTAAGCAGCGATAAGAACTCCGACAGCTCCACCAATTGTGATTCCTAAAGCAGCTCTTCTATCGTAAGCAGCTTCTTTAACAAACTTAACAGATGCAACAGGCATTAAGAATGCACAAGAACCCATCATGATTGGGAATGCAACCTTTGGAGACATACCTAAGATATAGATAAGTGCCATACATGGCGCGTAAAGACCAATACCAGCAGTCATTAATGCTCCAAGAATAAAGTTACCAACTACAGCGGCAATTAATTTACCACCAGTAAGACCGATAGCTTCTCCACCACCTGGCATAATTCCAATTTGACCAGCAACCATTAATGCTACAGTTACTAATAATGCAACTGCCATGAACATTTGAACTTTTTTCTCGTCCATCTTCGAAACAACACCAGCGCCAGCATAAGCACCAATTGTAGCAGCAGCTAACATAGAAATTAATGTAACTGGCTCAACTTCAATAACTTTGATGAAGATAAATGCTTCCATAACTACAGGGATCGTATGTGATACATTTAATGTACCTGGTAATACTCTATCCTCTGCTTGCTTCATTCCTCTTAACAATGCAGTTGTTGGCGCAAATGAACCAATACCTAACGTGTCAAAGAAGTCAGTAATAAAACCAATACCTACAACTTTACCCCACGAGTTGTTTGGGTTAAGATTTTCTTTATTTGAAGAAAAATCTTTACCAAATACAGCACTAAACCATAATGTTAATGCCCCTAATACACCTAATACAGCAGTAATCATAAAAAAACCTCCTAAATAATTTGATAAAAAGAAATATTGCTTTATATTATATTAACACGAATGTGTTAAATAATAAACAAAGTATCTAGTATTAAAATAAGTTTTTCTTGTAACAACTTACTTTAATACAAACCCATATTTTACTGGATCATCTGGATCAATTACAAAGTGATTGAATCCTGTGATGTAAGCAGCTCCAGTAATTTCTGGTGTAACTGTTGTGTACCCTTCTAACTCCCCAGTACCAACGATTTTTCCTTTGAATAATGTTCCTAAAATCGACTCATAGATGAAGTCTTCACCTTCTTTAAGCTCTCCCTTTGTGAAAAGTGTAGCAAGTTTAGCACTTGTACCTGTTCCACATGGTGAACGGTCTACTTGTCCTTGACCAAACACAACTACATTCTTGTAGTTTGCATCTGGATGTGTTGGTGCGTCATATATTTCAACAAGGTCAACTGTGTTGATATGGCCTAATGTTGGGTGAGCAATCTCAACATCTCTGTTAATGATGTCTCTTAATTCTAATGCAAGATCCTTTAACTTGTTAGCGTTATTAGGCTCTACACGTAGTCCAAATTGGTCAGCATGTACGATTGCAAAGAATGATCCACCAAATGAGATATCAAATTTAATTGTTCCAACGTTTGGCATTTCAACTTCAACGCCCTCTTTATAAAGGAAAGCAGGAACGTTAACAATTGATACTTCTTGTACTTTTCCATCTTTAACTTTTGCTTCAGCAGTTACAAGACCCGCTGGCGTGTCCATACCTACTTTTGTGATTGGTTCAACAGCTTCAACCATTCCTGTTTCGATAGCAGCAGTGATTGCACCAATTGATCCATGACCACACATATTAAGGTATCCGCCACCGTCCATGAAAATGATTCCAAAGTCAGCACCTTCATTTACTGGAGCAGTAATGATTGAACCAAACATGTCATTATGTCCTCTTGGCTCAAGCATAATCGCTGTTCTGATGTTATCCATTTCTTTTTCAAGGTATAACTTCTTGTCAGCCATTGTTTTTCCAGGAATTCCAGGAATTCCACCTGTTACGATTCTAGTTGGTTCTCCCATTGTATGAGAGTCGATTGCGTGAATACTTCTAATTGCTTTCATTATTCTCCACTCCTATCTATTTTTTCTCATTTTTAGTTTAAGAAATGCAAGTGCTTTACGTGCATCTATTCTGTCCATGTTGTTTTCGCCAACAACTTCTGTCTCAATGCCCTCTGTAGATTTATTAATATCTACAATGGTGTCCATGTATTTATTTGTAACAACAAAACTCGCTTGCGTACCGACAAAAGTAACACCCACAATTGGTATCCCTCTATCGCCAATTTGTTCAAAAGTATTTGCATAATCTACGTGTGAATTTCCCCAGCCATCAGCTGATAAAATAACACCATCTGCACGCATTGACTCTGCCCAAACCGCTGCTCGTTCGCCAACAAAATTTTTGTCACTATTTCCTTGAGGTGTTCCAACAACCACGACGCCCAATAAATCAACGTCTGTATCATTTGAAACTACATCAAGTAATGGATCTCTAAAATGATGTAAGGATGTTTCTTTAGTAGATGGTCCGATACCCATAATTTCACCACCTTAAGTCATTGACCGCAAGGCGCCATCACGATATTCGTTAGGAGAAAGTATCATCGGAACATTCCCCATATCAATAATCGATCGTCCACCTGCAAAACCACTTGGTTCACTTGCAAACAATTGATTATCATACATCGCCCCTTGACCGGCAATTTGTTTGATTATAAGTACTTTTGGTTTATTGAGACGCACTTTGTCAAAGAATTCATGTGACTCAGTAGCTTCTCTACCATCCATCTTCTTTAGTATGTCTCTATAATGTTGAACAATTAAATCACATGCTTTAAATGCTGCAGTTGGCATTTTTCGATCATAAATCTGATCACCAAGCAACTTTACGTCCACATGTAATATGATGTCTTTATCTGATGGCGTTCCAGCTCTGTTCAGGAAAAGTTGTTCTTTTAAATTCCCTTCAGAAGAGCCAAATTCAGCCATTTGCTTTCCATTTTCATCTGCGCCAGTTAGCATAACATATACACCTGTTAAAGTATGTGTAATACCCTCGCCCATTTTCCCTAATACTTTTGTCGAAATTGGCAAGATATCCATAATCGTATTGATGTCTCTGTCATAATCACCTGGTTGAATCACTTCAACACTGATGTCTTGTACGAGTGGGTCTGCATTAATAATAGGCTTGAACACATCTTTATTAAATGTCAGTTCACTATTATCAATCTTCATCTTATCGCCAAATTTTACTGTACGCATATGGAAGGCACGAATGACTAAACGCCTAAGTATTTTCTCATCCATTGCTATCACCTTCGTTTGTGAAATCAATCACAAAAATTGTTTTAAAGTTGCTGCTCTGTTGAACAGAGCAGCAACTGAGTTATTATATATGACTAATTAGATTTTTGCAATATACTCGTGGTTTAATGGAACAATTTTACCAGCAGAACTGATTTTAACCATCCACTCTAATGACTCTTTAGTAATTGCATATTGTTGTTCGATATTATTTGGACCACCTGCATTTGCACCCATTGGTACAAGTGGAGCTACCGCTCTTGGTGAACCATTTTGTCTTACAACTGGTGGCAATGCCGCGATCATGATTGTAGGAATACCCGATTCCTCAATTGCACGCTGTACGATTACAGCAGTACGGTGACAAGTACCTCAACCAGCAGTTAAAAGAACAGCGTCTACGCCTTCTTCTTTTAATTGTCTTGCGATTTCTGGGCCAGTTTCGTTAGTGAATTTATCTTGGTTTCCACCACCACCCATGAATCCAAAGTGAACTGGTGCAACGCTTCCGATAAATCCTTCGTCAGCTAACTCTCTTAGTCTGTCGATTGGGAACATACAGTTAATGTCTTTGTTAACATCCCCATTGTCATATCCACCATGTGATACCATCATGTCTGACACTGGTGCATCACCTGGAATTGCTCTAAAAGAGAAGTCCCCAGCTAAATTAAATCTGTCATCTGATTTCATGTGTACACCTGCTGCAGTAGCAAGTGCGATCTTCATATCTTTAAGTTCCTTTGTTACAGGCGTCCATACTGGAGCTGGCGTAATAGGAACGAAAATTTCTGATTGTAAGCCTTTTACAACTGTTAAACTCATTTATTTGACCTCCTTGTTTTGAAGTTTTTTCATATTACTAATATAGTGTTGATCTGGTTCTTCACAAACCACTTCCGGATAACTCATCTTAAAGCCAACGATCTGACCAAGTTGAAGTTTATTATCAGAGATCATCATTCGCATCGGTACTTTTAAAGTCCCTAAACGACCTTTAAGATCCATCTCAACGCAACCGTCTTTGATATTAATAATAATACCTTCCATATAGATCAGTTTATCACCGTATTTTAAGTTAATGTTGTCCATCTGATTACTCAACTTCGTAAAGTTCTAATCTCTTCTTAGATTTCTCAAGAGATTGCTCATTAGGAAGCATTTCAATTTTGTCAGAACCTTGAGTGTTTACTGCTTCAACATTGTTTAACTTAACATTAGAATTCCATTTTCTTTCAGATTTCTTAACGTCTTCTCCACCCATTCTTGTCTTGATCATCGCTAATGCTCTTGTAGCATCTTCAGGACATAATGTATTATTAGAAAGAATTTCGTTTTCGATACCTAACTTAGACTTGTTTAAGTCAATCATAGAAGTCATATATTCGTTACCAACTACAAGTGCACCTTGGTTAGCAGCAAACGTACATCCAACTACTGGAATTCCTCTCATACCTACTTGCTCATGGTGAGAAGCAAAGTCGATATGGTTGTTACCAAAACCTTCAGTTGTGATGATAACACCATCAACATCCATAGCTTCGATCATCATACCTAAACGCTTAGATACATAGAATTTTTCTGCGTTAATTTGTGGCGAACCAACAAAGATAACACCAGCTAAATCAATTTCTTCATCTGCCATAGCAGCAAGTACTAATGGCTCTCTCCAGTAATGTCTAGAGTTTTCTTTAGAAGCAGGTCCAATACAAGTAAGCGCATGGATACCACCATCGATTACTTCTGTTGGAGCAAGCATAACTGGAACGTTACCTAAATCAACATTAGGTTGTGCGCCTAGTGTACCAACTGGCTCAACAGGTAAAATTAAGTTGTCATGCATAGCGCCTTGGCCCATGATTTCCTTAACGATAACAACTTTTTTGTTGCCTTTTCTTCTGTATTGTACAAATTCTTCTTCATTTGAAACAGCACCGTCAAATTCTTTAAGCGCTTCTCTAATTTCTTGTGTAATTACATCAGTTGCCTTATGAGCTGCTAGAGGACCAGGTCTCTCCATATTCATATGCTCTTTGATAACTACTTCTGTTTTGATGAAGATTTCGCCATGGTCTGGTGCACCTGGTCTACCCCACATCATATTTCTTTCTAAGATACCTTCTGAAGAACCGAATTCACCAATTTGAACGCCACCTTCATCAGTACCTGTTACAACAACGATTACACCGTCAAGAACTCTTGTAATACCATGTCCTAAATCGCCTTCTTCTTTAGTAGCAATAGGCTGAACGTCCATGATTGTTTCAGAGTACTTACCGTAATCTTCTGGTGTAATGATGTCTACTTTAATAGCAGTTACTAGATCTTGAGAAGCTAGTGCATCATCACAGATGTCTTTTCTTAAATAAAGCGTAGTACCTTCGATTTTAGTTTCGTCAGCTAACTCAACCTTATCGATTTGATAATGCTTCTTAGTTACTTTTCTCATTTCTTTTGCTTCAACTGCTGCTGGAGCTGCTACAGCCACTGGAGCCGCGCCTTCAACCGCTACAGTTGCGCCTGCTGGAGCGCCTGCTACTGCTGGAACGCCACCATTTAATGGAATTTCAAGGTTGATGTCTCTACCTTCGCCGATGTGAATTTTCACAACGCCGCCTGCTACAGAAGCAACTGCTGCTACTGGAGCTACTGGAGCTACTGGAGTTACCGCTTCTTCTTCAACAACTTCTTCAGTTGCTGTTGCGTTAACACCTTCTAATACGTCAGCAGTAAGTGGTGTTAATGCATCTACTGTTGCCGTTAATTTTGCACCTAATACTTCTTCGATTGTTAATGTACTTCCTGTGATTTCTAGTAAACCTGAGTCCTCTAAATCTTCAAAGATTGCTGGGTCCTCTAAGTTTGCTACATCAATTACTGTACCAGCTTCAAATCTGCAACATGATACTGCAGGGTCCTTTGCATGTGCTTTTGCTGTTTCAGCTGTAATTGACATGTAATCGCCTCCTTTTTTCCTTAAGAATATAAAATAATTTATTTTTAAATATTTACTATTAAAGTAACAACATTAACATTGTTAGATTCCTAACAATGGAGTGCAATTAAAATCTTGAATCAGCGTACCAATTCAAGATTTAATTGCTGAGGGTATTACTATATATAACTTATAAAGTAATTACGCTTTAATATTAAAGAGCTTACTCTTCAATTCTTCTGTAAAGTTTATGATTTGTTGCTCTAAGTACATGGTCTGTACTGTGGTAAACTGGAACTCCTAACCTAGGAGCTACTTTCATCACTGTGTTCGTTCAATCCTGACAAGATCCAGCAACAATAACTTCTGCACCAGCTTTTCTAAGAGCTAATACTTTTTCAGTTTGTCCTGGACATTCGCCTGGTTTGTCACATCTGAATCGGCCATTTACTTCAACCATACGCTTACATTTTTCTGATGCTACAACTGTACCGCCCATACCTTCAACAATTTCAGTTAATCTATCTGCTTGAGCGCCACATTCACATTCAAGAATACCAAACTTTCTATTATCATTTGGGAATACAATACTTGCTAAAATACCACCAGTTGTCTTAGTTACAGGTGTCTCTAACGTACCTGACTTACCCGTGAATGGTCCACCAATTACAAGTTCACCTGAATTCTTTTCAAGACCGCCAGCTAATTCAACATAGTGTCCTACAGGCATTCCTACTGGAACATCCATAAACACAACGCCATCGCTATCGCCTTTGATACGTCCACCTACTGTTACATCTTTAGTAATAACAGGTCTTCTCTCATCAATAGCAAGTGCTACATTTTTAAGTGTCTCTACATTAGAAACTACAGCATTTGCCGCACTTGGCAATTGACCCGGTTCTAATTCAACCCCTAAAATTTCTCTTATAATTACTCTTTCGTCTCCTGCCGGATACATATCTGGTAAGAACTTAATTTCGATGTTTGCTTCTTCTTTAATCATCTTACCTAAAGTAATCATTGTTTTTGTATGCTTAGGCTTAATACAAATATAGCCTTTTGCTGCCTTTGTCATTTCCATCGCGTACTTTAATCCATTGATTAAAAGCTCTGGTGTTTCATTCATCAATTTGATGTTGTGCTTTAATACTGGCTCACACTCTGCAGCGTTTACTAGTACAAAACCATCATTTAATTCTGTATTAAATTTAACATGGGCTGGGAATCCTGCGCCACCTGCGCCAACAATTCCTGCTTCTGCAACTGCTTCTATATAAGAAGACGTTTCTTTAATTGGAACAAATTCCTCAGCTTGTTCATCGGCAAGTTCAATCACAACAGCATCGTTGATAGCAGTAACTTTTCCGTAAACACTTGAGTGAATATTTGCACCTAAGCCTTCTGGTACAGCGATTAGTTCACCTTTTTTTACGTCTTGTCCAACTTCGACAATCGGCTTACAAGGTCCACCTACATGTTGTCTCAATAGGATACTAATTTCCACAGCGGCCACCTCCTTTTTACATTTCGAATCTCACCCTAATATATATGCAGGACTCGTGCCAACTTGTAAAAAATACATGCCAATATTGATTTTTCACAAAATTCTAAATGTGCAAAAAATTTCACACCCCCTGCAATCAGTCAGTCAGTTATCATTTCCTCCACTCATTTCCTGATCATCAGTTTTGCAAATGCCCCCATAGAAAATGTTAATAGTAAAAATTTGGGCATAAAATTTCACAATATTATCCAAAAAACAAGTAAAAAGCAAAAAAAGTGTCAATTTACCGACACTTTTTTTGAACTTTTATACAATTTTCTTAACTTGCTCTTTTAGAACACTGTAAAACAGCATCTTTGTCTGTTCATTTTTTAACAATAATTATAACGTCAAAAAACTGACGCGTGTCAGTTTTTTGACACGCGTTTTTTTTCTATTTCCCTGAAAGCTTGTAATAATCAAGCTTGTAATAAAGTGTACTTCTCTTAATATTTAACAATTTTGCCGTCTTTGCCTTATTATAGTCAGTTGCTTTCAAAGCTTTCTCAATCATAGACCGCTCAAGTTCTTCTACAGCCATACTTAAATCATTGTCTTGAAAACTTTTAATCTTCGCCTCGGCTGCAGCTTCCAATATATAATCTGGAATGTTATCTTTGGTCACTATATTATTTGTAGACAGCACAACCATATGTTCAACTGTATTCTTAAGCTCCCTAACATTACCTTTCCAATTATAGGCACGCAGGATGTCTAAGACGCCTTCTTCAAATTTTGGAATCGGCTTACCATTTTGCTCACTGATCTCATTAAAAAAGGTATGAATAAATAAATCCACATCTCCTTGTCGTTTTCGTATTGGCGGTAAGTTTAGACCAACAACATTAAGACGATAATATAAATCTTCTCTAAAAGTTTCAATATCTACCATTTGGACAAGATCTTTATTGGTTGCTGAAATAATTCTTACATTAATACTGTGCATCCTTTCGCCACCTACACGACGAATTTCCTTTTCTTGCAGAACCCTTAATAGTTTGGCCTGCATATGCATAGGCAAATCAGCAATCTCATCCAAAAAAACCGTTCCATTATTAGCCAGTTCAAATATCCCAAGTTTGCCCTTCTTACTTGCACCTGTAAAGGCACCTGCTTCATAACCAAAAAATTCACTTTCGAATAATTCATCAGGAATCGCACTACAGTTTACTGGAACAAAGAGACCTTTACGT
>Ga0193962_1000432_pt1 | contig 19127 bp, 13 predicted proteins | sample FB_5_MG_FD_140335 | JGI IMG/M metagenome (GOLD analysis project Ga0193962, IMG submission 140335) | Microbial mat bacterial communities from the Broadkill River, Lewes, Delaware, United States - FB_5_MG | ecosystem: Environmental > Aquatic > Freshwater > River > Microbial mats | place: USA... | reverse complement strand
TAACACCGTCGGGAAGGCCTGCTTCCTTGAGGATCTGCATGAAATAGTAGTTGGACAGAACCGCCGTGGTGGAGGGTTTCCACACAACGGTGTTGCCCATCATGGCAGGCGAGGTGGGCAGGTTGCCGGCAATGGCGGTAAAGTTAAACGGAGTAAGCGCAAAAACAAATCCTTCCAGGGGGCGGTACTCCAGACGGTTGTAAACGCCTTTTTCGCTGAATGGCTGGTTGGCGTAAATCTCTTCCATATAATTTACATTGAAGCGCAAAAAGTCCACAAGCTCGCAGGTGGAATCAATTTCGGCCTGGAAGGCGTTTTTGGACTGACCGAGCATGGTCGCCGCATTGATTTTAGCTGAGTATTTCTGGGAGATCAAATCAGCTGTCTTCAAAAAGATAGCTGCACGCTCCTGCCAGTCCATGGTTTCCCAGGCCGCTTTGGCTGACAACGCTGCGTCCACCGCCGCTTTAACTTCTTTTTCGCCGGCCAGATGAACCTTACCCAGCACATGACCATGGTCATGGGGACAGACCACATCACGCACATCACCGGTTTTAATCTCTTCGCCGTTGATGATCACGGGAATTTCCACCTGGTCCGCCATCTGGCGGTCAATCTCTGCGGATAATACCCCGCGCTCCGGACTACTCGGTGCATACATTTTAACCGGTTCATTATAGGCTTTGGGGATTGTAAATACGCTGTTTGCCATCTTAAAACTCCTTAAAAAAACTTATTAAATTTATTTCATTATTTGTTATGGGTTAAAACTGACGCCTGATAAATCAGGCTGCCCATGGCTGTCAGTCAATGTTAAATTCAATACCCTGGGCCAACGGCAGAGCCTTGCCCCAGTTAATGGTGTTGGTCTGACGCCTCATGTACACTTTCCATGCATCCGACCCGGATTCACGCCCTCCGCCGGTCTCTTTTTCACCGCCGAATGCGCCGCCGACTTCAGCACCGGAGGTGCCGATGTTCACGTTGGCAATGCCGCAGTCAGAGCCTTTATGTGACAAAAAGCCTTCCTGGTAATGCAAAGAGGTCGTAAAGACAGCGGAAGACAACCCCTGGGGCACGTCATTATGCAGTTCAAGGGCTTGCTCAAACCCATTGTATTCAATGATGTACAGGATGGGCGCAAAGGTTTCACTCTGGACAATGGGGAAATCCTTTTTCACTTCAGCCACAGCCGGCAGCACATAGTGGCCACCTTCACAACCGTCCACAGTAATCCGCTCGCCGCCGCAAAGCACCTTTCCTCCGGAAGCCGTTACTGCGTTTAAGGCGTCTTCCATGGCAAGGACAGCGCCTTCGTCAATAAGCGGCCCCATGAGCGTATCGTTGTCCAGGGGGTTGCCGATCTTGACCTGTTTGTAGGCACTAACCAGGTTATTGACAAAGGTTTCTTTTACCGAAGAGTGAATGATGATTCTTCGGGTGGAGGTACAACGCTGTCCTGCGGTACCCACAGCGCCGAACAGGGTGGCCCGGACGGCCATGTCCATGTCCGCGTCTTCGGTGACGATAATAGCGTTGTTGCCGCCAAGTTCCAGGAGAGACCGTCCTAAACGACCGCCAACCACTTCACCCACATGTTTACCCATGGCAGTGGACCCAGTGGCGGAAATCAGGGGAATGCGTGGGTCATGGAGCATGGCTTCGCCCACATCATCTCTGGAGCCGATGACCATGTTGAAAATACCCTCAACACCGTATTTGTCAACCACAGGCGCAAGGATGTTCTGGATGGCAATACTGGTCAAAGGCACCTTTGAGCTGGGTTTGAACAAAATCGCATCGCCACAGACAGAGGCAATTAAAGCGTTCCAGGACCATGGGGCTGCAGGAAAGTTAAACGCAGTAATCAACCCGACAATACCCAGGGGATGCCATTGTTCATACATCCGGTGTTCGGGCCGTTCGGAATGCATGGTCAAGCCATACAACTGGCGGCTCAGGCCCATGGCGAAATAGGCAATATCAATCATCTCCTGGACCTCACCCTCGCCTTCGGCCCTTATTTTACCGACTTCAAGAGCGATCAGAGCACCTAATGTCTTTTTATTTTCCCGTAACGCATCACCGATTTCACGCACCATCTCGCCGCGGCGGGGAGCGGGCATCATGCGAAATAATTTAAATGCCGCCTGGGCTTTTTCCATCACCGCGTCATAGTCTTTTTTTTCAGCCATCACAACGCTGGCAATGGGTTTGCCGTTGATGGGGGAATAGGAAATAAGCTCTTTTCCCTTTGTTTTAAGCCACCCCTTGCTGCCACCGATTGTGGCACCGGAATTCACAGATTTAATCCCAAGGGCATCAAGGATTTGTTTCACTTCTGCATTAAATGCGTCGCTCATATAAATCACCTCCTGATGATATTTAGGACTACAATTTAAACCTGCCGACCATCTCGTTAAGATCTTCTGCCAGCTTGGATAATTCAAGAGCACTATCATTTATGTGTTTGGTGCCGCCCATAATTTCGTCTGCAGCCTGACTGACCAGATGGACATCCTCAGTGACCTCGGTTGCCACGGAGGACGTCTGGTTGACATTCTCATTAACCTCCTGAACGCCTGTGGCTGCCTGGCTGACATTATTGGAAATTTCCTGGGTTGTAGCAGACTGCTCTTCAATGGCAGAGGCAACCGATGTGACTATAGAATTGATATCGTCAATAATTCCAACTATTTCCCTAATAGCATCTACGGATTCAGTGGTATTTGTCTGAACCTCACCAATTTTCAAACCGATTTCGTCAGTCGCATGGGCTGTCTGCTTTGCAAGTTCCTTAATCTCACTTGCCACAACAGCAAACCCTTTTCCGGCTTCTCCGGCTCTGGCTGCCTCTATGGTTGCATTCAGCGCCAGAAGATTTGTCTGTTCGGAAATATCGGCTATGGCTTCGGTCACCTTGCTTATCTCCGCTGCCGCCCGGCCTAACGCATCCACTTTTCCGGAAATGTGTTCTGCTTTTTCAACGGCATTGGCTGTTGTCTGGCTTCCCTTGGCGGTATTGGTTGAAATTTCATTGATGGTTGCAGACATCTCTTCTGCGGCAGCTACAATCATCTGAAGGTTGGCACTGGTCTGTTCTGTGGCAGCAGCCACACTATTCATAGCCGTTGCCATCTCTTCTGCGGATGAAGAAACGTTATTGGCTTTCTGGGAGGACTGTTCTGCACGGGATGTCATCTGCTCGGACACTGACGACAGTTCCGTGGAAGACGATGTCAACGTCTGAACCCCTTGTGAAATGTCCGCAAACATATTTTTCAAATTGTCCGTCATTTGTTTCATACTAGCATACACACCACAGAGCTGTTTTCCGGTGTTTATGAATTCATAGGTAAGATCACCGGCCGCAATCCGGTCTGCCACTTTAGCGATTTCAGACGGGTCATTTCCCAGAAGCGCCATGATTCCTTTAACAAACCACAGGACACACACAATTGTCAGAATCAAAAAGATGAGGCCCACGGTAAGAACCATATTGCGAATCGAAACCACGGGCGCTAAAAATTCCGATTCATCCTGGGTGACCACAAGGCTCCAGCCGGTGGCAGAGACAGGTGCAAAACCGGCAATCTTATCAACCCCTTTAAAAAAATATGGTTCAACACCGATTTCCTGGGCCAGGGCTTTTTTAGCAATGCCTTCCATCCCGTCAAGGGTCGTTATATTCAGCTTAAAAATATAATCTTTCACAGGATGGGCGATCATAAGTCCGTCATTAGCCACCATAAAAGGATAACCTGTTTCACCGATTTTCGTCTGGGTAATTCTTTCGGATAAAGCCGTCAGTTTTACAACCGATGCGATAATACCGGCAAATGCCCCGGTATTATCCCGCAGAGGAACAGCGACAACAAAAACGGAATGGCCACTGAACTTTGAAATAATCGGTTCTCCTATGGTTATCTTACCGGATTTGGCGGACTGAAAATATTTTCTTTCAGCCATGCTTATTTTTTTGTTTCTGGATGCATCGCCATGACCATCAGCGAGAACAAAACCGGATGAATCTATAATCAAAATATTATCGTATTTTGTTTTGAAGTCTTGATATATCTCTGAAAGATATGCTTCAACAGCAGACAGCTCGGACAAACTATTTTCGAAATCTTTATCCCGGGCTTTATTGATCATTTTATGGATCGAGGGATCTGCCGCAATTGTCTGGGTTTTTTCTATTTCCTGTTCAATGTAAACATCCACCATGTTTGCAAGATTTTGTGCGGCGAGCTTTGCCTGTCCCTGTGCAATATATACCAGTGCAGAAGAAGATTTATTTATTGAAAACAATCCCACGACGGCCAATGGAAGGATTGCGGCGACCACGCCACCAATGATTAATTTTGACCTTAACGTTAATTTTCGCATTCTCATTTCCTCTCATGTAAATTTAACCACAGTTTTTAACGATTGCCTGAACGAAAACCCCGTGTTTGGACAAAAAAGTGCCCATATATAAGGCGCAAGCAAAGCTGAAACCGGAGCGTACCATAGTACGTGAGGATTACTGCTTTGTACAACAACACCACAAATGGGTGGCTTTTCGTTCAAATACTAACTATTTGGCTCATGTCGCGTTTTCGCGTTTTCTTTTCGAAACACAACTATACACACTTAAAAGAACGATCAATATTGACATTTTTCATATCGATAAATCGAAGCTGTTTTAGTATATATTTCAAACAGCTAAGCTTATCCGCCCCTAAAAACCACTAAGACACAACATGAGACAACTTTTTTGGGAATTCGTTTCGTTCACATTAAGGCAAAAGGAATACCAACGGTATTGATTGTTAGATTTGCCTCATAAAACAATATAACATACAAATAATTTGCGTTAATGGGAAGTACGATCAACGTTATTTTTTTAAACGTCAGAAGGTGCCTGTTATTGGTAGGAGCCGAATCCGGGAAGATTATACTTATTAAGCAATGCGTATAACCGGGCCTGGGAGACGCCTGACAACCGGCAGGCGATTTTCCTGTCGCCACAGGTTTTTTTCATTAAACGGGTCAGGTAATTTTTTTCCAGTTGTTCCCGACAGGCATTCAAGGAAGGAAGGTCTGCATCACGGTTCAGGACCTCGTCGGCCATTGACAATGAATCCTGCTGAACGGCAGGCGTCTCAAACGTTAATGTGGAAAGCCTGTAATTGGACGGAAGATGTTTGGGCACCAGGGTTGGATCACTTCCAGCCGACGCCAGCGTGTACTCCAAAACGTTGAGAAGTTCTCTGATATTGCCGGGCCAGGCGTTTGACATCAGTGTTTCAAGCAACTCCTTGGATATCGCCTTGGGTTCAAGATTATATCTATTTGAAAGTTCATGAACCTTTTTTAAAACAATCTCTTCAATATCATTTCCTCTGTCTCGGAGCGGAGGCAGAGTAATCTCCATGGCCCTTATCCGATACAGAAAATCTTCCCTGAAGAGATTCTCTTTGACTAGTTGATCAAGGTCGAGATTTGTAGCGGAAATCAAACGGATATCCACTTTCATCTCTTTTTTCCCTCCAATGCGGCGAACAGATCTTTCCTGGAGCGTCCTTAACAATGCTTTCTGGATTGACAGCGACAAATCTCCGACTTCATCAAGCATCAAGGTGCCGCCGTCCGCCTGGACAATCAAACCGTCCTGTTTGTATACGGCGCCGGTAAACGCACCTTTCTCATGTCCGAAAAGAGTACTTTCAATCAAGGACTCGGTCAAAGCACCGCAATCAACAGCCACAAATGGTTTTGACGCCCGTTTGCTGTTTTCATGGATTGCCTTGGAAAACAACTCCTTACCAGTGCCGGTTTCTCCTGTTACCAGGACCCCGACATCGGTTGAGGCGGCTTTGCCCACTTCATCCAGACATTTTTTCAAGGCAGGGGATTCCCCGATAATTTTTGACCGTTTCAGAATGATCAATTCAGGGGATGAAAGCTTCTCCTTTCGATAGTGCAGGGCCCTTTGAATGGGAAGGCTGACATCATCAAGGCGAAATGGTTTTTGCACAAAATCCCATGCCCCGTTTTTAAATGCAATCTCAGCCCCCCTGGCATCGCCTGTGCCGGTAATAATTATTATTTCCGGAGCAGAAGGCAGGGTTACAAGATCAGGCATAATATCCAGCCCATTGCCGTCCGGCAGCTCAAGATCAAGTAAAATGATGTCAAAGTCATTTTGGCTGCTCAATGCCTTTGCTTCATTTATTCTTTTTGCCGTAAAGGTTTCACACCCCATCTTTGCAAGAAGGGTTTCAAAAAACAGACGGATGTTCGGGTCATCGTCAATAATCAGTACACGAAACATATGAACCCTTTATTCTTTTTTGTTCATTGCTTTTTCAATGATAAATGACAGCTCGCCGGCCGTCATGGGCTTCATCACCATATTTGTAATACCGGCATCCCGGCATTTCTCTTTTGTCAGGCCGTGACTGAAACCTGTGGCTAAAACAATGGAAATATCCGGATTGATCTTTTTTATTTGTTTTGCCAGCTCAAAGCCGTCCAGATGGGGCATGGTCATATCGGTCAAGATCAAATCATAATGTGCCGGGTTCTTTTTCACATTTTCAACGGCATTGCGACTGTCTGTCTCCATAACCGCAGAATACCCCAGTATGGTCAAAATATCACAGGTGCTTTCGGCAATAACCTTTTCATCATCAACAACCAGGATATTGCCCTGGCCTTTTTTGAGTCCGGTATTTACTTGCATTTCAGAAAGCTCAGCCTGGTCATGCTCCGGCAACAGAATCCTGAACGTTGTTCCAACCCCGATCTCACTGTAAACCGATATTCCACCGCCCATCTCTTTTATGATCCCATATACGGTAGCCAATCCCATCCCGGTCCCTTCTTCACGACCTTTCGTCGTAAAAAAGGGTTCAAAAATCCGGTCAAGGTATTTTTGATGAATGCCGCACCCGGTATCAGAGATAACCAATTCAATAAATTCCCCCGCAGAAATCTTCCCCAAAAATCCAGTCTTGGAGTCATCAAGTTTAACTCGATCCAAAATAATATCCAGAACCCCGCCGTGATCTTTCATTGCGTAACCGGCGTTCGTAAAAAGACCCATAAGAACTTGATATATCTGGGTTGCATCACCAAAAACCTGCCCCTGTTCAAGTCTTAAATCATGTTGAATTTCGATACTGGCCGGCAGGGAGGCGCGCATGAACTTTAATGATTCTTTAATAATTGGATAAATATTGATGGACTGTTTTTCAACATCTGATTTTCTGCTGAATGTCAGGATATGCCTGACCAGATCCCTGGCTCTCAGGCTGGACAACGAGACCTGATTCAAATATCGTTTCAGTACTTCGTTATCTTTTGCTTCATGCATTGCAAGATCGGTAAAGCCCATAACACCGGAAAGAATATTATTGAAATCATGGGCAATACCTCCGGCCAGGACACCAATGGCCTCCATTTTTCTTGCCTGATCAAGATGCTGTTGAAGGTTTTTTCTCTCTTCATCCGCCTGTATCCGGTCTGAAATATCCTGAAGCGCACCTATGACACGGGTAATTTCTCCGGTATCATCCCTTCGGGCCTCTCCGGTGACATGGACCCAGCGACGACGTCCTTTGGCCGTGATGATTTCGAATTTTTCATCAAGGCGTTGGCCTTCATCAACACACTGGCTGTAGGCGTTCAAAATTTTTTCCCGCCACTCAGGTGCGATAAAACGGGTCACTTCATCAAACGTTGGGGGGGAAGAGGTCTGCAGTTCATGAATGACATCCATTCCATCCGACCATATTATCCCCTGGTTTTTAATATCAATGCTCCAGCCTCCGACCTTTGCAATTCGCCCTGCCCCGCGCATCAATTCCGTAGTCCGCTGTAACATGTCATCGGCACGTTTACGATCAGAAATATCTCTGGAGATGCATAATATGCCATCGGGTTCATCCTGATTATTTCTAAAGAAACCGGCCGAGATTTCAACCCAAATGGTCGTACCGTCCTTTTTAAGTAACGCCAGTTCGACAACCTTTACCGCCTTTGACTCCGCATGGCCGTCAAATTCGTCATCAAGCTCTGATATAATTACGGAAACCTGCTTTAATGAATCCTCGGTCATGTAATTCTTCATTTCCAAATCCAAAAACTCGGCAGGTGTATATCCCAGAAGAGATTCAATTGACGGGCTGACATAACGTAATTTTAAATCCGGATACTGGATAATCCAGATTGTATCTGTGGCATTGTCCGCGAGCAGCCGATATCTTTGTTCACTCTTTTTTAATTCGATTTCGGCTTTTTTCTCCTGGAGTATCTTCCACATCCCATCCATCATCAACTGTAGTTGGCGGATGTCTGAGTCATGATAGTTCTCTTTTTTATTCCCAACACTGATCAAAGCCACCATTTTATCATCTTCAAAGGCGGGAGCACTCATTACCCGGGAGATCCTGACATTACCCCGGGAAAATTTTTGTTTGGAAATCGGACTGTAAGCTTCATAATCGTTAATCACCAATATGCTGCCGGATTTTTTAACGTCAGCCCAAAGGCCGTTATCTTTCACGTTACAGGTCAATCTATCGTCACCGGTTTGACCTTGGTTCATGGATTGTTTGGGCCAAATATGCGTGGTCAGCTCGCCCGGGTCTTCATTTAAAAATTCAAGGCACCCAAATTCGCTTTGGGTTAACTTGCAGGCTTCCTCCAAAGCAAACGCTGCAAGGGCGTTGATGGATTCTTCGGCCATAGAACTAAGCTCAAGCAGTTTTTTCAAGCGCAGCTCATCCAGCTTTTTTTCGGTTTCAACCCGCCTGTTCTGCCGTTCAATCCGGAATACCAGCCTTGTAATATAAATAGAGACAAGAATTGTAAAAATAAGAATACCAACACCAATAGTTATAAGTCCTTTGGGAATGAGAACAGAAAAAAGACTCAAAACGAAAATAAAATGCATGACATGCAAAGGAATAAGGATTTTATAAGAATCGGATATTTTTTTCCCCGTTGCGAAACCATCAATAAATTTAGGAGTAGGCTTATTTTTTTCATCAATCGCGTGATTCAATCCATCTCTCCCCAAATGATAAATAAATTATTTTAGCATCTTAATTTATTGCGTCAATAAACGAAAGCCTGACAGCTAATATATCTTGACAGGATACGGGCCCATCCTGTAAGAAGAAACGAATTGCAACAGCATCAAGGAAACTTTATGTCAAAGAAATCATTGGAGATTGTATCAAACGCTGCCGACAAGGGGATAAGATTTAAGACGGCTGTTTGATCCGGTGTTATGTTAAAACAAAAATCGGTCTACCTTAAGTTAAAATATTTTAACTTAGTCCTTTTCCCCCTGCAGAATTCAAAATTGAATATCTGCTGTTCTCATTTTCTTTTCTGTCGGCAGCGACGCATTATCAAAATTATATCGTAGTAATTGTAGCCAGGGCTGGCCTGTGCGGTAGCCATGTAAACCAAAATTGAAGACAGGCAGGATATAACAATGAGCAACGAAGAATCATTACAACAAGACAATAACTTTAAACATCTTTCACATTTGGGTTGGACCGATAGTTTCCAGGAACAACTCGAAAATATAGACAATAAGTCTCTTATTCCGGCCCGGGTGACCGGGGTCAGGAAAAGATATTTTTTTATCAATGACGGCAAAGATGAGATCCTGGCAACCCCGGCCGGAAAACTTCAACAAGAGAGCAGCCGCACATACCCTGTGGTCGGCGACTGGGTTATGGTCAGACAAACAGCTATCGAAGGAATATTGTCGCGAAAAAATGCACTGACCAGGGCCGCAGCAGGCATGCACAGCCGAAAAACAGGGGAGTACCGGGAACAGACAATCGCGGCCAATCTTGACAACGTATTCATAGTTACCGGCCTTGACCGGGATTTTAATCTGCGCCGTCTTGAGCGCTACCTGACCCTGGTCTATAATTGCGGGCTGACCCCGGTAATTATCCTAACAAAGGCGGATCTTCACCAGGACCCCCAACATTTTGTAGACGAAGCGGAATCTATCGCATTCGACGTCCCCGTACACCTGGTATCTGCGTTTAATGATTCAGGACTTTCCGAGCTGACGCCCTATCTGGCTCATGGCCGGACCTGTGTCATGGTGGGATCTTCGGGCACAGGCAAATCCACGCTGATCAACCGGCTGTGCGGTGAAATCGTCCAGGCCACCGGCGAGGTTAGCGCCAGTATGGGAAAGGGGACGCACACCACCACGTCCCGGGATCTGATCATGATGCCCCAGGGCGGAATGATCATTGACAATCCCGGTATCCGTGAAATCAGTTTCTGGGAGATTGACCAAGGCGTTGAATCTACCTTCCCGGAAATAGAAGAGATGGCGGCTGAATGCCGTTTTTCAGACTGCACCCACACCCACGAACCCGGATGCCGGGTTCTTCAAGCCGTCCAGGACGGAGAATTGACCGAAGCCCGCCTGGAAAACTACCTCAAAATGAAACGAGAGCTGGAATATATCTCCGCCCGAAAAAGCAAGAGCGCAGATCGTGTGGAGAAGGAGCGGTGGAAAGGGGTGGCCATGAAAATCAAGTCTATAAAAAAAAAGAAGTAAAACCCATTTAACCAAAGTTTTTTTCAAAACGACATCACAAAGAGAGAGGGCGGAATTAAAATCCTAACCCCGCCCTCCCATCAACGACAGAAATCGCATCACCAAGTCTTAATTTCCAGCAGACTATCACCTACAATAACAATGTTTGTTGCCTAAATGAAATTTTTGAAGTAAATACACACGAAAACAATACAGATCTTTTAAAACTCCGTTCCTTTTATTTATTACAGACCGCTTATTCTACACTATCGTGGGAAGGTCCTTTTAAATCATGTTCTTTGTAAATTACACCGGTCCTTTTGGATTTATAAAACCCTGGACAGCAGTCCGTGACAGTGAAACTCTTAGTCAGCAATTTTTGACACCGTCTATTATTGCCGGTATTGAAAGAAAGCTGTTCCCTGAACTTCTGGTCAAACCTTTCGGGCTTTATAAAGTAAAAAGGCACAGATTGTCTTATAAACAAGTTTCCCATCAGCAGGAACAAATCCATTCTTGTCCGTGGCGTTTTAATTGAACCCAATCTACATCTTGGCTTTACAAACTTAGATGACGCTGAACATGCCGCCCGCCAACACATTTGCCTGTGCCGGAATGAAGATATTCTTTTACCAGCCAAACCGGTTGTTAAGATTACTGAAACAGAATTTGACACCATGGCGGACGTCTTTAACGGATTTGAGCTGATCTTTGAAAGAACCGATCAGTCATTTCTTGTGGGCTACAACCGTTTTGATCAAAATCACCCCATGTACGGCTGGCTCAAAACCGTTGGGAATCCGGTAAAGCATATTTGCTGATGGATGATCCCTGCCCTCATATAAAAGCCAAAGGCAATCCTGACAAAACATCGCTTTATACTCATACAAGGCTTGTATATTCAGCTATCCAAAGATTCGCCGAATGCCTGGATTTTAATATTGAAACAGCCGGATTAGGCGCTATCCTTCACGATATCGGGAAAGCCAATACCATATTTCAGAATAAATTGAAGCCCGGTCGCCGTAAAAAGGCAATTACATTCCGGCATGAAATCGCTTCCTGCTTTTTCATATCCCTATTCAAAGAAAAGTTGCACCCGCCTCTGATTGAGATGGTTATCGCCCATCATAAATCCATAAAAAATGATCGTGGTGAAAAAGGTATCCTTGACTTGGAAGAGTACGTCAAAAATCCTTTTAAAGATCATGCTAATACTTGGGAGGACTGGAATCAAGATGCGATAAAAATTTTGTCTGCCTTTGGCGTTCCTGACCAGGAAATTACGATTGACGATGCATGGAACAATTACCAAAAAGTGGTGGTATTTTGTCGGGATGCTTCTAAAAAAAGAGGCTATTCTCCCTGGAAGGGGCTGTTAATGGCAGCAGATCATTTTGCATCTGCGCTTATTTTAAACACCCCGGTTCGTCTTGATACAAGCTTTACCCCACCGAATTTAAATTATTTTAACAGGACATCCAATTTATATCCCCTTTCCTTAAAAAAAGCTGATTCAAGAAAACGGCACACCATTGTTGTAGCCTGCACCGGAGCCGGAAAAACAGATTACCTTTTCCGAAGATGCAAGAATAGAGTCTTTTACACCCTGCCTTTCCAAGCATCCATCAATGCCATGTACAACCGGGTGAAATTGGATCTAAAAGCATCCAACCCAAATCTTGACATCCGGCTTCTACATGCAGCATCACGGTTTTCCGTCCTTGATGAATCCAAGGACGAAATCCTTTTGCAAAAACTGGTTGGGGCAGGCATAAAAATCCTGACACCATATCAACTGGCATCCATTGTCTTTGCAATTAAAGGCTTTGAATCCCTGATCATCGACATAAGGGGGTGCGATGTTATTTTGGATGAAATACACACGTATAATGGTGTTTCAAAATCCATGGTCCTGAAAATCGTTGAAGTGCTGAATCATCTTAATTGCAGGGTACATATCGGAACAGCAACCATGCCCTCTGTCCTGTATAATAAATTGGTTGATATCCTTGGCAAAGAGAACGTGTCTGAAGTCTGTCTTACAAAAAAAGAACTTGATCAGTTTGACCGCCACCGCCTGCATAAACTGGAGTCCTGGGAAGATGCTCATTCAATTTTAAACCAAGAATTAAAGAAAAATTCAAAAATCCTCCTGATATGCAATCGGATTGATTCGGCTCAATCCATATATGACCAGGTAAAAGAACAATACCCTGAAATTCCGTCCATGACCATCCACAGTCGTTTCAAACGCAAGGACCGACTGAAAAAAGAAATGGATTTGAGAGGGGTAGACGATCACGGCAATTCTTTGCATAAATATAACACAGGATCAGGCCCATGCATTGTAATATCCACCCAGGTGGTAGAAGTAAGTCTGGATATCAGCTTTGATGTAATGGTTACGGAAACAGCGCCCATAGATTCGCTGATCCAAAGATTTGGAAGAATCAACCGAAAACGGACATCAGAAACCATAGGTAAATATAAATCGGTTTACATCATTCCGCCGCCTGACAGCACCCAAAGCGCCAAGCCCTATGACCTTGAGGTGCTGAATAGAACCTTTGAAATCCTCCCAAATGACCAGGTTCTCCACGAGTCTGAATACCAGGAAAAAATTGATCATGTATATCCGGAACTGGATATCACCGACATTGAAAATCATTCGGTATTTAAAAAGGACGGGACATGGAATCAGCCCATGCTGACACATAATCACAGGTCCATTCTTTTTGATCTGCTGGAGATAGACAATGCAGCCGCCATTCTGAGTTCGGACGAAACAGATTACAAAGAGGCTGCTCCCGAAGAACAGATGATGATGGAAATTCCGGTTCGGCTCTATTCAGTAAAAAATTTTTTACAATTGAAGGAAGGCAAAAAGCCCTTTGTTCTGCCTGACGCGGCCTACACGGAAGACAAGGGACTGGATATGGCAAAAGCCCAGGAACGCATTCAAGATTTATATTTTATCTAAAAAGGCTATTTATGTATTCCACCAATATAGGAAAAACCTTTCTGGCCACATTTAACCGGCAATTCGACAAAAAATATTCAGCAAAGGCTTTTTTTGAAAAAGAATTTTTCCCTTTATTCTTTGACCATCCCAAATACATGCTCTGGCATACCAATTCTCCTTTCGTGCAAATGAAAAAAGGACAAAAGCCCCATCTTCTCACCGAAGAAGAACGGTTGGGAAAATTAAACAATCTTGCCGAAAAAATCACAGCAGGGGACCGAGATGCCAGTGTCGCAATCGGATTCCCCGCCTCGGAAACAAAGGAATTTGCCACGACGTCCGGGCTTGTATCCAACATATCTCAAGCTGCGGATGAAGAGGACGTCTACCTGTCTTGGATTGCCGCTGGTCTTGGTATGGGGGTCGCTGGCGGATATTGTATTTTCCTGAATGAACCAGACATTTTGTTGACCCTTTATGACGGATGGAAACAATACCGGAATCTGCTCAATGACCCTGCTTTGGGGAATGTAGCACCAAATAAAATAAACACCTGGAATGGGCAATGGGTTAACTATTTCTACAGCAATGAGGATGATGTACCAATAGACATGCCGGCCTTGTATCGGTCTGATATTTTTAAACAGGAACCAAACAGTGTGTCTATTAACACGGTCAAATGGAGCACACTTTATTTTAATCTTTCAAAAAAATATCCAGGCCAATCCACGACAGGCTATATTTTCAGCCTTGGTCAAACCAACAAAACCTTGGGGTTTATCCCGTTCCATTTTAAACAAGCCCGAAGATTAATAGACTGTTATGAGAATCTTTTTGGTGAAAATGCCGCTCTGGAGGACAAAAACAAATATGAAGCACTATTCGGTGTCCACATAAAAAGGGCTTGCGAATTAGGAGTAATAGGCCTGCATGCCCTTCAGCCTCAGGATCTGAAAAAATACTTTATTAAGGGAGCGTTTCCAAACTTTAAAAAGAAAAAGGTTCCTGCACAAAAAAAAGAAGAGTCCGAAGACGCATATCTGTCGCGGTTAAACAGCGCGGCTGAAAAGGATAAAGACACAATAATATTATTTAGAACCTATAAAACATGGTTGGTTGCTATGCTCACAAAAAACAATGAAGAGATCGCCGAGTACTCGGAAGAGATTGCAATAGCGCTTCATGCATACCGGGACACCGGCAGGACAAATGAGAGGAAGAACCGGATTGAAAAAGATCTGCTCACAGCTGGGTCCAAGAAAAAATTTATCAATGAACTGACGGCCATTGTTCAGGATATTGAAACAGAATACTTAAGTCTTATCAAGGATCTTAAAAGCAGGGTCCATCTTATGACTTCGGAGGATTTTGGGTACTTTATTGTCCTTCTCCGGTTTGATTATGCCTATGAAGAAAGAAACAATTAAATAAAAAAAATCCAGGAAAAAATTATGCATACGATTTACATCAGAACCCTGAAAAGGGCGGAACATACTGTTTTTTGCGTGGCCAACGGCCAGAAGTTTTACTATGATCCCCAGTTTGGTGTCCGGGTCCCATATTCCAGTGGCCAGCAGGTAAAAAGATCCATATTAGATACTTTGGCAGGCGAATTAAACGAAATCCCCGCACCAACCACCTTTCTTTTTGATGTGACAAAAAAAAAAGAGATCGGGGAAGGAGAGGTGTTCGGCACTTGCGACCCCTCTCATTTTGACCAGTTGATCGGTGGCTGGATGAAAGCCCAAAAAGGAGGCAAAGAAAAAACAATCAAGCGCAGAAGTCCTCTTTCCATATCGGCCATGAGAGCCCTGCATCCCTTACTTGCAGGAATTGAAACGGAAAATATAACCTTTGACCGTAGCGACAGGCAGACCAATGAAGTGATTGTAAGAGGGCCGGATAATAATATTTTATCCAAGGAAGAAGTTCTGTCCCTGATTAAAGATAAAGACAGGAGCCTTGTCAGAAAATGGATTCCGGATAATGCACGGGCCACGGGCTTTTTTGTCCAAGATATGGCCATTGATTTGCGACGGCTTTTCTGCGTTGCTCTGAACGAATACGAACCGGAAATCACCCAGGAGACACAAGAAAATCTTAAGGCCCAAGGATGGATTGAATCTGAAAATGTCTTTGGCAAATGCCTTGTTGCGCCGTCAGAATATAGGCAAAAGCTGATCCCGGCTATTGCAAAATCCATTGTTGACTGGCGCATTACCTCCAACCAGTCAAGAACCTTCAGCCTTATGGAGACGCTTGCTATTTCAATCAGTGAAGACGCCAATAAAATCGCGGGAAGTATCCGGGGCAAATTAAACCCGGAAAACGAAAGAAGGGCAATTCCTGTTATTGAAGAAAACATGAATGGGGTGAATACCTTTGTAAGCCTTGCTGCCGGGAATTACCTGATCACTAATTCGGAATCAGCAGAAGCCATGGAAAATGCAAAAAATTTTATATCAGACAAAATACAGGCCTTTGATTGCGAAAACCAGATGCCTGCTTAAAGATTCCAACGAATTTTATTTCCTGTATTGATAGGGCATTTGTTCCTATTCAGGTTGATTGTTTGCCCTAAAACCTATTGAGGAGGCATCTTGCCGTGCGTATCAAAATAACAGCCACAACAGACCGGCCCGCATCCTTTCCCTTTAATTACCAATACCCGCTCCAGGCAGCCATTTATTCCCTGATCCGGGAGTCTTCATCGGAATATTCCAAGTTTCTTCATGAACAAGGTTATGTTAAGGACGGCATTAACCGCGTATTTAAATTCTTTACCTTTTCAAAATTACAATTTTCACCAAAGCTGTGCTACAAAGCAGGATTTAAAAATGTCCGCCAAATTGAATTCATTTTTTCCACCATTGTGGAAGAAAGCCTGCGCCATATGATATTAGGTATTTTTTCCGACCGGAAAATGCATCTTCGGATAAACGGCAAGGGGCTTAAGCTAACCATTGTCAATGTGGATGTTCTGGAAGACATTATGTTTTCAGGCAAGGAAAAATTCATCTGTCTTTCGCCCATTGCCGTGTCAACCATGATAGAAAATGATAAAGGCAGAAAGGTGCCCCATTTCCTTAATTATATGGTCCCCCGGGAAAGAGACCGGTTTGCTGAAAACATAAAAAACAACCTGGTCAATAAATATGAGACCCTGCATAATGCCTCGTATGATAAAAGGAAACATCCCTTCTCCTTCCATTTTGACCCGGTTTATATTGCAAAAAAGAACGGGACCATCTCCAAACTAATCAGTTTTAAAAACGACATCAAAATCAAGGCCATGGAAGCCCCTTTTGCTGTGGAAGCAGATCCGGACCTGATTAAAATCGGATACGAATGCGGATGGGGGGAAAAAAACAGCGCCGGATTCGGCTGCACTGAACCAATAAAAGGGTAGAACAGGAAAACAATTGAAAGCACTTGATTACACAGGAACCCAGCTGAACTACTTTTTTGTCTGCCAACGCAAACTGTGGCTGTTCACCCGGGATATCAGATTTGAAAATGAAAACGAGTATGTCCAATTGGGCCGCCTGATAGACGAGTATTCCTACCCCAGGAAGAAAAAGCAGATCGAAATCGGCAACATAAAAATTGACTTTCTGGACAACAAAAAAGGCATCATCCACGAGGTGAAAAAATCAAGAAAAATAGAAAAAGCACATATCTGGCAGGTGAAATATTATCTGTACTGGCTTAAATCCCATGGCATCGAACAGATAACAGGTGAAATTGATTATCCAAAACTAAAGAAAAAGGAAGTTGTCTCCCTGACTGAAGAGGATCTTAAGGCCTTTGAAGACATTTTTGCTCAAATGGAAACCGTCCTTGACAGGGCTATTCCCCCGGAAATCATTAACAAACCTTTTTGTAAAAAATGCGCTTATTTTGAATTCTGCTATGTTTAGGAACTTGCAATGAAACAACCTTTATATTTATTCACAAACTCCACGGTAAAACGAAAGGATAATACACTTCGCATCGAAACCAGCGAAAAGAAAATTGACAGGCCCATTGAAACATTAAGCGAAATTTACCTGTTCGGCGAGCACTCACTGAACACCAAACTGCTCAATTTCCTTTCCCAGAATAAAATACCGGTCCACATTTTTAACTATTATGGATTTTATTCCGGCACCTTTTTCCCAAGGGAGGTATACTTATCCGGCCACGTGACAGTGCAGCAGGCCGCCCATTACCTTGACCCGGAAAAAAGAATAATTATCGCCCATAAATTCATTGATGCCGCCGCGTCCAATATCCTGTCCAATCTGGGGTATTATAAAAACAGGGGCCGGGAGATAGAAAAACAAATTTCCAGTATCAAAACCATAAAAAAACAGCTTGCCCTTGCTCCGGGGCCCATGGAACTTATGGGCTTGGAAGGCAACATCCGTGACCTTTACTACTCTGCATTCAACAACATCATAAAACAGGATTATGATTTCGAAAAAAGGGTCTATCATCCCCCGGATAATTTCATGAATGCCATCATCTCATTCGGAAATTCCCTTGTTTACACAACAGTACTCTCCGAAATCTACAGAACCCAACTGGACCCCACGATCAGCTTTCTTCATGAACCTGGCTACAGAAGATACTCCCTGGCCCTAGACCTGGCAGAAATTTTCAAGCCCATATTGGCGGACCGGCTCATATTTACCATGCTTAACAAGGGAGAATTATCCGAAAAGGATGCAGACCAAAACCTAAGTCATTGTTATCTCAAGTATGCAGGGAGGAAAAAATTCTTACGGAAATACGATGAACGACTTCGAAAAACAATTAAGCATAAAAACCTGAACAAACAGGTTTCTTACAAGCGCTTAATCCGTCTGGATTGTTACAAACTGGTCAAACACATTATCGGAGAAGCCAAGTACTCGGGCTTTAAAATGTGGTGGTAATATGTACATCATAGCCATATATGACATCAATACTGAAACCCGCGAAGGCCGCAGGGCCCTCAACAAAATTTTCAAACGGATGAAAAAATATTTAATCCATATCCAGAAATCAGTTTTTGAAGGAGAATTAACAAAGGCTCAGTTCCAAAAAATGAAGCTGGAGGTGATGCAAATTATTGATCCGGACTGCGATTCCGTTATATATTTCTCAAGCCGTGACAGCCGATGGCTGGATAAGGAAGTTCACGGCCTCGGTAAAGACACCACAGACAATTTCATTTAACGAACTCTGCTCTTTGATAATTTGCAAATTTCCATTTTCCGTCGTTCTCCCGGGAAAAAAACGCTATCCCCAATCGACGGAAAAAATCAGACGAAACTTGATATAACCATATGAAAATATGGACTTAAAAAATGCCTTTTAATCAGACCAACGTGGAATTGAAACATCTTTTTGAGATGGCGGTATACTGCTGGCAGTGACCTTTTAATCAGACCAACGTGGAATTGAAACACGGTAATGAGGACCGCTTCTGCCGTCCACGAAGGCTTTTAATCAGACCAACGTGGAATTGAAACATGTTACTGACACGTCGGTGTAATCAATCGTGTTTGCTTTTAATCAGACCAACGTGGAATTGAAACAGTGTGTCCGCATCTTAAACACTTACAT
>Ga0193962_1000431_pt1 | contig 19150 bp, 20 predicted proteins | sample FB_5_MG_FD_140335 | JGI IMG/M metagenome (GOLD analysis project Ga0193962, IMG submission 140335) | Microbial mat bacterial communities from the Broadkill River, Lewes, Delaware, United States - FB_5_MG | ecosystem: Environmental > Aquatic > Freshwater > River > Microbial mats | place: USA... | reverse complement strand
AGACTATTATTCCTACTGCTGATGTTGCAATAACTAGAAGTTCAACTGATGTAGATGAGTTTTTTATATCTCATGCAAAAAATTTAAAAGCTATTGTTCCTGCCGGTGTTGGTGTTGACAATGTAGATATACCAGGATGTTCAAAAGAGGGTATCATTGTTATGAATGTACCAACTGCTAATACTATTGCAGCAGTTGAACTTACTATGACTCATATGCTTTCATGTATGAGAATGTTTCCATACTCTCATAACCATTTAAAGCAAGACCGTATCTGGAAACGTGAAAAGTGGTATGGATATGAGCTTAAAGGCAAAAAGCTTGGTGTTATCGGTTTTGGTAATATCGGTAGTCGTGTATCTAAACGCGCTCGTGCTTTTGAGATGGATATCGTTGCATATGATCCGTATATTCACCCATCAAAAGTAACTGATTTAGATATGACGTATACTAAAAACTTTGATGATATTTTAGCGTGTGACATAATCACTATACATACACCTAAAAATCAAGAAACTATTGATATGATAGGTGAAGAAGAGATTGCTAAAATGAAAGACGGTGTGGTTTTAATTAACTGTGCACGTGGAGGTCTTTATAATGAAGATGCATTATATAACAATCTTAAAAGTGGTAAAATCCGTTTTGCAGGTATTGATGTATTTATTAAAGAACCTGCAACTGATCATCCTTTACTTGATCTTGATAATGTCACAGTATCACCACACCTTGGTGCTAATACATATGAATCTCAGTACAATATTGGTACACAAGCAGCTAATAATGCTATTGAAGCTGCAAAAGGGATAGCTTATCCACATGCTATGAATTTGCCAATAGATGAGACTACTATTCCATCTTTTGTTAAACCATTTTTAGAGATGGGTCAAAAGATAGGTTTCTTAGAATCTCAGATGAATAAAAGCCAAATAGTTAGCATAAAAGTTAGTGGATATGGTGAGATTGGGAAATATGTAGATTCACTTTCAACTTTTGTTGCAGTTGGAGCAATGAGTCAAAACTCTAGTGATACGATCAACTATGTAAATGCTGATTTTATAGCAAAAGAGAAAGGCATTGAGATCTCAAGTGAAGATTGTGGAGACTCAAGTGTATATAAAAACCTAATCACTATTAAATTAACTACTGCTGAGGGTACTACTACTATTAGCGGTACTATTTTTGATGATAATGTCCAACGTTTAGTTGCAATTGATGGATTTGATATCGAAGTTGCACTTCGTGGAAACATGATCATGTTTAAAAATACTGATGTACCTGGTGTTATTGGAAGTGTAGGAACTGTTTTAGCAAACAACAAAGTAAACATTGCAGACTTCTCACTTGCTAGAAATGAGCAAAGTCAAGCTCTAGCTGTGGTTCTAGTTGACAATACAGTAAGTGATGCAGCTATGAAAGAACTCTCAAGTTTAGACGCATGTCTAAGCGTTAGCCACGCTTGTATATAACCAATAAGTTAATTAACTTTCCTCTTATTACTCTACTTCAAAAGTAGAGTAAGCTATATAATCTGTTCAACAAAGTACTGTTTGTTGAACAAATGCTCCTATCCTAAGAGTTTAATCTCTTTAATTGAGATGACTTAAATTCTATACAAAATACTGAGCTATCTACAATGGGTTTGTATGTTAACTCTAGCTTAAAATGTTCTTTTACTGTAAGTTTAAACATTGAGAGCCCAACACTCTTTTTCTCCTCTGTATCTACTAGTTCCTCTGGCATCTTTTAAGCCTAAATGCAGTATAAAGTACTTCGGTTGGGCTAGAAGGTAACTACTGTATATAAGTGTCGTAAAAAGAGTGGAGCAGAACTTCACAATATACTTCTAGTAAAGAGCTATAACACCACTAGTAAAAAATAGCATACCTGACATCGGTACACCAAAAAGTCTCTCTTTAAGACTTTGAGATAGTATGTTTCCCAAAAATGAGATTGAAGAGACGATAAAGCTCAGCCATACCAAAAAGCTACTATCTGCTAAAAACCAAATGTATACTATCTCTGTATTTACAAGTAATACAAATGCTAAAAATAGAATGAGCACACCTTGAAACAATGCAAGTAAACGAAGTTTTTTAGGAAGTACTTTAGGTTTGTCACCTCCAAGAACCATATCTCCAAGTGGAGCACCGTGGGCAAGTGTAAATTGAAAAGCTGCAACAATCATTGCAATAAATGTAAATGTTACTGCAGCATCCTGATGAGACATATTTTACTCCTTGGTTATTTATAATAGGTAAAATAGTATGAAAAAATATAGGTAAAATTTTGGGATATATATTTAAATTAAAATATTAAGGTTGAATATCTTTAAGTATTTTTGTCAGCTTAGTTCTGTATTTAATTTAAATTTTCCAGGTGCTTCTCCCCAGTAACGTTTAAACGCCCGACTAAAAGAGACTGCAGAATCATACCCCACTCCCGTTGCAATATACTCAACCGAATCATTACTTTGCCGTAGTCTATCAGCTGCAAGATTCATCCTAAGATGCATTACATATTGCATTGGAGGCATACCTACTAATTTATGAAACTGTTTGGCATATACCGACCGAGACATTTTTGCTTCTCTAGCAAGTGATGCGACACTCCAGTCTATTTCAGGGGATGTGTGAATTTTTATAAGTGAAAGCCCAATAAATTGATCACGTAATGCATAAATCCAACTCGATGATTGTTCAATACCATTAAGCATCCAGTTACGTAGTACAGTAATAACTAGGACTTCATTTAAACGGTTAATTATAATTTCACTCCCTGGCATATCGGTTTTAACCTCACTACCCATCAATTGCATTAATATGTCCATATTAAGTGCTGCATTTTCTAATGAATGGCGTTGTATGACCAGGGGAGGTAGTCCCTTGAGTAGAGGGTGCCATGAAGGATTTAAAGTTAATCCCCCACAAATCATGCTTGTTCTCTTCCCTGTACCACCAAACTTCATAAGGGAAGAGTTTTCTCCTAGAGGTTCAATGTTAACAGTTTCAAAAGTTTCAATAAAGGCATCTGAACCACTCCGTAAAATATGCCTATTTCCTTTTGGAATGAGAACCAAATCTCCTTGAGATAAAGAAATGAAACTTCCATCTTCATCTTCCATTTCAGCTGAGCCTTCTAAGATGAAATGAAAGAGACAACCTTTTAACTCTGGATTGTCAAAACCCCATGGTTCATTTGCAGTTGCTTTTATATAAAAACTATCTGCAATACGAATTTCTCTGAGTATCTGTGCAAACCTACTGTTTCTTTCATGAATAAGCTGATGGACTTCAAATGAGTTCATAAGTTTATTAAGCACCTATTCCAAGCTGACTAAACAGAAGCATGGAATCATACATTTCCCAATCTTCCTGGATAATTCCATCCTTTATATGTGATATTACCATTCCCTCAATATTTATTATTTTATGCGTTGCTGGGATACCATGTAGAGTTCCTTTATGTGTTCCCGTCAGTGAGAACTGTACACCAATTTTATCATTCTCAGCAATTAAAAAGTGAGGGTGAATTGTCAAATCTGGGAACCCATTTCTAAGTTCAATAAACATTGCTTTTAGTCCTTCTCTGCCTTCTATTGTTGTCCCATTTGTACCATGATACACATAATTTTCTGAAACCAATTCATCAATTGTTTCGAGTCTACCTTCATTGACCACTTCTTTTAAAAAGCGTCCGGTAATTTTTTTATTATCTAGTGACATTTTAAACTCCTGTTGTCATGTTCTAAACGATTTTTATCGCTTGCAAACACAATGTTATAAGAATGCATTGAGATTGTAAATGACATTTAGTATTGATATATTAACATTTCGTCTTTAATGATTATATTGAATACTCAATTAAAATTTTCCATACATAGTGGATTATTAGTCTCAAATCGTCAATATGGTGGTGTACGTTTAACAAAAATTTCAGATAAGTTTAAAAATTGATGTGAAGAGTATCCTTTAAAACAAGAAATTTTGTAATGAATATAACAAAGCATAGGAGCTAATAAGTTTCTAATACTCTATATTTGAAAAATCTTTCCGTTGCTTTTAGATCCCTATGGAAAAAGTACTGATGTAATGGATAAAAACTATGAAAAAATAGAGCTATCGCAACAGACTGCACTTTCTATTTACACAAGTTGTTCTTACACATACAGATTTACAAAGCAACATGCTATAAGTGATTAACTTTTTGTAAATGATATGCTAAACTCAAAAGTAGACTTCTCACTTATGTGTACACGTTTCTACTACTCATATAATTTTGCTCTAAATTTTATTTAAAAATACTCTATCCCTAAATCATCCCTATTTATTTTTTTACAATTTGGTATTCCAAAATTGAATATGAAAAGGAAAAAAATGATAAAACCAAAAATAGTTACGATCGATCCGATCAAAGTATTATGTAAAAGAGAAAAAGGTGAATCCATCAACTCAGCGAACACAGCCTGGAGAGATATGGTCAAGTTTATGATAGATGGTGACTTTTTAAAAGATGCCCTCTTTAGATACGGGATAAGCCACCATAGCTTATGGGATTCAGAAAGTGAGGGAAGCTATTATGATGCATGTGTAGAGTTTATAGAAACACCTCAAACAAGTGCTGATATTATGGAAAAAACGATTGAAGGCGGACAATATGCTTGCTTCTTGCATCAAGGTGACTATAAGAACCTTCAACGTACATTTGAGCAAATAAGAAGCTGGGTTATAGAAAATGAAGTGACATTACGCAATGTAGATCATTTTCAAAAATATTTGGATTTTGATATCACTGGGGTTAAACCTGAGAACTTACGAACAGAGATATATATTCCACTCTTAGAAAAATAAAAAGGAGACAAAATGTCAATTTACAAAAAAATAATCGCAACAATGTTATTAGGTGTTTTATATGCTACATCCGCAAATGCTTTTGATGATAAGAAGGAAGGGCTTATAATAGGTCTTGGAGCTGGTATCTCTTTGAGCAGTACTGATTTTTCATCTGCATACAGCGGATGGAGCACAGGTAGGGCTGATGCAGAACTTGGTGTAGCGACATCTTTTAAACTCGGATACGGATTTAATGAGAACTATACTCTTTACTACTTTAGAAACTCTGCATTTGTTCATGGGTACAGTAAAGATCCAAACGAAAGAACATATGGAAACTGTGTTACGGGTCTAGGTATGAACTACTATATGGATGATTCAGATTTTTACGTTTTAGCAGGACTTGGAGTCGGACAGCTCTCAAAACTTGCAGATAGCGAAAGACACGCACAAAGAGGATTCGGTGCCATAGCAGGTGTAGGCTATGAATATGCAGATCATGTTCAACTTGAGATCAACTATCTTGCAACAAGAGTAGATGATGACATAAAATTATCTACAGATGCACTGCAGTTTACGCTCAACTACTATTTTTATTAAAGGAAAGATGATGAGATACTCTACAGCACTATTTTTAGGAATATATACAAGTTTGCTACTAAGTGGATGTGGTGGAAGCAGCAATGGTGGTGGCACTCAACAAAATCTTGATACAAACCTAAGTGTCAACAAAATTATTGCCAATCAGGTACAAAAGTATGATCTCCCGGCAATGGGGATCATCATAGTAGATAAAAACTCCACGATCTCCAAAGAGAGTGTCGGTGTAAAACAATACGCTTCCGAGGAGCTGGTCACCGATCAAGAGTTATGGGGAATCGGCTCGATCACAAAGTCAATGAGTGCGACACTGGTCACTGCCTTGGTGGATCAAGGGGTGATCGACTGGAACACAACACTCGCAGAAGTATTTCCGGAGTTTGAAGAGGATATGCAAGAGAAGTACAAAAATGTATCACTTATAGAGTTACTCTCTCACACATCGGGACTTCCTGCAGATGATGACTCAACATGGGAGGATTTTATAGCCCTTGAAGACCCACTAAGCGATCAGCGTTATGCCTTAAGTTATGAAGCTCTGTCGTATGCAAGTGATGGTGTTGTCGGAGAGTATAACTATAGCAATATCAACTATGTTGTAGCTGCAGCGATAGTTGAAAAATTAACAAATACAAGTTATGAAACGCTTATGCAAAGCTATCTCTTTGATCCCCTAGAGATGGATCACACGCAAATTGGTGTTGCAAATCTTAAAAACAACGCTTGGGGACATAAAATGGCTCAAGATGAGTGGCAAGCGATAGACCCACTGACAATAAGTGCAGACAATGTCGCTATAGTAGCCTCTGCAGGAAGCAGAACTTACGCCACACTGGATAACATGGCGAAATACTTGCAATTTCATCTCAAAACAAAAATGGGTGAGAACACGACACTTTTTAGCGCAGAAAATGCAGATGTTCTCTACACGCCGGTAGTTGCACTCAGTCCAAATATGGGCTACGCTTTGGGATGGTTTACAGAGACACCAAACACTATCCAACATAGTGGAAGCAACGGAAGATGGTTGGCACTCACTGTTGTTGATGCACAGAGCGGTTATGCTTATTTTGTAGTGACAAATGGCTACAAAGACGGAGTAGAACAGGCGATTTTTGAAACTATGGATCTTTTGATCGCAAAAACAAATTAGGAGGAAATAATGGAATCTAAAAATATACTTTTAGCAGGTGCTACAGGTTATTTGGGACACTACTTGGCTAAAGAGTTACAAAACAGGGGTTTTAAACTCACTGTAATACTCAGAGATAAGAAAAAACTACTTTCAAAAAACATTGTAGCTGACAAAGTGTATGAGGGGGATCTCAGTGATCCAAATTTTTATACAAGTGTGATGGATGGGATCGATGTAGTGATCTCCACCATCGGTATTACAAGACAAAAAGATGGAAAAACCTATATGGATATTGATTATGGGGTAAATCATCTTTTACTGCAAGAAGCACTTAAAAGTGGTGTAAAAAAGTTTATATACACCTCAGTGCTGCATGGAGAAAAATTAAAACATCTAAAGATCTGTGAGGCAAAAGAGCGTTTTGTAGAAGAGTTGCAATCAAGTGCGATCGAGTCTCTTGTTATTCGCCCAAGCGGCTTTTTTTCCGATCTTGAGGAGATCCTTGCTGCGGCGAAACAGGGTAAAAGCTATCTTTTTGGAGATGGGGAGAAAAAACTCAATCCCATTCATGGAGCTGACCTTGCAAGCGTTATAGTCAATGCGATCGATATAGCCAAAGATACACTAGAAGTGGGCGGTCCCGAGGTTTTGACCCAAAACCAAATAGTATCTATGGCGTATGAGGTTTTAAAAAAAGAGGCACGTATCGTTCATATTCCAAACTTTGTCAAGAAGATAGTTTTATCACTCTTATATACTTTTACGACACAAAAAACATACGGTCCTATAGAGTTTTTTCTCACGGTGATAGATCTCGATATGGAGTGTGAAAAGTTTGGTACAAAAACACTGCGAGAACATTTCAAAACACTCAGCTAAGAAAGTAGCTATAATAATACAAAGGTAAAACAGTGGATACTCTCAACAAATTAAAAAACATTAAACTACTCTATATCGATGATGAAGAGTTTATTCGATTAAGTGCTGTGGAGTATCTTTCCTACTACTGTGATCATGTTTATGAGGCCAAAGATGGTGCAGAAGGGTATGTACTCTATGAGGAGTTACAGCCCGATATCATCATCACCGATATAAAAATGCCCAAACTAAACGGTCTTGACCTCGTTGAGAAGATCCGTAAAACGGATCCGCACACACAGATCATCATAGTCACTGCCTATACTGATACTACTTTTTTGTTAAAGGCAGTAGAGTTAAAGCTTGTCAAATACCTTGTCAAACCTGTCACAGAAGCAAAGCTGATCCCCCTTTTAAAAGATGCTATGAGCTACATCGACACCGAAGAGAACAATATCTTGGAACTTCGAGATGGATTTAGATACGACAAACTCAACAAAACTCTCTTTCAAAACGATACTTTTATAAAACTCAATAAAAAAGAGGTTTTGTTTTTTGCTATTTGTGCAAAAAACACCAACAGAGTTGTCACCTATGAGGAGCTTGAAAGCCATGTTTGGGAGGATGAGATGAGTGAGTATGCACTCAGCTCTTTAGTCAAAAGTCTGCGAGCTAAACTCCCAAAAGATACACTGCAAAATATCTCTGGAATCGGGTATAAAATAGATCTATGATACTCCGACTTTTTATTTTCCTCATTCTCATCAACAGTTCTATTTTTGCAGATGCTATTAAATCTGTTCTGGTTGCACCCCAAAGTGATCCAACAAACTTTCAAAAAGTTTCTCTCCCATTCAAACGCCAAACTACGCAAAATTATCTAATACAACTCCAACTAGATCCAAGTTTTTTAGAGGGTAAAACTCCCTATGTGTTAAAAATAGAAACAGAGTTTGGACGTTACAACATCAGTGCTGATCCGAACTATCCAAAAGATATTTTAGAACCAAATATTTTTCATCTTGATCGTGCAAAAAGTGCAACTTTTATCTTTACGATCAACAATATAACAAACTCTATCCGTTTCGATGCAGAAGTGTACAAAGCAAAAGAGTATTTTCAAAACAAAAAAACAAAAGAGATCCTCTATGGGATCTCATATGGGATTATGATCAGTGCTATTTTGTACTATTTAGCTTTTTTTATTTTCAATCGCTATAAAAGTTATATCTATTACTCATTGACCCAATTTTTTATGTTGTTTATCTTGATACTCGTCACTCATAGAAGTTTTAATGATCAAGACGAGATGCTCTTTGCGATCTTTTATAGTGGTTTTATCATATTTACAGCACTGTTTTCATCCTCTTTTTTACAACTCCATCGCTATGCACCTCTATGGAATAAGATCCTTTTTATAAGTTCAGCAATACTAATCATAGATGCTTTTACAAATGTATTTACACTTCTGCATATCCCCATCGTAGAGTTGATGTTTATCTATATTCTAGTCGCTATTATTGTGTATTTTAAAACATCTCAAAAATACATCTTGTTTTATCTTGGAGGTTGGGGGATGTTAATCTCCTCTTTTGTATTTCTTGAGTTAGAAACTATATTTTTTACAGAGTTTATTATAGAACCTAACGATCTTTTGCATATCGCAATGCCGTTAGAATCGTTAATCCTTGCCTTTGCTCTCTCATATAAAATGCGACTCATTGAAAATGAAAAAGTAACAAAAGAGCGGATGCTAATAGAGTATGACAAACGTGCATCCATAGGTGATATGCTTGATAATATTGCCCATCAATGGAGACAACCGCTTACTTACATCGGTTATAGTGTGATGAATGTATCCGGGGCTATACGCAACAACAGATTTGATCAAAACTATTGGACTAAAAAAGAGGATGAAATTAATCTGCAACTTGAATATATGTCACAAACTATTACAGACTTTCGAGATTTTTACAAACCAAGCACTAAAAAAAGTAAATTTAGTCTTTTTACTGCGATAGAAAAAACTCATAATATGCTCAAATCAGTCCTAAAACTCCATGAGATAAGCTTTGAAATTCATGGTAATAGAGATATCTTAGTTTTTGGCAATGAAAGTGAACTGCGACAAGTTATTTTAAATTTACTTCATAATGCCCAAGAAGCTTTTGAGGAAAAGAAGATTCAAACTAAAACAATTACGATAACTTTGCAAAACAACTCTATATACGTTAAAGATAATGCTGGCGGGATTCCTGCTAATATTCAAAAAGAACTTTTTAATGTATATTCAAGCACAAAAAAATCAGGAAGTGGTAGAGGTTTATATATGTCCAAACTCATTATAGAGGAACATTTCCAAGGTACTCTTCATCATCAGAATACTTATGATGGTTCTCTGTTTATGATAGATTTAGATAAATCTATTATCCACATCTAATAAAAAGCAAAATATAGATAGGAATAACACCTTCTAAAATACTTACATTTGGAACATAAATTACTAAAATCAGTTTGCTGTGTTCCACAAAGTGTTCAAAAAGTAAAAACTGTAAAGTTCCTCAAGCATTAAGGGATTATGGAACAAAAAACAAGACTAAAGATTATATGTCTTTAGTCTTATCCATAAGGATTGGGATAAATATAAGTGAGACTATAACAGCTGCAACAGTTCCAGAGATCAAAGCGACTCCAAGTCCACCAAATACAGGATCACTCGCTAGTAAAGCAGAACCTAAAATAATAGCAATAGCTGTTAGCATAATTGGTTTAGCTCTTGTTGCACTTGCAATTGCAATAGCACGTCTTTTTTCGATATTTTTATCTTTTATAAGTGACTTTGCAAAGTCAATAAGTAACAAAGAGTTTCTTGAACTTATACCCATAAGTGCAATAAAACCAATAAGAGATGTAGCTGTTAGGAAAAATGTCTCAGTAGTTACTAGATCAGCTACCCAGTGGCCAATGATCACACCTATGATAGATAAAAAACTTCCACCTAAAACAATACTACTAAGTGCAAAAGATTTATAGTAGATCACAAGTAGTAAGAAAATAAGAATAAGTGCAGCTATAAAAGCAGCTCCTAAGTCTCTAAAAGTATCAAGTGTAACTTTCATCTCTCCATCCCAGCGAAGAAGATATTTTTTACCACTTTCTTTGTTTTTTAATTCAAGATCAAACATATATGTAGATATTCCAGCTACTTTAGTAACTTCATATTTATCTGAAAAATATTCTATCATCTTCTCTCTTGCATCAAGAAGAGGGTATACCTGAGATACCATATCTGTTTCAGCTATTACATTTACCATAGTTCTTAAGTTTTTATGATAAATCATAGGTTTACTTTTTCCCTCTTTGATCTCAACTACTTCCGTTAAAGGGATCATCATACCTTTTTTATTCATTAGGCTTAGTTGACTAAGTTTTGATTTTAGAGATATAAGTGCATCCGAGTTTACTTTTTGACTCTCTTCACTCAATGATAAAAAGATCGATATCTGGTCATTCAGCTCTATTGTATTTTTAACTGCTACACCCATGCCCTCAAAGGCAAGGTAAAGAATCTCATTTACCTGCTTTACACTTAAACCACTTTTACTAATTTTATCTGAGATTGGAATAAGCATATATTTTTTATAGCTCTCATCTGCCATAACATCTACATCTACAAGACCTTTAGTATTTTTAAGTATATTTGAAACATCACGACCAAGTTTTATCACTTCAGTATTATTATCTCCGTATACTTCTACAACTAAAGAAGCAAGTGTTGGTGGTCCAGCTGGCATCTCTATCATTTTAATATTTGTATTTTTAACTATTGGTAGACATTGATCTTTTATAACAGGTCTTAGTCTTTGAACCATGTTAAAAGATTTTTCATCACGTGAATGCTTGTCTGTTAAATTAACAACTATTTCGGAGTATTGCTCACCCATCTTCATACTACTTCCCTTAACAAGGCCTGCATAGTCTAGTGGTGAACCTTGTCCTAAAAATAGTTCTATATCAGTTACATGTTCCTCTTTTGTTAAAATATCAACTACACAACTGCTTACAGTTTTAGTTTGTTCAATAGAACTTCCATTTGGCGTGTCAACATATATACTAAAAGTATTTGTACTTTTTCCAGGAAGCATTTTAGCTAAAACTACTTTTGTAGGAAACATCATAATAGATCCTACAAAAAATAGTGCTATAAGTGAGATAACAATGAGAGTTCTTTTAGGATCATTTAATATGCCATATACAAACTCTTCAAATCTTTTACCTTGATGTTCGTGACCCATTAATTTGCCTCCTTTTCATTATGTTTATGTGAACCATCTTCTTTTCTGTGAAGTAACTTTCTACCAAGGTAAGGTGTAAATATATATGCGATGAATAGTGAGGCTAAAAGCGCTACAGGGACATTGTAAGGTATTGGTTTCATAAACTCACCCATCATACCACCAACAAAGGCCATTGGCACCATTGTTAATATAATTGCAAGTGTTGCTATATTTGTAGGTGCACCGATCTCATCAGTAGCTGTTATTAGAAGCTCATCTCTATCTCTTTTTTCACTGTCATGAGCGTGCATATGTCTATGTATATTTTCAATAACAATAATAGCGGCATCGACTAGTAGACCAAGTGAAAGAAGAAATGCAAATAGTGTTATCCTGTTGATTGTTTGATCACCCATATATGCTATAAATAGAGTGATCGCTAGAATAGCCGGTACTGTAAAAGTAACAATTAACGATTCCTTCCAGCCAAGAAAAAATACAAGCATAACAGCAATAATAACTATTGTGATCACAAGGTGATGCACAAGTTCATTTACAGCATCATTTGCTCTTACACCATAGTCTCTAGTGATTTTATATGAGATACCAAGTTTATTTAGCATCTCTTTTTTATCTTCAAGTAGCTTTTTTACATCATCTGCTACAAATACAGCGTTTGTACCTGCAAGTTTTGATACAGCTAGTGTTATTTGTTTATATGACGAACCATCTTTTAAGTATATGTAGGCACTTTGTTTATTCTGTGTGTTAATAGAATCTTTCACATTAGCTACATCTCTTAAATATATTGGGCTACCCATATATTGTGCTACCATTATATTTTCAACATCTTTGACCGAGTCTATTGCATTTTTAATGCCAAATACTACTAGTTCGTTTTCTTTTGTAGGAGCAGTCACACTAGGTACACGTACAGCAATAGACTTAATGCCCTGAACAATTTGACCTAGTGATAGATGATAACTCTTTAGCTTTGCAAGGTCTACTTCTACATTATATTGTTGTTTACTGGCACCTTTTAATTCTGTTTTTGAAACACTATTAATTATACTGATCTCTTTTTTTAAGTTCTCAACTGTCTCTAAAAATTTTGGATAGCTTATAGTGTCATTTTTTTGGTAAAAGGCTATACCAACTATTGGAATATCTATATCAATATCAAAAGGTTTAACGATTGGCTGCATTATATCTTTAGGTAGTTTATCCATATTTTGCATCACTTTATCATAAAGCTTAAGGTTTGAGATCTCTCTATTTTGACCTATATGATACATAACATTAACAACTGCAACATTTTCCATACTCATAGAGTATATATGTTCAATTCCTTTGATCTCTCTAAGCTTATTTTCCAAAGGTTCAATAATTATCTTTTCAACTTCCTTTGGTTTAAAGCCTGGTGCTGGAACTATTATACTCCCACCACTTATAGAGATCTGAGGATCTTCTTCACGAGGCATAATCTCTAATGATATATACCCAATTGCAAGTAAAAAAATAGCTAAAACTGCTGTTAGTGGATTATACAAAAAGCCACGAGCAAGTTTACCAGCACTATCAGTTACTTTGATGTGTGATAAATCTTTTTCTTTCATCTACTGCACCTTTATGCCAATTTTTGCATACATTCCAGGGTAGACTAATTTATTTTTATTTTTAAATGATACTTTTATTTTAAATGTATGTGTCATTGGGTTTGAACTTGGAACTATAGCAGTTACAGTACCTATAGTTTTAATACCTTGAGATGGGATCTCAACTTCAACTTTTGTTCCGTGTCTAACACTTCTTAAATTTCCCTCAGATATCTCAGTTGAGATTTTAAGATCACTTAGATCAGATAGTATAATAGCAGGCATACCAGGCATAGCCATCTCACCAACTTTTATATTTTTATTGACCACTACACCATCATTTGGAGCTTTTATATTTAGATATCTGTACTGGTTTTGTACCTCTTGAAGTCTTGCTTTTGATATATTTACCATATCTTCAAGGTTTTTCTTTGCAAGTTCTAGCTCTTCAACTTTGTACTTTGCAACCATGTCTTTTTCAAAAAGTCTTTTATGACGTTCTAGGTTTATAACGACATTTGTATATTGGTTCTGGTACATCTGAAGAGCAGATTCAGCTTGACGTTTTGCAGAGTCTATTTCACGTGAATCGATTTCATAAAGTATTTGACCCTTTTTTACATACTCACCTTCACTTACATTTACACTTGTTACAAAACCCATAAAGCGACTTGTGATCATCTTTTGGTTATCAGAGATCACACTTCCTGAAAGCGTTAGTGTTTCTGCTATAAGAGCAGCTCCAAGTGTTAAAAATATTATAATTTTTTTCATCTATTTATCTCCATTTGCTAATTTTATCATGGCAAAGATACGTTCGTTTCTTTTATTTTGTGCCATTTGTAATTCTAGTATTTTTTGTATTTGACTTGATTGTTTGATCATAACATCACTCATTGAAGCAAGATTTTCTTTGTATCTAGCTTCGTAGTTTTTGTAGATCTCATCTGCAAGCTTTAGCTCTTTTTCTAAAAAAGATATTTTTGCATCTTGAGTTTCTATCTCAGTTCTCAGTTTTGCAAGCTGCAGTTTTATACCATGCTTGGCAAGTTCTACTTGTGATTGTGTTTTTAACTTTTGTATTTTGGCTTCTTGAACCTTAGAGTTATCAACTCCTCCGTTAAAAATATTCCAAGTAAGTCTAGCACCAACTGTGTAAGCTTTATGATCACTAGCTTCTCCTAAAAACTTGTCATCAGCAGTAGATAGTTCTGCAAATGCTCCAACCATTGGGTAAAAGTTAGATTTTTCTACATCTATCATTGATTCTCTGATCTTTAACCCTGTAGAGGCTTTTTGGATATCTAGATTTTTTTCAATAACATCATTATCTGTAACACTTGGTATATTTATATTTTTAGTAGGAACCTCAATCGCATCTACCTCTTGGTTTAGTAAAAAACCAATAAAATGATAGAGTAGATCTTTATTATAGTTCATCTGAGAGACCATACGTTCAACATCACCTTTTTTAGCTTGAATTTCTAAAAGATCTGTTTTTGTTGCATAACCTTCATTGATCATGTTTTGAACCATATTTTCAAGCTTATTTATATTTTTTAAAATGATTTCAAGGTTGTTTATAGACTTTTTTAACAATGCCATATCGTAAAAACTTTTTTTAAGTTGGTAAGTCTTCTCATTTACTATTTGGTCTTTATCAAGAGACTTTAACTTAGCCATATATTCCATGATATTAGTATAAGAACTGATCTGAAAACCTGTAAAAATAGGTAGTTGGTATTTTAGTTTTGTTTGGAACAATGTTCTAGAATCTGGGTAGTTTAAGTCATCTGGTTCTATGGTAAGTAAACCGCTCATATCAGATGGAGCCATACCTTGTGAAGCACCATAAATTGCACTTCCAAGTGGAGTTAGAAAATCTGAAAAACCAAAATCACCAAAAGTAGCTTCACGACTTTCTAGTTTAAAACCAAACACATTACCAGCACTATCAGAGTTTACTACATCTTGAATAAGTTCAAGTTTACCCCAGCTATTTCCTTTTACACTATTGGCCTTTTCCTTAGCAGCTTCAACATCAAGAACAGCTGCTTTAATCTCTAGATTTTGAGAGTTTAGTATTTTTAATGCATCTTCAAGAGAAAGAGGCTCTTTTGCATTTAGGATAACTATACTAAAAAGCAAAAAAAGGATTTTTTTCATATATGTAATCTCCTATATTTTTTTATGTTGTAATTATATTTAAATTAAGTAGAAATTATACCATATGTTGTATTTAAAATTTTGAATATCTGTTTAAAATATAAGTTAAATAAATAATCATACTTTAAGAAAACATCACTAAAATTTTGTCAATATTTATAAGAGAGAGTAATATATGGCGTATGCTTGTCCCGTTTCATTTAAAAACATAAACTTAACAGTTTCAAGACTATCATCATTTATAGTTAGTATGCTTGTACTGTACTACTTATATAGTTTTAATCTATTTATATTGTTTTTTTTACTAATAGATTTTTCTACAAGATTATTTTATGATAAAAAATTTTCTTTGGTCGACACCTCTTCTAGATTTCTAAAAGGGGCTTTAAGACTTAAAGATATATTTGGTGATAGTGGAGCTAAAAAGCTTGCTGGAATTTTTGGTCTTATATTTGTAGTCATATTGATTATCTCAAATTATATGGACTTAAAAATTTTCTCTTTTGTAGTTGGAGGAGTATTTATACTTTGTTCTTTAATGGATGCTTTGGTAAACTATTGTGTAGGATGTAAAATATATTTTATAATTAAAAAAATATATCCTAATTTTATGAACCCATAAGGATGTAATATAGATATGCAAATGGTAGTAGATTCCTTTCGTGCAAAGGGAAAAATATTTAAAAAAATGCAAGAGGTAGCTCCAAAGGAGTTAGGTATAAGAAATAAAATAAAAATGTATAAAGCTACAGATACAAATGGCTATTTTTGGGCTATATTTGCAGTAAGTCAAAAGTCAAGACTTCTTATGAAAGATGTACATAAGTTTGAAGAGATCTATTCCAAATTAACTATACTTTTTGATCATAACTTTAAACACAAGTTCTTATTTATAGATGCTCCACTATGTTCAAAGGCAAAAGAAGCTTTTAAAGAGAAGGGTTGGAAAATCAACCAATGATTTTGTGCGATATTGGAAATACATCGTACCATTTTTTGGATTCAGACAAGAGTTTTAAAAAAAGTGTTAAAGATTTTGATCCATCAGATATAAAGGATATTGTTTATTATATTTGTGTTGAACCAACACTAAAGATCAAATTGCAAAAACTTGATAACTGGATTGATCTATCTAAAAATATAGATATGAAAAAGTATTACTCAACTATGGGTATAGATAGAATTGTGGCTTGCGAATCTATAATAGATGGAGTTATTGTAGATGCTGGTAGTGCAATAACTGTAGATGTGGTAAAAGATGGTGCTTTTCAAGGTGGATTTATATATCCAGGTACAAAAGCAATGCAAAATACTTACAAAGGCATCTCGTCTGTACTTGATTATGAGTTTAACTTTAAAATTGATAATTCAAAACTACCAAAAAATTCACAAGATGCAGTTAGTTATGGTTATTTAAAACTGCTTTATTCAGAAGTAAAATCATATGATATGCCTGTAATATTGACAGGTGGAGACGCAAAAGTATTAAAATCAATTTTTAAAAATGCGATAGTAAATGAGACACTGATCTTTGATGGTATGAAGAAGCTTATAGAAACTACAGCTTAATTTAGATAAAATCCCATAAATATTTTTATAAGGTTATATATATGTTAACAGTAGCACTCCCAAAGGGTCGTATAGCAAAAGAGACTCTGGAGATTTTTGGAGAAATTTTTGGTGATGAGTTTGTTTTTGATGATAGAAAACTGATCTTAGAGACACCAAAGTTTCGTTTTTTATTAGTAAGAAACCAAGATGTAGCGACATATGTATATCATCAAGCAGCGGATATTGGTGTAGTTGGACTTGACACATTAGAAGAGCAGGGGCTTGATGTGATCCGTTTACTTGATATGCAAAAAGGTGTATGTAAAGTAAGCATAGGGATGAAAAAAGGTGAGAAGTTAGACCTTAACAAACCTGATCTAAAAGTAGCATCTAAAATGGTAAACATTACTAAGCGTTACTTTGAAGAGCGTGCTGTTAGTGTAGAGATCATTAAACTTTACGGTTCAATAGAACTTGCTCCGCTTATTGGACTTGCAGATATGATCGTAGATATAGTTGAGACTGGAACAACCATGAAACAAAATGGTTTAGAGGTTGTTGAAGATATTATGACAAGTTCAACATATCTTATCGCAAATAAAAACTCATATGTGTCTAAAAAAGATGAAGTATTAGATATATATGAAAAGATCGAGAAAGTTGTAAAATCATAGATGACAAACTTAGACCTTTACGCAAAAGCTGAACACCTACTTGGTATAGAAGAGGCTAGTGAAGCTTTGTATGATCTATACAGAAGTGAGCTAGATGATTATGAGGTTAAAACACTTTTAGATATTGGTTGTGGACGTGGTAATTTTATGGAACGTCTGATGAGTGATGGTATAAAGTGCAAGGGGATAGATCTTAGTCAGTATATGATCGATGATTGTAAGGCAAAAGGCTTAGATGCTGAGTGTAAAGATATAAAAGATGAAGATGGCAAGTACGATGCCATAGTGAGTATTTTTGATGTTTTAAACTTTATGGATGAAGATACTTTGAGTGGTTTTTTAGATTCTGTAGCATCATGTTTAAATGATGATGGAGTTTTCATAGCAGATATAAACACACTTTCAGGTTTTGCAGATGTAGCAGATGGAACTATGAGTAACGATACTGGGGATGAGTTTTTAAGTGTGGATGCAGTGTTTGAAAATAAAAAGCTTTCTACAAAAATAACTTTATTTTCCAAAGAAAATGAAAAAAATTGTTATACAAAATATCAAGATACAATTGTTCAACACTTTCATAAGACAGAGTTTTTTAAAAAGTTAGACTCTCTAAAACTTATTGAGAGCCAACCATTTTCACTTTATGCTGAGCTTGATAAAACACTACTTATCTTTAAAAAAAGATAAGTAGAGCATGAATAATTAGTATCTAAGTTTTAGACCTTTTAATATATCTTCAAAGTCAACAATTTTGAAGTTTTGAGTCTTTCCACTTATATCATCTTGAGCAATAAAAACACCTTTTTTATAATTACCAACTTCTACAGATGTAGCTTCAATTCCATCTGTTTCACTAGTACCATCAAATTCTCCATCACCAATTACAAAGCTACCAAGGTATTTAGCAGTTAGTTTATCATAAACAGCATATGAGTTGTTACCTTGTGAAGATGCGATCAGATAGTTGTTGTATAAAGCAAGACCTTCAATGTCTGCTTCTAAGTTATCATTGTTCTTGATAGTTTCAAAAACAATTCCATTATCCTTAAGTCCATTAGATAGATCAAACTTCCATATACCAAAGTCTTCTTCACCAAGGTAGAGAGTTTTTGTAGTATCGTCTACAACACAACCCTCAGGTTGGGTAGGAACTTTTGCCTTACCTGCCGGTATTGCAGTTATTTTCTTGCCATTAGACTCTATTTTCTGCATAACGACATTTCCAGATTTATTGTTTGTGATCACATAAAAATCATCGCCATTTTTGTACATACATAAACCATAACTTTGATTTAGAGTTGGTAGAGAGTTTAGAGAAAGAGGGAATAAGATGTTTTTCTCTTTGTCAATACCATATACAGCCATTGTGTCATCAGTTCTGTTTGAAGCTACAGCAATATCTATAACTTTACCATCATAATTAAAGTTATAACGAACGTCTACATTGTTAAAGTTACCGTCT
>Ga0193962_1000430_pt1 | contig 19165 bp, 16 predicted proteins | sample FB_5_MG_FD_140335 | JGI IMG/M metagenome (GOLD analysis project Ga0193962, IMG submission 140335) | Microbial mat bacterial communities from the Broadkill River, Lewes, Delaware, United States - FB_5_MG | ecosystem: Environmental > Aquatic > Freshwater > River > Microbial mats | place: USA... | reverse complement strand
TATGTCCTTTATACTACTTATACCATCTTTTAGATCCTCACTAATATCTGCTAATTCTTCTATTATTTCTTTATTATCTTCTGGATGAGAAATACCCTCTATCATTGTAGATAAGGCATGTACATTAATGTCAATATAAGATAGGGGGTTATTGATTTCATGAATAATACCCGCCGCCATTTGCCCAATCATAGACAGTCTTTCTTGATTTTCCAAAACAAGATTTATCTGATTCATTTTTTTATCTTTTTCTACATCACTTGTAACATCCTTTTGGATACAACACACTTTGATTATGTCATCATGATCATTTTTTATAGAAAAAAATCTTGACTCCGTCAAATATATGGAACCATCCTTCCTTCTACTTCTGAGTTGTTCTTCCCATATTTCACCTGCTTTTATCCTCTTCCACATATACTGACTATAGCGTTCAACCTCTTCTTCACAAAAGAAGATCCCAGCATCTTGTCCAATTGCTTCAGCACTCGAATATCCAGACATATTTACGAATGCATCATTGACAAACTCAACACACCCCTTAGTATCCATCAAAAATACACCTGATGATTCTTGTTGTACAACTGTTGATTGATACCTTAATTCATCCTCTAATTTAACTTTTTCTGTTATATCCATTATCCAACTAATAAATCCAATAACTTTCCCTTGCTCATTAACTAAATTACTATTTTCCCATTGGCATATTATCGTTGACCCATCTTTCTTTACATTCTCATTCACATTAGAGGTTACTTCCCCTTTTGCTGTTTCAATTACAATATCATTAATTACTTCTTGTAACATATCTGGAACAATTAATTTGATAAGGTTCTTGCCAATAACTTCTTCTTGAGCGTAACCAAAAATATATGCTGCATGATCATTCCACTCTTGAATTGACATCTCTGTATCAGTTACTATAATTGCTGATTTTACTGTCTGAAAAATTAAATCATAACGATTATAAGCATTTTGGATTTTTACATAATCTTCTCTTTTATCACTGAAGTCTTCAAAATATATATCAATTAGTTCCTTCTCTTTATTTAAGGACATTACAACTTTAACAGGAATACTATCTTGAAAGCCTACGAGCTCTGTCATAAAACTCGTATGATTGCCGCTTAAAATAATTTCCTCCAAATGCTTTTTAAATGATTTACTTAAATCATAAACAACGATTGACTCTATTTTCTTACCACTTCCAAGGTCGTATCCAATAGTTTTAGTAAGCATATCGCTTGCATGAACAATCTGTCCACTGTAATCTACTGATAAATAAATAAACTGACCATACATATAAGTATCTACATACCTATTAAGTTCCAAGGATGTACTCTCACTCACTTGACATAACAAAGGCAATTCTTTCTCTTGAATTTGATTTAAAAGTTTTTCCCCATCAACTGGCTTATGTAATTTGAAACCTTGAACATATTTGCACTTCTTCGCTTTTAGGAAGCGTACTTGTTCATCATTTTCAACACCCTCAGCGATTACCTCTATATTCAAGCTATTTGCTAAAGCTAGAATTGCATTTGTTATTAATGTATTATCATAATTTTTATTAATATCACGAATAAAAGAAATATCTATTTTCAAAAAATCTATTTCATTATTTTTAATTTGAGATAAAGAAGCAAATCCAGTTCCAAAATCATCCAATGCGATCATAACACCTTTTTCTTTTAATCTGGCAATTTGAAATCTTTGTGAATGCAAACTAAAAGTTTCTGTCAACTCAACAATAATATTTTCAAATAATAGGCTACTATCTTTTACGAGTCCAATAAATCTATCCACAAAAGTTGAACTCAGTAAATCTTTAGCTGAAACATTAAAATTCATCTTCAATTTATCTTTGTTAGGAATATCTAATTTTTCAAAAACTTGAAGCGCTTCTTCCACAACCCATATGTCAAGACTTGTTATAAGATTCTCTTTTTCAGCAATTGGAATGAACAAAGCTGGTGAAATTACGCCATATTTTTTATGCGTCCATCTTATTAATACTTCAAATCCATATAAGACAGAATCCTTAATATTATAAATTCCTTGTAATGCAATACTCAACTCCTCTTTTTCTATTGCATATGGCAAGTCATTTTTAATAATATAAGTCATCATAGAGGTCTCTGTTGGGACTATCTGACCAACACTGACATCGTATTGATTATATATGTCAGTCAAGCTAAATTTAGCCTCTTTAAGCATTTCATAGCGATTAGCTCCAGAAGAAGACACACCTACTTTAAACTCACAAAAAAATTTCAAGAGTCCATTTGACAAGCTCTTGTTTATTTCTCTAATACTTTCTCTATAATCAGCTACTAAGTTTTCTCTTCTATTTAAATTACATATTAGATAAGCACGATTCACATTATAAACAGCAACTGAGTCAAAACGCTGATTGAGTTCAGTCTTTATCACCCTTTGTATATATTTCATTTTTTCTTTACCATATGTTTTCAAAAGAACATCATAATTTTTTATGACCAACAATGCAACATTCATTATCTTACTATCAACACGATCAATATTTGATTCAACTTCAATTAAATCTAAATTAAATTCCCTTTCTTCGGTAAAATTATCAAACACAATCTGTATCAAAAGACCATCCTCTTTAGTCAACAAAGTGTAGCGCAGATTAAATATACCGCTTTTTGGGGGACTTATATGCATCAAGCGATTTTCTTCCATATTTACTCTATTAATTTTATCATTAATAAACCAGCTTAATTCCTCTTTTGAAAAATCAAAAAAGTCTTCCATTCTTATTTTTTCAAACCCTTTAACACCGTTATAATTCAGCAAGTTCTTACATGTTTTATTTATATAAACCACTTTATTTTCAATGTTTCTTTATCTACAAAAAAAACAATTACTGGTTCTTTATAATCATCAATTATTGTTCCTAATTCAAACGAATCCATAAAAGTCACCCCTGTTATTTATCTATTAAATATCACGCAAATAAAACATTGTTTATCCAAATAAGTTTTAGGTATATATCCACTATATAAGGAGATGATACTATGATTAATAAATGGAAAGAAGAATATAGTGTAGGAGACCCAATACTAGATAGCCACCACCAACATCTTTTCGATCTTATTCTTAAGTCAAAATCTTTACTCACCGATACACCTAGTCAAGAAGAATTACTCAATGTTATTAAAGAATTGAAAGACTATACTTTATACCATTTTAACGAAGAAGAAAAACGTATGGTTGAACAGAAGTACATTGGCTATTCCCGTCAGAAAGACCTACATAATCTTTTTATAGAAGAAATTGTCAAACTCGAAAACAAAATCATTCATCATGACAGCTTCGTTACCGACGACTTATTTTTATTTTTAAGTCAATGGTTGGTAAATCACATACAAAACGAAGATATGAAATACAAAAACAAAATATAAAATAAATGTAAGACGTTTTTATTGTAAAAGCGTCTCTTTATTCTTTTTGTTTTGGTATTTTTATTTCAATAGTTGTACCAACATTTTCTTTTGACTCAATTCGAAAAGCGCCTCGTAGGACGTTCACAAAACAGTTATAAGCAATTGACAAGCCTAATCCTCTACCTTCACCAGTGTCTTTTGTTGAATAAAATGGATTCAAAGCCAAAGAGACAACTTCTTCAGACATGCCAATACCATTATCTTTTATAATAATTACAATAGAGTCTACTTCTGTTGACATTAGAAAATCTATCTTGCCTCTTTCATCCTTGTTACAACATTCAATGGCTTCAATAGAATTCTGTACAATATTTAAAAATGACAAACCAAGATCTCCACGGTTAGCAAAAATTATTTCATCTGTTTTAATATCCATATTAAAATCAATATTTTCATTCAGTCTATTTTTTACTAATACTTTTAAATTATAGGCCACTTGAGCAATTTCTATTTCTTCTTGTTCATTAATTGCATCAATATCAGAAAAATTTCTCAAAGCAGTAATTATTTCAGTCATTCGATTCATACCATTCAAAATATCCGTATATACTTCAGGCATTTCTTCGGTAAGATATTCATAATTAGTATTTTGTTCTAATAATTGAATTGACGGTTGCTGATCTTCCCCAAGTAATTTTTTTGCTTGTTCATACATAGAAAATAAAATATCCGTTGTATTCACCAATACAGATACATTACTTTGCACAAAAGACAACGGGTTATTTAGTTCATGAGAAATACCTGCTGCCAAATATCCAATACCCGCAACTCTTTCAGATTGTATTAAATCACTTTGAGTCTTCTTTAATTTTAAATTCAACTCCTTCAATTCTCGATTTTTATGTGTTACTTTCAAGACATTTTCTTCTATTAACTTAAGATACTCATATTCATCAATTGCATGCCGTATTCTTGCTATAAATTCAAATTTCTCAATAGGCTTTGTTATATAGTCATAGGCACCTATAGAAAAGGCTTCTGCTAGTGATTCACCATCATTTAACGAAGAAAACATAATAACTTTCGTTAACTTCAATCTTTCTTGTTTTTTTATCCACTTCAAGACATCAATTCCATTAATATCAGGCATAACAATGTCGAGTAAGACAATTTCATATACAACATCACTAAGAACTTCAATTGCATCTCTAGGGTGAGTAACAGTATTAACATTAACACCTTTTATGTGCATCGTGATTATCTTCTCAGCAAGTTCTATATTCAGTCTCGAATCATCAACTACTAAAATATTAACCATTATTCCCCTCCTCATCTTCTATATACTTAACTGGTAACCTTAAGACAACCAGATGTCCATTTTCAATCATTTCAAAAGTAAAGTGGCCTCCATATGACTGAAACAAGGTTGTAAAAAACATTTTCAAAGATCGTATACGAAGAAGATCGCTAATAATCATGTTATTTGATGTCTTTAACAAGAAAAGCAAGTCCTTATCATCATTTTCATATACCCGCTCGCTAATTGCAATATTATAAGCGACATGGGGCTCCATGACATAATATTCTAAAAGTAATGTATGAAGTGTAAAAATAACCAGATGAAAATCCCCGTAATAGGTATGTGGTTCAACTGCATTATTTACGGTTAGTTTATATTGGTATCCAGCGGTTCTATTAAGCAGCGACTCTATTTCAGCTCTTATAAAACGCGATTCAAATTTTCTGTGACTTGAAGGTAACTTGCTAGTAGTTTTAAGAAACAAGTCTTCAATAAATGCAATTTCCTCTTTGTATTTCAAATCCGTAATATCGTCATTTTTCGTTTTCGTTGACAGCAAAAAGTTGTACTGTCCAATCATCTGTACATACTCACGAACGAATTGAAAATCCAATTTTACTAAATCCAATTTCTCGCTATTAGTCCTAATCATTTTTTGATATATTTCATTCTTTTTAGAAAGTGATTCCTTTAGAATCCGATTCTCTATACGTGTATTATAAAGCTCAATTGCACTATTAATAACCTCTTTAAATTCCACCTCTATATCGAACGGCTTTGTTAAAAACTTATAAATATCAATTCTGTTGATAGTGACCAAAATTTGCTGTAATTGGGTATAGCCCGATAAAATCACTTTAACTGTATCTGGGTGTTTTTCTTTAACAATCGTTAGCAACTCTAGCCCTGTCATTCTAGGCATTTTCATATCCGTTACGATAACATGTATATCCTCTTTTTGCATTATATCTAGTGCTTCGTCTCCTGAAGACGCAAAGAACTTATTATATGATTCTGTATACAAGCCTCTTTTAATAGCCTTTAGTATATGCACTTCATCATCTACAAATAGTATATTATTCTTCATTTCATCACCTACAATCCACTAGTTTTTAAAAGACCTTCAAATTCACTGCGCGATATTTTTAATTTTGCGAAGCTATCTACATACAATACATCATCCTTTTCTTTTTTCATGATTTTAGAAGCATAATACTGTGCAATATGAACTATATAGAGTAGCTCTTTATTAACTATTTTTTCATCCAAAGGATTGTGATGAAAAAAAGCAGTCTCCACTATGGAAAGAGGTAATTCCCACCAATTAAGAAGGTAGCTTCCAAGCACTTGGTGATCCACACCTAAAAATTTTTCTTCTTTTTCTAGCGCCTCATTAATATTAATGTTTTTATAAAAATCTGCTTCAAACTCCATTAAAAAAACACTTTTCCCGATATTATGTAGCAAGCCAGCCGATCTAGCTTCTGAAGGTGTTGGTTTATGTAGCATTTCTAAATAAATTAGATCTATAATTCGATTTGTTAAACTTGAGTGCTCAAATTCCTCTTTTACCATTTTTATGTTTTTTGAATTTGCGCCATAAATAGATGTACTTAGAATAATATTTTTTATGTTTGATAACCCAATAAACATAATTGCTCTATGGACATCACCGGTTTTTTTACCATAATAAGCCGAATTCGAAATCTTCAAAACACGAGCAGCTATAGATGGGTCATTTTCAATACATTCTGCAATTTTGCTAATTGATTTCTCATCGCTTATCATTTCACTTATTTTAGTATATAAACTTGGCAAAGTTGGTAGATTATCTATATCATTTATTATAGATACTAAATTATCATTTTCTAGCATCAATTCAAATTCGAAAAGACCATTAATCGTATTAATAAACTCAGTGTTGTCCCAGGGTTTAAACAAATAAATTTTTGCTAAGTTCTTATCTAAAACAGATAAAACAACACCTTTTTCAGTATATCCGCTCAAGGCAACTCTAATAATATGAGGCTTAAACTTTATTATTTTCTCTAATAACTTTTCTCCTGTCATCCCCGGCATTAGCATATCGCTAATAATCATATCCACATCTTCACTTTTTAATATTTCCAATGCTTCTTGTCCACTCTCAGCAAATAGCAACTCATATTCTGAGTTAATAAATAAACGCTTAATAGCCTTTCTAATTTGTCGTTCATCATCAACAAAGAGGATTCTTTTTTTCATAGTATTCACCTTTCTTATAATAATGTTAGGTTCCTATTGGAATAGTAATTTCGAACTTAGTACCCTTTCCAAAGTTACTTTCACAAACTATTGACCCATTATGTTCCTCCTCGATAATACGCTTAGAGACACTTAGCCCTAACCCCGTTCCTACACCTTCTTTTTTTGTAGTAAACAAAGGATTAAAAATATTCTCCATAACTTCATCAGTCATTCCAATCCCATCGTCTTCAACACAAATCATAACAGCATCATGATTTTGAGAAACACTAATAACAATATGACCTAATTCGTCTAAATCCTTAGCAACAATTGCATGGCTAGCATTTATAATTAAATTCATCATCACTTGTTTTAATTTTGAAGCATAGCCATAAATTAAAATTTCTTCATTTTCGTCATAAAGGAAAGACATATCAACATGATACTTGTATTCATTTTTTGTCATCGTAAGCGTTTCTTCAATTACATTTACAACATCTACCGCCTCTATAGACTCTTCATTTGTTTTATAAACATATTTCTTTAATCCATCGGCTATTTCTTTTATTTGATGTATGCCAGTCGTTATATCTTCAACCGCTTCACTTATTTCTTCAAGCCGCTCATGATCGTTACAAATAATTGTATCTAATTCCCCCTTCAAGTAGCTTAAATTCATCTGAATATAGGATAGCGGGTTATTGATTTCATGAAGTATACCCGATGTTAACACGCCTAAAGAAGCAAGTTTATCTTGATCAAACAACTTATCTTTTAGCTGTTCATTTACACTTTGCAATGTTTTTTCTTGGGTGATATCTTGCTCTATGCCCACAAACCCAGTGATTTCTGACCCCTCTTTGATAGGATAAATGCTTGCCTTACACCAATAATAATCTCCATTCTTTTTCTTATTATGAAATTCTCCATCCCAAATATCACCAGACTTAATCGTTTTCCATAAGAGATTATAATAGTCACTCTCTTGTTCATGAGATGACAAAATTCTTGTATTTTCTTGAATAGCCTCTTCATAAGAATATCCTGTTAAATCAATAAACGTCTCATTCACATACTCTATATTACCCTCATAATCTGTCATAACAATTGATGTCTTACTTTGATCAAGTGCCTTGTATATTTTACTTTTTTCTTTTTCCGAAATAACACGTTGCGTAATATCTTCTACGATGCATATATATCTTTTTCCATCCCTATTATCAACTATACTTACATTCCATTCTGTAATCATTAAGTTTTTAGGGTTATCCTCTAAAACAATAACTTCTTTATAATTCATTTCCTTGCGTGCATTATTAAATAAACGTCCAAGAGATTTTGCACTGGGCTCATAAACGCTTAGAATATTTCTTCCTAGCAACTTTGATGCAGGAAGACCTATAATTTTTTCGCTTGAATAATTACATTTAATTATCTGATAATCACTATTTAATAAAATTACTGCAACTGGCGATTTATAGAACACTTCCATATAAGATTTACTTAGTCCTAGCAACTCACTCTCTTCATCCTCATCTTCCAAAAATTCAAAGTAAGCCAAAACCATGCCCACATTATCCATTTTCAAGGCACATCGTACTTTATAAACAATATCATTTTTATCCATTAATTGAATTTGCATCATAACAGATTCACTACTACTCTCAATCATCAAAATGCCATTTTCAAAATATCCCCAATATTTCTCTGGCACCATTTCATATAATGTGGTCTCCTTTTTTTCAGAAAATCCGATCCCTAATTTCTCGAGTAAATCAATATTAGGCTCTATAAATTCTAATCTCAAATTCATCTTTTGGAAAAACACACGACCTTGATTATAAAATTTCCGTGAAAATAGATGTCCATTTGAAAGTTGCTTTGTCTTATACATAATCTCCCGGTTTATCTGCTGATACTCTTCAAAAAATCTTTCTAATGTAATGGCCTCTAAAAAGTAGTAACCTTGAAGACAACGACACTTTCTCGCACTTAAAAATTCAACCTGTTCAAGCGTTTCAACACCTTCCGCTATAACTTCAATATCTAACTTGTTACACATTTTCAAAATTGTTTTCAATATAATCATGTCACTTGGGCTATCAACTAAAGACTTCACAAAACTTCTATCAATTTTAATATAGTCAACGCCAGTCTGTCTAATACGTTCAAAGGAAGAAAATCCAGTACCAAAATCATCAATAGAAAATGAGATACCCATATCTCTAGCCTTCAAAAAAGCATCTGTTAAGATGTCAGAATCATCCATTTCAGTTATCTCAAAAACAACATTCTTTTTGATCATTTCTATATCAAACTTTTCTATATGCTGAAGTAATATATCTGTCTTAAAACTCTTTGAAGATAAGTTGATATGCATTTTCAAATCGCCAACAAGGCTTAGGTTATCAGAAATAAAAGTAAGACTCTTGTTAACAATTAGCATATCTAAAGCTGTTATTTGATTTGTTATTTCTGCATATCGAATAAAGTCCTTTGGATAGACTAAACCAAGCGTTTTATGTTGCCAGCGTGTTAATATTTCTACACCCATTATATTTTTATTTTGAACATCTACAATCGGTTGCCCATATAAGATGAATTGGTCCTCTTCAATTGCTTTTGAAAGATCATTTTTTATCTGAACTTCCCTTTTTACTGCCTTCAACTTCCCTTCAAAGTTCACTTGATTATAAACACCTTCGGTAAAACTACCTAATGATTGCTTTAATGATTTTATAATTTTCGAGTCAAGCTCTCCTTTTTTAGAAACACCAATCCTATACTTATATATTTCATTATATTGAGCAAGTTCCGGTTTAAACTCAATAGTATTAACAAAATAATTCAAAACTTTTGAAATTTTTTCTGGCGAGTCTATAGAAAAAACAAGGATACTACCGTTCATTTGTTCAATGACATAATTTATCTCTTGCTGATTTAAATTTATTTTTAACACATCATAAAGCGAACTCAAATACGCCTCATGAATTTCTTCTATGTTCGTAAGTCTGAAAAGTTGCAAACCTATTAAATAACCTTCTTGGTTCCTAAAATTTTTCTTTACTTTGAGATCGAAATTATTATCTGTCCATTGAACTTGGGATGCTATGTATTGAACTTTTTTAAATTGAAGAACAGAATATACGATCCCACTTTGTCTTATTTTTAAGCATTTGACCTCGACTATTGATTTTTCTTCGTTGTTTAAGGTCATTATTTGACTATTTTTAGAGAAAAAACGCGCCTCCGAATCATTAAAATTAAAATTGAGAAACAAGGACGTAACGCTCATTTCAAGGACATTTTCGAAATCGCGTCCAATTAAAGAAGAAAAAACGCTATTACAATATACAATTTCACCTTCAATTATTTCTTCTGAATTCACAAGAATGAATGCGTCATCTGTCTTTCTAAATATATCTTCTAAAGTCACACGCTCTAATTTATATTTGTCAGATTCTCTAATTGTTGAAAGCAAATACTCTTTATCTATTGATATTGGATAGCTCATAACCTCCACTGCTTTGGTTTCACCAGTTTTTAGGCGGTGTTTAACTTTGAAAAAATCACGCTTTTCTTTTTGTGCAAGTTCCATTTCAAGCAAAACATCCGATTTAGAGTATATATTTATATCCGATATATGCAAATTCATGAATTCTTCTTGAGTGTAGCCATAAAATTTTTCTGCAGATTTATTTGCCGCAACCAGCTTTCCAGAATCGCTCTCCATTATCAAAACGATTGCTGGATTATTTTCTATAAGATAATTATAAGTTGCTTCTGATTTTATACCCTTTAATTTTTCCATTTTATAAACTCCATTAGTTTCATTGAAACAGTCTCCACTACTTTATATATTCCCACTTAGCCATACTAAAAACATTAATCTATAAAATGCATAAAAAAACCGAGTACAAAATGTACTCGGTTGTTTATAAAATTAAATTTGTGGTTCGATCAAACCAAACTTCCCATCTTTTCTTGCGTAAACTACGTTTACTTCATCTGTATCCCCATTTAAGAATACAAAGAAGTTATGCCCTAATAATTCCATTTGAAGAACTGCTTCTTCTGGACCCATTGGCTTCACAGGGAAACTCTTTGTTTTTACAATATCGTGAGACTCTTCAACCTCACCTTGATCTAATCCAGGAATCGCTTCAAATACAATTGTATTATGAGAACGATATTGTTTTTCTAATTTTGTTTTATGCTTCTTAATTTGTCTACTTAATTTATCTACAGCCATATCTAACGCTGCATATAAATCACTATCTTTTTCTTCAGCTCTTATGATCACCCCATGCTTTAATGGGATTGTAATCTCAATACTCCCTGTGCCTTTAATAGAACCCACCGTTGCATGTGCTTCGATATCACTTCTAAAGAATTTATCAAATTTCTCTAGTTTACCCTCAATTTGAGTTCTAATAGATTCTGTTACGTCAATGTTTCTTCCGGTTACGATTACTTTCATAAATACAGCTCCTTCCAAATTTATTAGCTTTCGCTAAACTATTTCCAGTGATACCTTCTTCATCTCTCCTTTACAATAAATTTGGAAATCTAATTTTTGATTATTGATATAATACCCGACTAAACTCGAGGTAAACATGTAAATCACTTATTTTTTAAACTTTTTATAGGCCTTATCAGCCCGCGGAGCCAGGTGTTTTCTAACTTGTGGCCCTTTTGCACTTGACGAAGATTGTTTTTGACCAAAAGCATACACTTCTATAGAAACAATTTCTTTTTCAAGAATTTGTACTTTTTGAATCAATTTTTGTAGCAATTTAACAGCATCTTCATCAAAGGCTGAAATTTCACTCAAGCGATTCGCTTGCTCAGTTTCCAACAATGTGTTGTAGACTTCTAAAAACTCTAAATCAACCTTCAATAAAGCTTGTTCTACCTTATATTTCTGTTGATAGTAATCATTTATATCCACTTGACAAGGCGCAGATTCTTCCATTTCATCTAATATTTTCTTCAAATAACTAAGTGCTTCAATTTTCTTATTAGATAAATGAATTAAATTATCTATGTATTTTTTTTTTGTCATGCTTGATGCCTCCTCTGATCTTATTTTAACAGAAAAAGAAAAAGCCCTCACACGAGAGCTTATACCTTAAGATCTATTGAGCCACCTTTATGCGGCGACACTGACTTTTCCATCATTTTCAAAACGGCATCCACAGATTGTGCATCCTGCTTCATTGCGCGTTGCATATTCGCCATTCCGACGGCTTGCTTAAGGCTGGCCAAGTTGGCCGATTGATAAGGTGATATTTTCATAACAACCTCCTTTTTACCCTCTCTCGTCTACAAATAGTCCTGCCAATTCCCACATTTTTGCAATCATGTCCTGTACTTTTTGCGGTGGAAATTCTGCAATAACTTCATTTGTCTCTGTGTCTTTAAGTTTATACATAATCGCCTTGGTAACTTCATGAATATTTCTTTCAATGTAACGATCATGCTTCTTTAAACTTTTATTTGCTTGTTCAACTGATTTTTCAAGCAATTCATCATTAATCTGTCCATCTTGCTGCACCTGCTTAGCGTTTGGTAATTGACTTCCTTGTACATCTACCACTTGACTTGCAGCAATATCTTTAACCTGAGGTGATTCAGAAACATTTCTTCTTTGAGACACTTCTGTCATTTGTACTGAATTGACATTTCCTATCTTCATAGTATCCCTCCTTGGATTATGATTATATTACTAACAGTTTATCATAATATTGCTTTTGATTCATTAAATTATAGATTCATCGCCTCTTTCCATGTATTGCGAAAGTCTTCAGCAAGGCTTAAGACTTCATCTAATATTTCATTATCTTTTTTTGCATTCGCTTCTACCAATCGTTCATTCATATAAATATAAAGAGATTCAAACGATTCACTAATTTCAATTGATAAATCTAAAGTAGACCTTAATTCCTGTATAATTGCCTGCGCTCTCATATTCACACGACTTGATTGCTCTATATCTTTTCTATCATTAAATAATTTTGCTTGCTTAACAAATTTGATAATGCCTTCATACAACATCAATGTTAATTCTTCTGGCTTCGCAGACATAACTTTTTGCTCAAGATAATTATCTGTTTTTCCGTATGAACTTCGTTGCAAAGAACTTCTAACAGGGTTTTGTTTTTTTGCTGCAATGCCCATCGGTTGCTTAGGTTTTGAATAGTTATATGGATTTAACATCGTCATGGTTATTCTCCTTCCACAAATATTAATAATTGCCTTTACGTCTTCTGATTAAATCTAGAATACTCGCCTAATCCCGTCCCAACGGACATATATTTTTTTGCAATTTTTGTTCTCTTAACAGCTTCATTTTTTTCTTTCATTGTCATATCAAGCTTTCTTTTTTTTGCTTGTACTGCCGCTTCTAACAATTGATTATTCTCTTTGTCCAATTGAATTAAATCATCCATTGTTGCTTGCTGACCTTTAGATAATTCTTCTTTATTAATTCCTTGGTACTCTTTCAACAAGCCATCTCGTTCTTCTAGCATTTGCTCCAACATATCAATATCATTACTTTTAATTGCATCGTTCATACGTTGTGTTGCACTCAACAACTTCATTAAAATCTTTATCTGTTCTCTCATTCTAACGTCCAAGGGTTGAAGTTAAAGAAGATGATTGACTTTGTAATCTCGCTAATGCCGTTTCCATTCTAGAAAACTCAAAGTAATAGCCTTCCTCTTTACTTGATAACAAATCTAATAGCAAATCTAAACGACTTTCATACTGAAGCAACTCTTTTGACAATGCATTATTAGCTACCGATGAGTCGCCAACAACTCCAGCTTTCTCTACTAAGAATCCCTTATTGCCATCAGTATCTCTACCTGTACGAATTTGATTATTTATAATATCTTCCAAGCGATTCATCAAGCCATTTTCAGCGTAGCGTTCGGAAGCAGTACCTTCTTCTAAATAGTGATGCTCTGATTCTTTTGTAAACAGTGTAACCACATCAGTATAATTGTTCTTTAATGCATCTTTAAGTCTATTTTCATCAATGACAAGTTTTCCATTTTCTTTATAATTTGATGATGTTGTAATACCCATATCCGAAAGTGTCAACCCAGAACCATCTACAGGTTCATAAAAAGCACGGCGCATTTCATCAAGCATTGATATAATATTTGAATCATTATGAAGAATTCCTTTTTTTGCTTCTGTCTCCCAATCCTTAATTTGATCTTCTGACAGCGATTTCTTCTCTTCAGCACTTAGCGGATTATAGTCTCTATTTTTACTTTCATCAACAATCAAATTCATGGCTAAAATTAAGCCATTATAATCCTCGACAAATTTACTGATTTTATCATACACTTCATCTGTATTATTTGTAATTTTAATATCAATTGGCTTGGTATCTGTATAAACCGAATTCAGTTGATAATTAACGCCTTCAACAACAAATGAATTGGATGCTTTTACAATTGTTTCGTCGTCTAATACGATAATCGCATTCTGTCCTGACAACCTATAACCATCATCTGTAGTACCATCTCCTGTAAGAGCACCAAATCCTAATTTATCGAACATGGCATCTGCATTAGAACCATCTTCAATTTTAATATCATTTACAGTCCCTGTACTGGTACTCTTCAATTCAAATCTATTATCCAAACTATTAAAGGAAATATTAACGCCTGCATTTGCCTTGTTAATTTTATACATAAAATCTTCAACGGTATCCGACCCACTTAAATCTGTTATTTCAACACCATTAATGCCGAAATTTTCAAATCCAGAATCCCCAATACCAAAAAGATCTTGAATCGTAGAGTCTTCATAAGCTGTATTGGTTCTACCTGATTGAATTCCTAATTTATCCAGAACAATAGAACCCTCTGCTGTATAAACACCAACAGTTGAGCCAGGTTGGTCAAATTTAATAAAATCATCACCGTCATCAGAAAATTTACTTACAACGTCTGTATAACCACTACCAAAAACACTTGTAATTTCTGTATTAAGAGCCGAAACCAAGTCGTCAACTGAATTAATCGCTGATAACTCCGGGTCTGTAATTTCTATCGTTTTAGTACTACCATCAATTGATAATTGAAATTTAAGTGGTCCGCCCTTTATACTTTCAATAGTACTTCCTGCACCACTTGTAATTGGACCTGAATTAATTGAGGCAATTCTTGATACCGCGCCATACCAATGATCTTCTGTTGCTAATTGCTGAATAGAATCAATTGTATGTGTCAAATTATTTGCATCAACACTTCCCGTAACAGTAACATGTTTTGACTCTTCACCATCAATTAACGTTGTTGATGAAAATGCCGCTAGAGATGATTCTGACATCATGTAAGTGTCTCTATTTAAAATGTCAAAATATTCACCATGAAAGGCGTCTATCGTACTTCTTGTCGTCCTATAAGCATCCTGTTTCCATTCTACATACTGCTTTTCAATATCAACTTTATCGTAACGCGCTTGTTCAATTTTCATTAAATCTTTAACTAACTTATCTGTATCCATACCACTAACCATACCAGTAATTCTATTAACAGCCATAACACACCTCAACTTTCCAATCAAATCGTATCTTACTTATATTATCGGCAAAAAACAATAAATGTTTAATTGTTAATATCGTAAAACACTTTTTTTCGATACTGTCCACTTTTATACGATCGAATTAGTTGATTTATAATCCTATCTGATGTTTCTCCATCACCATAGGGATTATCAATACCAGCTATCTTTTTTTTAAAATCACTGGACATCGCAAGATCTATACTCTCACATATTGAGTCTTTAATAGGTGGACAATTAATAATACTCTCACCTTGCAAACGGCCCTTTTGCCTATCGCCAATATTAATTGTAGGAATACCAAAACTTGGCGCTTCAACCAAAGCGCTTGAAGAATTCCCCATAACAAATGCTGCACTCTTCAATGCACTTAAATATCTTATCGATCCTAATGAGTCCACAAGTTTAATATGGTCATACTTCACCGTCGCTTCTTCAATAAGCTGATTGATTTTTCGACCACCTACATCTGCATTAGCTTTTGTAAATATGAACGTTAACTCTTTATAACATATACAGGCTTCAATAATTCCTTTGATTTCATTCTCACTACAACTTTCACCTTTAGTCATTGGGTGAAAAGTTACCAAGACATATGGAGTATCCAACTCAATTTTTATACTCTCCGCCAACGATTTTTTAGTAAGCGTTTCCACTTTCATAGCACACTCTACACCCATTGCGCCAACACTAAAAACACGCTCTGGATTTTCACCCATTTGTACGACACGTCGCTTATAAGCTTCTGTGCTAGTAAAGTGCAAATCACTCATTTTAGTAATCGAATGTCTAATCACGTCATCAATCGCACCTTCTGTTATTTCCCCACCATATAAGTGTACAATTGCTATTTGATGCATCATCGCCGCTGTCGCTATTGCTAATGTTTCATAACGATCACCTAAAAGTATAATTACATCAGGCTCCAAGTCGTTGAAATACTCTGAGAAACCCGCCATTGCTAAACTCATTGATTTTACCACGCCAACATTTGTATCCGAACTTAATAACATTTCAATCTTTCTATCTATTTGAATTCCATCTGCTTCTATTTCCTTGTAGGTATGTCCAAATTCATTAGATAGATGTGCACCAGTTACAACTACACGAACATCTATATCCTCTAGTTTATTCAGTTTTATAATAATCGGTCGTAAAAGTCCATAATCAGCTCTTGTCGCTGTTGCTATAGCAATTTTTATTTTCATATTTCTATCATCTCATCTTCCGAAAAATCTCTAATTGCCTTGTTACCAATAACCTCATACCATTTCATCGGACTAATACCCGTCCCAGGCCTCTTAACGGTTAAATTCTCTGTTGTTAACACTTCACCCTTGCCAATGTTTTTTTTAGCAATGATACTTTTTCGTGCTACCTTACGATTGCTCATTTCACTAACCGTGGGCTGCTTAAGACCATTACCAAGGGCCCTTTCTATATTTCTAATAGCGTCTACCATTTGCTTTAATTCATGTGGCTCTATACTTGCTTGATGATCTGGACCAATCATTTCTCGATTCAAAGTAAAATGCTTTTCTATTACTTTTGCACCCAATGCAACTGCTGCAATTGGCACCTCAATCCCAACGGTGTGATCTGAATACCCTACTTGTAAATCAAACTTTTTTTCTAAAGTGCTCATTGCTCTAAGGTTAACATCTTCAAAAGGTGCAGGGTACTCTGTCGTACAATGCAAAACAGTAATTTCTCCTGAACCGTTTCCGCGCAATATTAAAATCGCCGACTCAATTTCTTCAAGAGTCGCCATGCCCGTTGATAGTATAACTGGTTTTTGATAAGAGGCTATTTTTTCTAAATATGGTAAATTTGTTATCTCACCTGATGGCACTTTAAAATAATTTAAATCCAATTCATTTAAAAAATCCAAACTTTCAAAATCAAATGCTGTCGATAGAAATTCAATATTCGCGTTTTCACAATATGATTTTAATTCGATAAATTCATCAAAACTCAACTCTAATTTTTTTACCATATCGAGTTGACTTTCACCCTCACCAGTATGTTCAATTTGATAAACTGCCTTCGGCGCAACCGCAGAAACTGCTTTCTCAGATATAAATGTCTGAAACTTAATAATATTAACGCCTGCTTCTTTCGCACAATCTACCAATTCCTTTGCAATGTTAATGTCACCATTATGATTAACACCTGCTTCTGCGATTATTAGAACCCTCTCCATTTCAACGCCACCTCTTATTTTAAAGACTTAGCAGGTATGCCTACAACCGTTGTCATTTCTACAACATTTTTGGTTACAACAGCACCAGCGCCAATTGTTGCACCTATCCCTACCTCAATATTTTGTAAAATCTTTGCACCTGTACCAACCAATGAATTCCCAAGGATATGCACACCACCAGAAATCGCTACTAAAGGATTAATTACATTGTAATTTCCTATTACTGCATCATGTCCAACCGTTGAATTAATATTAATTAAATTAAATTTTCCAATTTCAATATCACACGTTAAAATAACACCTGATGTGATAATATTTCCGTAACCAATTCTAATCAAAGCCTTATCAAATGCCACGGTTGGATGAATCAAATTAGGGAATATAACATTTTCATACATCAACAAAGAGTCCACAATTTTCTTTTTTACCCTTGGACTTCCTATTGGCACAATAATACCAATTTGTATATACGACTTTAATAACTCATCCAAATTTTCGTCAGAAGTTATAACCTTATAGCCATCTATTACACTTTCACCTATCTGAGATGTTTCAGCTTCTACAAATCCTAAAAATTCAAATACATCTTGGCGATTATGAAAATTTATTTCTTTAAGTAAATTATATGTTTCTTTGGATATTCCGCCACTTCCCATTATCAATACCGGAAGACCTTTCCACTTCATATTATCACCTCTCCAGTCGCTTACGCATCTCTTCTAATTCATCTATTTGTCCCATATCTAACCAGCTTTTATCACTGATAGGGTAGACACCTATTTTTTTGCCACTTGTACGGTATTTTTCTATAATATCTGGAAAATCGACATGTTCTCCCTCAACAAGATCCTTAACAACTTCATTACTGACAATATACATCCCTGTATTTGTAAAAAAAGGAAATGTCGGCTTCTCACGGATTCTCTCAATTTCACCTGTTTCACTTATATCAATAACGCCGTATGGTATCTCAATATTTTTTAATGAGCACACCATGGTAATAAAATTCTGTCTTTCATTATGATAATTTAAAATTTCTTCATAATCTTCATCTATCAAAATATCGCAATTTGATAGTATAAACGTAGATTTGATTTTTTCTTTTAGCAAACTGAGTCCACCCCCTGTACCAAGAGGGCTTTCTTCATCTACATAACGTAGTCTATAGCTTTTTTCAATTTCGTTAAAATAAGCTTTAATCATATTTCTCTTATGATTGACTATCAAGAAAAAATCTGACGCTCCTTGCTTCACAAAACGATTTATAATATGTTCCGCAATCGGCAATTCACCAATAGGAATAAGTGGCTTTGGAAGAATTTTTGTGTATGGGTATAATCTCGTCCCGAGTCCACCGGCCATAATTACAACTGGAACATCAATTTTTTTAGGCTTTTCTATAATCTGATCATTTCGGAATACAACAGCAACAACAGCCAT
>Ga0193962_1000427_pt1 | contig 19243 bp, 14 predicted proteins | sample FB_5_MG_FD_140335 | JGI IMG/M metagenome (GOLD analysis project Ga0193962, IMG submission 140335) | Microbial mat bacterial communities from the Broadkill River, Lewes, Delaware, United States - FB_5_MG | ecosystem: Environmental > Aquatic > Freshwater > River > Microbial mats | place: USA... | reverse complement strand
GTACCTGGCGTTTAAACCCTGGACGGCCTGTTCAAAATCAAGATCCCCAAAGGGCTTGATAAACCGGCCGCAGGGACCGATATCCCCGACGATCAGCGGGCGGATGCCTTCGCGTTCCCCCAGCTCATTGGCCGTTTTAACCGCATTTTCCGCAATCTTGCAGTTGATCTGCTCAGTTTTATCGGCAGCACCAAACTCCTCAAGTTTCCAGGGGGTACCGCCAAAGGTGCAGGTGTAAAGCATATCTGAACCGGCCCGGGCATAGGCGCGGTATATGTCGGCCGACACCTCGGGGTTTTCCATGGACCAGAGTTCCGGGCTGACCCCCGGCGGCAGGCCGCGTTTTTGCATCTCGGTGCCGGTGGCACCGTCCAGGATAAGAATTCGTTTATTAATAATGTCCAGTATGCTTTTACCTTTTTCCTCCATGCTGCTTCTACTCCCCTGTCACTTTTGAAATACCGCAAAATGCGGTAACGCTTTTTTCCGGCATCAGGATACAGGTTTCCGTTATGGCCACCCCAAGCGTTTCCATTTTAAGAATGTGGTATACATCTGCCTGAAACCGGATATCAAAATCCCCGTAACCTGCAGAAAACCGCTTTAATTTTAGCACCTTCCGTTCTCTGACCAGCTCTTTGTTGAACAATGCCATCAGCCAGTCAAATCCTTCATCTACAATTTCAGATGCCGCAGCATCCACGATTACAGCCCCGGTCATTCTTTTGTCTTTCTGGAGCTGTTTAATCTTATCTGCAACATCTTGACCGCCGGTAATGCCCATAATGAGTAACTGGTCGGCCTTCCCCAAAAACCGGGTAAACCTGGCGCTTTCAAAGACCGTATCGGATTGCTTTAACGCAACGGTTTTGTTCCCGTGGTCAATCTGTATATCCCCGATACAGGCTGTAGCCTTGAGATGGATATGGTCTGCCGCATAGGTGATCCAAGTGTCCACCTCGGACATCATTCGCTGTGAAATCTCATTTTCACGACGCCGATAACCCAGCCGTTTAAGTATCTTATGCCGTGGCACTTTTAAGGGAATGTACGGAAAGGTTCTAAGCTTTTGCATCCGGGTAATATACCAGTTTTTTTTTTTTATGAAAGTGTTTTCACCTGGATAGACCGGACAATACGCATGAAAACCCAATGAAATTAATGATATTCCCGCATTCCTCCGACCCTTGACCTCAAACGCATTGACACTTAAAAACAACACCCCGTTACCAGACAAAACAGATAAAAACACTTTTTCATATCAATTCTCCCAATGGTGGCATAAATTAACGCCCTTTGGGCGGCCTGTTAGCTGACAGCTATTAAGAAATGCCCTGTACCCGCAGGTTTTCTTTGTTGCACCATTTTTGCTTTGCATGGTAAATACCACAGAAAAAGCGGTTAACTATTTAAAACAGAACGAAATTTTTAAGACCCCATGCCCAACCTACTTGAAACCCAACTCTCCCTGTTTGCCGACAGCAGTGGAACGGCACCACCGGAACCCGCCCCCCGGGAAGTGTCCGGCGTTGACACCGATGTCACCCGGGTGGTGCGGTCAAGCCTTGTTATGCGGCCGGTTTACGAGCTGTCTGCCCGGCGTCTCCCAGGCCAAGATGAAGCCCCCCACCCGGCATGGGACCATCTGGATGTGATATGGCTGGCCTTTGCCGCCCTGGATGTTATTTCCGAACTCACTGAATTTGCCCCGGGGGTGACCCGCAAAAAAGTTATTTCCCGGCTCCTTGTTTTAGCGCGCAACCAAGCCCGGTCCATGGCTATGGAAATTGAACAAGGTGCCCTGGAAGAGGTGCTGCATAAAATATTTGATCATCTGGTCAATCGGGATAACCGATACCGGCCCTTTGAATATACCTATTTTGATGCCTCGGCCCGGCAGATGGTTACAAAAAAGTTCTGGTTGATCAAAACCGTTTATACCGACACGGAAAAGGCTGCCCAGTTCCACCTCACCGACGAGGGCTACACCGCCTATTTTGGTTTATACGAAACAGGGGCTTTAGATGCCGCGGCCATTGGTAATTTAAGAATCCAGTTGCTCATTGACCGGGGAAAGGTGGATGATGCCATTGGGGTGGCCCTTCAAAACCGCAAACAGCTCTTGCGAAAATCCCAGGAAATCCAGGCCATGGGCCGCACCATCCGGCGCAGCATCAACCGGGTGGATGTCAATGAAATCAATGCCATGGCCGACGAGGGGGCACAACAGACCCAGCAGATCCAAAAAGAAAGTGCCCGGCTGAACCACCTGGTGCGCAAAAAACTGACCTCCCCGGACACCGAGCCCGATCTTGGGCGCAAACTAAGCCTTTTAGGAGAGGCCCTGGAAAAACTGAACACAAGGCTTCTGACACTTTCCGGACAGTTACAGGAGTTGCCGGAAATATTTGACCGCCACAGCCATAAACTGTTCCGCAGACCCGCTTTAGGCATATTACCCGCCTGCGAACAGGTGTTAAATAATATTGCAAGCCTTGGCACACCCGACGGTGAGCATATCGGCATGGAGTTCATGGCCCGGTTTGATCCGGCGGTGTGCCGGCCCCTGTTTGATCCGGCATCCCTGATGTCGGCCTGCGACAGGGCGCTGGAGCGCCGAAACCAGGCCGAAGAACAGGCTTGCGGCATCCAGGAAATAGATGCCCAACCCATGGCGCAATTTGAATCCCGACTGGCCCCGGAACTCATGGACCAGGCCTTTAAACTGCTCTCCGGCTTTGTCCGGGAGCACGGGGAAGTTGCGCTAAGCGCGCTTTTGGACGCCGCCTGCCATGAACAATACCCCCCTTTGATGCCCGTGGCTTTGGCCATGGCCGTATTTCACTGCCTGGTGGATCCCTTTTACGCCGATAAATACCAGGTCACGGCAACCCCCCAGCGCCCGGAACTCATTTTCAGCCGCGCCTTGCCGTGCCGACGCAATTACCGTGGCCATGAACTGATACTAAAACCTGCGCCCCCCAAGCCCCATTCCATTTACGAAAAAGGATAACCCATGGACCTTGACACCCTTTACCAGGTCAACCGCCTTGTATACCTAAGCCTGGCCCACAGCCACGGCCGAAAATCCCTGGTCATCCGCCACCAGCAGGAATTGGGCAACCTGATCCAAAGATACCAGGCTGATACCGGGTTCCAGCAGGCCGTGGCCCAGGCTCTCAAAGCCATGGATCTTGCCGTTCTTGCCCTGGAAGACGATGGATTCCGCCTCTCATCCCTGGGGGCTGAAAGCCTTTTTTCCATGACCGTCACCGACTACGGCAAGCTTTTGGGCCGGGGGGATTTCAGGGCAGCGGATATCCTTTGCGTCCATGCCGCCGTGGCCACGACCTTCTTTCCCCAGGAGCAGGACCTTGAGCTTCCCGTGGAGGATTTGGGTACCGTCACCCTGGAAGATATTTTTGAAATCCTGCGCCGCTTTGCCAAACTATGCCCGGAACCGGACAAGGACAACAGATCAGAATCCGATGGCAACAAAGCCCCCTGTAACGACACGGATGCAGACCGCCTTCACCCCCAGATCATCACCCTGGCCCAACGCATCCGGGAGATGCCCGAAGACAACCCTGATATCCGACAGACCGGGGGAGCGGCCGGCAATTCCTGGCGGGAACTCATTGAACAGGTAATGCGGCACATGAGAGAAACCCGGTATATCCTATCCTTTGAAGAGCATGACGGGGTCGTGGAGTACCGCCCCACACCGGCATATCAGGCTGCTGTGCGCGAAGGCATGCTATACACGTTCCAAGCCTTCAGGGACATTGTAAGCCGGGACAAAAAAGAGGATGACACACAGGGGGATGACCATGTTTAGAATCACCCGGATATTTGCCGGAGAAATTTGTGCCGGGGAAAATATTCTCCAGCAGGGCAATTTTCCCATTGCAGACCACGACAGCGCCTCATTTGATCCGGATGTCTCGTCGGACCACGGAGTCATCTTTGCGGTGAACGGCACCTGCAAAACCACCTTGATCTCCTTTTTACTCAACACCTTTTGCCCGGACCAGAAACGATTTGTCCAGCACCTGCAATCCGGTGGGGACAAGACCCTTTCCCAGTATCTGGTGCCGGGACGGCCCGCAGTGATCCTCATTGAGATGGCTGTGCCCAAAGAAGAGAACCTCTTTGACGAGAGCCCAGAAGAACGCCTGGTCATCGGCCAGGTACTTTACAGTTACAAAGAAGCCTCAAAACCCCTGGTGCGATACTATTTCCAGGCCCAGGCACCGGATTTTTTCCACCGTATGCAACAAAGCTGGCCCCAGCTTTTGGAATGCCCCAAGCCGTTGACCGCCGTCCGGGAATTTTTAAACGATCAAAACAACCAGGTGGTAATCACCGATGTTCAGAAAGAGTGGGGGGAGCGCCTGGAAAAGATCGGTCTGGACCCGTGGCTGGTGGACCGGCAGATCGATTTTGCCCGGAGCGAAGGGGGAATCAAGGATGCCTTCCGGTTCCGGTCTGAGGCTGACTTTCTCTCTTTTTTCCTGGGATGTGTCACGGACATGGATTTTGCAAACCAGCTTCGTGCGGCCACGTTGACGAACATGGAGAAGATGAGAGCCATGCCCTGGAAAAAAAAGCGGCTGGCTGCCGTGTTATCCCTGAAAGCCCGGCTGGAGGATTTTCAGCCCATTGCCGCCGAGTACCTTGGGGCCAAAGAGAAACAAAAACGCTGCGACCGGGAACTTGAACAGGCCGCCTTCCTGGTCTCCCGGGCGCTGCCAAAGGCTGGAGCACAGCAGCAGCAGGCCCACAAGAGGCTGACACAGGCCCAGGAAGATGAAAACAAGACAAAAAACGATCTGGACGTAACCCGGGCGGATCTGGCGATGACCCGGGTCTTTGCCCTGGATCTGACCCAAAAAGAACGATTGGCGCATGCTGCCGACCTGGGCCGAGCCATCAAGGCCGGGGAAGCCCTGGGCCATGCCCTGGATGCTGCAGATATCCTGGCCCGGATCAAGGTGACGTCCGGCCGGCTTAAAGATAAAAAAGAGGCACTGGCCGTTTCGGGCTCAGCGTTAACGCCCCTTCGTGAAAAAGCAGACCGGCATGCCCGAACCTTTCATGCCTGCATCGCACAACTCAGACAACAAACCCAAGGGCAAATTGAAGAGACAAAGGCTGAAGCGACTACGGCAAAGAAAGAACAAGATGCCTGCCGACTGAAGCTGACGCGCACCCGGAAAAAACAATCGAAGCTGAACGATGACACCACCCGACTGCAAACCCGACTGGAAATGGCCCAGAAATCCGGAAATGCCATTGATCCCCATTTTCTTGACGCCCCCGGGGATTATCGAGACCGTCTTGAACAGGACCTGAATCGGACCCAAAACGATCATTCCAAGACCCGGGAAAAACGCAATGTGCTCAATGAAACCCTTTCCCGGGAAAACCAGATCCGGGAAGCACGTTCCATTCAAAAAGTAAGCGATCAAAGCGCCATTGACACTGCCCTGACGCGCCAAACCCAAGAGCAGACATGGCGGCAATCCCTTATTTCAGATCCCCACATCCGGACCGCCGTCGGTGCCGACAGTTTTGATCCCACCAATGCCGCCCATGTATCAACCTTGTCCGATGCCGTTTCCCGCAAAACGTTAGAGATTGGGCGCATGGAACAGGAGGCACGCACCCTGGTCAACGAACTTAAGCGCTTAGATGAGGTACGTACCCTGGCTGTGGATGACGATACCCGCCGCCTGATCCGGCACTACCGGGATATCGGTATTAGCCCCACCCAAATCCGGGCCTTTCCCGAATACCTGGCCTCCCTGGAGATGGGGGATCAGGCCACAGCCCGGTTCATCCACCGGGATCCGGCCCGGTTCACCGGGATCATGGCGGCAAGTTCCCAGGTGATGGACAAAATCCTGGCACTGGAACCGCCTGCCTGGCTGCGGCGGCCGGTGGTGATCTCCCTGCCGGTCACCGACATCACCACCATTGATGAGATTGCCCATAGGCGTATTCTTCCTAAAGATTCGTCCATCTACACCCTTTCAGGTACCCGGAATCTGCAACAGGAACTCTTGACCCAAAAACAGAGAAAAGAGACCCGGATTCAAGATCTTTTGCTTACGTGCAATGCCATGGAAAAATCCCTAAACGAATTAAAGGCTTTCAGGGAAGCATTTCCCGATCCTGGTGCAGTTAAGCGGCTATCCCTGGACCTGGATCTGGCAAAAAAGGCCCATGAAAAAACCTGCCGGGAGATATCCGCTGCCCAGGACCGAATAACGGATATCCAGGCCAGAATAACCCGGTGCGACGAACGAATCACCGAGCAGACCTCGGACCAGGCCCGGTTTGAGATGGCGTTTAAATATACCCGGCAATGGCTAACCCAGTATGGAGAATGGAAATCCTGGCAGCAACAGGCCGCGGAAAACAGACAGGCCTTAAACAAACTTGACGTTGGGATCAAGGCTCTTGAATCCCAGAGCCTGGCCCTGACCCAGACAGCCATGGACGCTGCCAACAAAATTCCTGCACTGGAAAAAGACCGGGACCGTCTGGATGAACTGGCCCGGGAGGTCCCCCTTCCCCTGGACCCAGATGAAAAAAATGATGAAAAAACTCCGGACACGGACCGCCATACCCAAAATATGGCACCCCAGGATATCAAGTCACTCTATTTCCAGGCCCAGGCCAATCTTCAGCAACGAAGCACTGAGCTTGGGGTGGCAGCCCTTGAACGGGAGGTGCAGGACCTTGGCCGGGACCTGGCAGACCTACAGGGACGATTGACTCGACTTGAGTCCACCCGGCCCTACGATCCCGACCTGGCCCAAAAGTGGGCCGCCAAAGAGTCCATGGAACGTCAGGAGAAACGCGATGCCATGGCCGATCAAAAGCAGAAGGATACCAGGGAACAATCGCGTGCCGAAACCCATGCTGAAATGTTGGAAAAAGAAACCCGGGAGGTGCGCGAAGCGCTGGCGTTGCTTGAAAAGAAGCAAATTTTACCCAGACTAACCCCAGGTAAACTTCAAGGGTTTTCTTTGGAAGATCTGGAAAACACCCTGATCCCGGACCTGGAAACCGCAAAGCAGGACCTGGAAAATCGCCAGGAAACCCAGGCCCAACAAATCAGCCGGGCCCGGGAGGATCTGGAATCGGTCAATGCCTGGTTCAATACCCTGAACACCCTTGCCGCCCGGGCCGGAGATCCCCCGGAGACCAAACCTGTGGACCTTGCCCCGGACTGGCCCGATCTTCTGCATCCCCAGAACCGGCGGGCCCACTGCATGGAGATGGAAAACAGAGTCAAACAGCTTCAAAACGAAAAAAAAGAACAAGCCCAAAAGGCCCAAGGCCTGGAAAGGAAGCGGGATGCAAAATACAGGGCACTTGACACCCATATCCGAGATTCCGACGTTGAGGGAATTATTCCCGCCCTGGCAACCGCCCTTAAAGAACACGATGCCGACAGTATGGCATTATCCTGCAGCGATCTGATCAACAACTGCACCGGCACTGCCGCCAACCTGGAGGGGGATCTGTCCCGGTCAAAAACCTTGATGGACACCCATGTCAGCCACCTATTGGAACATGCCAAGGACTGCCACCAAAAACTGACCGCCGCCACCCAGGTTTCCATCCCGGAACAGGTGTTTACCTACGGCGGCAAACCCATTTTAAGAGTTGCGACAAAGCTTAATTTCAGCCGGTTTGACCGGGCTTATAAAGAGAGTCTGGAAAACTGGATGGAAGAGTGCATTCAAAAAGGGCTGTGTCCCCAAGTGAACCCGGCCCAGGGTAACTGCCTGGGCGCGGATCTGCTCTACCGGCTTTTGGCAGTGGAGGCTAAAAAAAGTTTTAACGTCCGGCTGCTAAAATGCGATGATACCGCCAGAAATTATGAACCCGTGGGCAAGGATCTCGGGTCCGGGGGCGAGGCCCTGACCACGGCAGTACTGCTGTATGCCCTTCTGGTATACATGAGAAGTCGGCGCTTTAAAAGCGGGGCCAGGCCCATGCCGGGATTCCTGATCCTGGACAACCCCTTGGGGGTGTGCAACCGGCCCGACTTTCTGGATGCCCAGCTTAAGGTGGCAAAGGCTTTAGGGGTCCAGTGCATCTATCTGACCGGCATCAACGACACAGGCTCCATTGAGTTGTTCGCCCACAGGATTGTCATTCAAAAGGCAGGCTCCCGGCTTTTCATTGACGGACGCCCCTTTGAAAAACTTGAAACCGTCCAGATCCATGTGGAGGGGTGATTAAAAAAACGTGTATCCAATACCCCATTTTCAAAGTCGGGGTTTGACGTTGACGCACGGGAATTACTTAACTACTATGGTTTTATGAAAATAACTCCAAAGGAGAAAGAGACTGCATGTCGATATTTCTTGTACAGCATGGGCTAAGCCTGCCAAAAACCCAAGATCCTGAAAAAGGATTATCTGACAAGGGCCGTGAGGAGACCTTAAAAATAGCCGAAGTGGCAGCCGGTTACGGCGTTAAAATCTCCCAAATTTTTCATTCCGGAAAGAAACGCGCAGAACAGACCGCACTGATCATGGCTGAAACCCTTTGCCCGGGTCTCGGCCTTGGGCAGATGGCGGATATATCGCCCATGGATGATGTGACGGGGCTCGGCAACCGGCTTGACCCCAATTCAAATCATATGGTGGTGGGCCATCTTCCCTATATGGAAAAACTGGTCTCTTACCTGACCACAGGCCGGAAGGAACCCAAAGTGCTGAAATTTCAAAATTCAGGGATTGTCTGTCTTGATCAGGATGAATCTGGCTGGTTTATCCGTTGGACTCTGAATCCCAACATTTCATAACAGCTTATCCGGTGATCATGTCTGCACTCCCCGTGAAAGCACGACCTTCCATCTGCTCTTTAGAGGAAAATTTATGACAAAAGAAATTTTTGATATCGTTGATGAAGATGATCAGGTTATCGGCCAGGCAGCTCGTGACCAAGTCCATGGCAATCCAAATTTAATTCACAGGGTGGTTCATATTCTGGTTTTTAACAGCCAAAATGAATTGTATCTGCAAAAAAGAGATATTAATAAGGATGTCCAGCCGGGGAAATGGGACACCTCGGTGGGCGGTCATGTGGACAAAGGAGAATCTTACCGGGAGGCGGCTGTCCGGGAAATGGAAGAGGAGCTTGGCATCAAAGGTGCCGACCTGAAATACCTGTATAAATACCGGTTACGCAATGACTATGAATCGGAATATATATCCAGTTACCATTGTCTGTGGGACGGGCCCATTAAAACAAATGTCGATGAGATTGAAGAGGGGCGGTTCTGGCAGCTTGATGAAATTGCTGAAAAAACGGATTCCGGCATTTTTACGCCGAATTTTCTGGATGAAATCGGGCGGTATCAGAAATTTTAATGGTATTTTCTGGTGATGATACAAGTTTTGCAGAGGTAATGACGGCCCTGGAAAGTGTCTTTGCCGGGGCGATCCGCCGAAAAATTTCCATGAAGGAAATTACGTCGGTCATTCCGGGCACCATGGATATCTCCAAAGAAGAACAGTTGCTCAGCGCCCTGGAAGAACTTGACGCCAAAGGACAGCTCCGGTTGCCGTCCAGAAAAGGTCGGGGCTGGCAGAAATTCGGGATTCTGCCCCTGTATGTCACCCTGATGCGGGCCAATGAAGATCGCGCTTCGCGTACGCGAAAAAGAACCCTTGCCCGTATCAGGGAACAAAGTCCCTGGGAGCCCACCCGAATGGCGGCATTTGCCCATACCCTGACCACGGAAAAACAGTTGACCCTGGCCCGGGCCGTAAACCGCTATCTTTTAAATCGCAAAAAAAATCCACCCCTTCTGCCCCACCGGGAAAGGGCATTGCAGATCTTTGGCAATGAAAAAACGCTGGACAGCTATGTTCACACAGGACTCTTTTCAGGACGGATCACCCTGGCGGATCTGGACTGCTTTTACTGCCCCGAGCCCTTGCCCTATGAAGTGTTTTCAAAGGATAGCGAAAGAACCGGTCCTCTGCCCCTGCTTGTGGTGGAAAACAGCGCCACGTACTGGAGCTGCACGACGGCCAACCGGGCCGACCACCCCATGGGAGGCGGCTTTTTTGCCGCTGTTGTGTTTGGCAAAGGGTTCAAGGCCACAAGAGCCACCCCCATCCAGTCCCTGGACAGCCTGGCCAACATTGAGAATCAAACCCGTGCGGGTCGGATACACTATTTTGGCGATCTGGACCCCGCAGGACTTGCCATTCCCCAACGAATCAGTGAAAACCGGATTAAAAACGGACTGTCACCCATCTATCCGGCCAAAGCCCTTTACCGGATGCTCATCAAAAAAAACATGACAACAGGATATGACAGATCCCAGAAAGGGTTCCACGACCCTCAATGGGCCAGAACGTGGCTGGGCAAGGACATTGCCGATGCGTATCTAAATGCGTGCGAGTCCCGGCGCTGGCCCCAGGAGGGCTTGACGGCGGATGACATCGCGTCAACCCTGAAAGATGCGCATGAACCCCAACATTGCATAAAAAAAGAATAATGCACTGATTTTGACACCAATTAACGAACCGGAGAAATATGAAAGAAAAAAACAATCAGTTAAAAGAAATTTACGCAGCCTTTGATGCAGATACCCGTGACCTGGTAAAGGGCCATGCCTGCACCCGAGGCTGCAGTTTCTGCTGCAGGCAAGCCGGCAGCATTGACATTACCACCCTGGAAGGTATGGTTATCCGCAAGGCCATGGAAAAAATGCCCAAAAGCCGGCAAAAAACCCTGACCAAGGCATTTAGAAATGAAATAAAGCAGCGGGAAGAAGGCAACGCGGTGCCCTGTCCGTTCCTCATGAAAAATAACGCCTGCATGATCTATGAGAACCGCCCCTTTTCCTGCCGCAGAATATACTCCGCCCATGTTTGCACCCAGGACGCACCGCCGGCGGTGAGCCGCCAGGTAATGGAACGGGCGGATCAGACCATCGCAGCGCTTCAGAAGCTGGACGACACCGGCTATTCCGGACATATGTCCTACATTATATATATGCTGTCGGTCCCGGCGTTCCTAAAAACCTACACTGCCGGAGAATTTAAGCCCGAGGAAATCATGGAATTTGGAAAGACCCACAAGATTATCATCAACCGAATGATGGCTAAGTAGTGCCCGACCGAAAACCATAAATTTTGCCGCTTACGGCGTTGGTCTGAAATTTTAAAGGTGCAGTCTAATGATAATTTTTTCAAGATTGTTTTCAATGTGGGTATCCCGCGCCTGGATGAGGGCATTGACGGGGGGGGAATGGACCCAGCTGCTTTATATGATTCAGCGCCGGCTGCAAAACGGGGCGGCGGCGAGTGGCATAGCCACCAAGTTGATAAAAGGCCTGATTGAAACCGAATGCTGGGATCAGGAAGAAAAGTTGATCATAACTACGATTTTACATCTGGACAATTCTGATTGCAGGGCATTGCTAAAGGTTATCGATCTGGAAAAATTTGACTCCGGAATAGATGGCGCAGAATGGGATGAATTTCTGAGTGTGATCATGTCGAAACTGCCGAAGGGCAAAAATATGGGTGCCGAGAAGATCGCCCAGGAAAAAAACGACGAGGCAGCCAGACGGGCGGTGGCAAGGCTTTGGGCGCCTGGTTACAATATTATTGACCAACATATTTCACCCCAGGAATGTATTGGATTAATCAAAGCGCTTCTATCCGGCTCCTGCGGCGATGACGACGAGGATGCCATCGTCTTGATTGTCGAGTATATGGTTTACAAAGGCCAAAAAAACTTGATAAATAAACAGATAGGCAAAGAAACCATGGATCGAGGCGTTGACTGGTCACAATGGACAAAAGTAGCCTATTTGATGGACTGGGATTAAGTATTTTTAAAACAGGCTCTAAAGCCTGATCCGGCAAATATTCTCTATACAGTATCACGTTGTCCCAAGTAATGGTCGAATCGGTTCCATCTCGACCCGGGACATTTTTCGCTATTTACCGACACCTAACAAAGATCAAGCTTCTATAACATAGAATTATATACATAATCTTCAAACCGGATTTGAATATGATTGAAATTTTATGGAAAGATATCAAATACTTTTGGTTATCAACATCAGCTTATAAAAGATTTGAATTTTTTAAAGCTGGGTTGGATAATAGATTGGCAAATGTCGGCAAAAAATTTACAATTTAATTTTCTTAACATCAATTTATTTTTGTCCATGTACTTATTCATACTATGAGAGAGGTTTAGATGATTCATTTTTTTAAGGTATTTCGTCCCATCGGATGGATGATGATGCTTTTTTTTACTGTAATTCTTACTCCAATACCCGCCAGTGCCGGACAGACAGGAGATTTCACCGGCGTTTGGATTGCCAATGGTACAAGGCAGGTGTTGCCCTTTGGTCCAAACAGAAATTTTTATACCTTCAAACTCTCGGGTCATGTCAATCTTAAGGAGCCCATTGGCGGCGAACTTGATTTCTGGTCGGAAGTCATAGGTATTTCTGATTCAAAAACCGGAACCGAAGCCAGGTGCGTCTGGCGGGATCTTGACGGAAGAAAGCTTTTCATCGAGTTGAAAACCAACCATATGAAATCAAAGGAACTGGTGATAGGAACCATTGTCGGTGGTACAGAAAAATTTACCAATGCAACAGGAACATTGCGTTTTAAATGGTCATCTATCTCCTTTTACAAGGACGATAACAGATCCACAGTCAGCGGGCAGACCTATGATCTGACAGGTAATTTCCAATTACCTGAGTTTTAATTTGCCAAATTTTAACCATACCCTGAAGGAGATGATCCATGTGGATTCTTGAACTTATTGTTGTGCTGATTTTTATATGGCTGGGTGCTCGGCTGGGGAGCATCGGAATTGGCTTTGCCGGTGGTTTTGGTGTGCTGGTTCTGGGCTTTGTCTTTGGTCTGGCACCGGGTTCCATCCCAACGGATGTTATTTTAATTATTATGGGGGTGATTGCTGCCATTGCAGCCATGCAGGAAGCCGGCGGGTTGGATTATCTGGTCCAAATTGCTGAAAAAATATTAAAAAGCAACCCCAAGCATATTACTTTTCTGGCCCCCATTGTAACCTATACCATGACACTTTTTGCCGGTACCGGGCACACCGCTTTTTCAACCCTGCCGGTTATCGCTGAAGTCGCAAAAAGAGAAGGCATCCGACCCTCACGCCCCCTGGCCATTGCCACGGTGGCCTCCCAGATTGCCATCACCGCCTCTCCCATTTCTGCAGCCGTGGTTTTCTTCTCAACCGAGCTTGAAAAAGTTGGGGTGGATTATGTTCAATTGCTGCTCATCACCATTCCCAGTTCCTTTATCGCAGTGATGCTGGCGGCTGTAATCACCAATTTTATAGGCAAAGACCTGAAGGATGATCCGATCTACCAGGAGCGCCTTGCCAAGGGCCAGGTCAAAATGGCTGATAAGGAAACCACCACAAAAACCCTGCCTTCCGGGGCAAAATTATCTGTGGCTATTTTTGGTATAGCCATTTTTTGTGTGGTATTCTATGCCACTGCCATCAGCGACACCATAGGGCTGATCAAAGCGCCTGTCCTGGCAAGGGACCATGCCATTATTACCTTTATGCTGGCAGCTGCCACGTTGATCACCCTGTTTTGTAAAATTGATGCGAAAAACATTTTAAATGCCTCAACATTTAAATCCGGCATGAGCGCCTGTATCTGTGTACTTGGGGTGGCCTGGCTGGGCACCACCTTTGTGGCAGCGCACATTGATGGAATCAATGTATTTGCAGGTAATCTCTTGGAATCCAAGCCCTGGCTTCTGGCAATGGTTCTTTTCTTTGCAGCCATGTTGCTGTATTCCCAGGCCGCCACCACAAAGGCGTTGATGCCGGCAGCCCTGGCCCTTGGGATAAGCCCGGTCGCTGCCATTGCTTCATTTGCCGCTGTCAGTGCCCTGTTTGTTCTGCCCACCTATCCAACCCTGCTGGCAGCCGTAGAATTTGATGACACAGGTTCCACCCGCATCGGTAAATATGTATTTGATCATCCGTTTTTAATCCCAGGGACCCTGACCATTACCTTTGCCGTTATTCTGGGTTTTCTCATTGGAGGAATTGTTCTTTAAATTTAAAAAATAACCATAATGACTAAAGGAATTTCGTATGATTTTAGGAAACCGCATCATCCAACAGGCCGCCAAATCTTCGGGTATCAGCCAGAAAGATCTGACCTTATTTTTTTCCGAAGGTGAAGAACAAACCTATGCACCCAATGAGTGGCTGTTCCAGGAATCCACTCCCCGGCAATGGGCCGGTATCATCCTTAAGGGGGATATTGAACTGGTACGCGGGCTCCACGGCACCTCCCGCCATGTGGCCACCATGCTGGCCGGTGCCCTGGTCAGCGAAGGAACTTTTTTGGAGGGAGATGCCCATTCCAACGGCGGTTATACCCGAAATGGTGCTGTGGTCTGGCAGATACCCAGGAAAAAAATTGAGGCACTTAAAGAAAACAAACCAGAGCTTTACTATCGTATTCTGTCCAGGGTTGCTGTTGGCATCAACCGCAGGCTTAGAGTACTGTCAAGCCAGCTCCACCGCAATAAACAGGAAACCGGTGTCGTGGGTGGATTTCGCCAGGAACACGATTCCCTTGGTCAAAGGGAGATCTCCGATAATGTCTATTACGGGGTTCAGACCCAGCGGGCCATGGAGAACTTTCCCATTTCCGGGGTGCATGTCAGCAATTTTCAGCATCTTATTGACGGTCTGGCTTTGGTAAAAAAAGCTGCTGCCATGACCAACCAGGAATTGGGTGTATTGGACCAGGCCAAGGCAGATGCCATCTGTAAGGCCTGTGATGAATTGCTGGAAGGCAAACTCCATGAAAATTTCACCGTGGACATGTTCCAGGGCGGAGCCGGCACCTCCACCAATATGTGCGCCAACGAGGTGATTGCCAACCGGGGCCTTGAAATTATGGGATTTAACAAAGGAGAGTATGCCCACCTCCATCCCAATGACCATGTCAATTGTTCCCAGTCCACCAATGATGCCTATCCCACAGCCATCAAACTGTCGGTATTGCTTTCCAAACAAAATCTGACAAGAAGCATGATTGAACTTAAGGATTCCCTGGCTCTCAAAGCCGAGGAGTTTTCCGATGTTCTTAAAATGGGACGTACGGAAAACCAGGATGCCGTGCCCATGACCCTGGGGCAGGAATTTTCCGCCTATGCCTTCATGATTGACAGTGCCATGAGCGCCATTGAACGGTCTGCAGAGGAGTTTTTAAAAATCAATATGGGGGCCACGGCCATTGGCACCGGGATCAACAGCCCTCCGGGGTATGCCAACCGGGTTACACAAATTTTGGCGAACCTCAGTGGTTTTAAACTTGAGAGGGCTCAAAATTTAGTGGAAGCCACCCAGAATGCCGGGGCCTTTGTCCAGATATCAGCCACGTTGAAGCGTGCAGCAGTCCAGATATCTAAAATTTGTAATGATCTTCGGTGGATGTCCTCGGGCCCCCGTTGCGGGCTCAATGAAATTAATCTGCCGGCTATGCAGCCTGGCTCTTCCATCATGCCCGGAAAAGTCAATCCGGTGATTCCGGAGCTGGTGAACCAGATCTGCTATCAGGTTATGGGATATGACGCTGTGGTTTCCATGGCTGCCGAAGCCAGTGAGCTTGAGCTGTGTATGGCTGAACCCATCATCGCCTATGACCTGCTCCACGGGATGATGATATTGAAAAACGGCTGTGTGACCCTTGCCTCCCGCTGCATTGTCGGCATCGAGGCCAACCGGGATGTCTGCCGGGGTTATGTGGAGAACAGTATAGGTCTTGTCACAGCCCTTGTACCGGAGATCGGATATGAACCTGCGGCTGCCATTGCCAAGGAAGCGCTTAAAACAGGGGGCAGTGTGTATCAACTGGTTCTGGAAAAAGGCCTGCTTTCCCAGGAACAGCTGGATGATATGCTGAAACCGGAAAACATGACAGATCCCAGGGAGATCCCCCAAAAATAATCCATCCACAATTTCCCGATTGTCTTCTTTCGGGCGACCGGGAAATTTTTAATTTTTCTAAAAACACCTCTCTTGTGAATCCTGAAAATCTATTGACCGGTTTATTTGTCGCCGGCTTATGATCACCCCTTCATATCATACTCATTCCTTAGTCACACCTATACCACCTGTCCGGCGGCCCAGGCCGAAGACCATGCCCACTGGAAATTGTATCCGCCCAGCCACCCGGTGACATCCAGCACTTCGCCGATGGCGTAAAGCCCCGGAACATCCCGGGATTCCATTGTTTTTGAAGAGAACCTGCGGCAGTCAATGCCGCCGACGGTCACCTCGGCGGTTCTGTATCCTTCGGTGCCGCCGGGCTGGATGTTCCAGACATGGATCTCGTCTGCAATACGTTTGAGCCCCTGGCGGGAAATGGCGTGAAGGGGACTGTTCAATAGTTTTTCATTCAGGCGGGCCTTGACCAGGCGCGTTGGAAGGTGCTCGGCCAGGACGGATTTTACATGGCGTTTGGGCCGGATCTGCCGCGCTGTTTCCAGCAATTCTTCTATATTTCCATCCGGAAAAAGGTCGATGATCAGCGGGGTGCCGGGCTGCCAGAAGGATGAGGTCTGGAGGATCACAGGGCCGCTCAGCCCCCGGTGGGTAAACAGAAGCTGCTCTTTAAATGAGACGGAGCCCGTGCTGACCAGGGCTTTGACTGAAATCCCGGCCAGGGGTGCCAGAACAGTCTTATCCCCGGGCTGAACTGTAAAGGGAACAAGGCCGGGCCTGGGCCGTACCACAGGAACACCGAACTGCTCGGCCACCTTGTATCCGAAGGGCGTAGCACCGGCTACAGGCATTGAGACCCCTCCGGTGGCAATGACCAGGGATGAGGCTTGCATTATTTCCCCGGCGGTGCGGATTCGAAACCCCTGGGTAGAAGGCTGTCTTTCGATGTCGGTAACGCTTGTTTTGGGTGCCAGACTGACGCCGGCACTGCGGCACTCTGCCAGCAGCATCTCAAGGATCTGCCCGGCACTGTCCGTGCAAAACAACTGGCCGTGTTCCCGTTCGCTGAAGCGAATCCCGTATTCCCGGACAAGGGCGATAAAATCCTGTGGCCGGTAACGGCTGAGCGCGGATTTTACAAAATGAGGATTGGATGAAATATAATTTTGCGCACTGACCCTACGGTTTGTAAAGTTGCACTTGCCGCCGCCGGACATGAGAATCTTGCGCCCTGGCTTGGGGCCGTGGTCCAGAACGTTTACACGTCTCCCGCGTTTTCCGGCCTGGGCCGCGCACATCAGCCCGGAGGCGCCTGCCCCTATAATCACCACATCGTATTCGGTTTTCATACTCTTTTTCTGCCTGTCTGCCCGTCCATCCGTTTATCCGGGCCGGATCCTTTTGTTTATGCGGTCATTTTTTCGCGCACCCGGACAATCTCCGGGCTTTCAATGTACTCATCATAGGACATAAGGCTATCAATGATCCCGTCTGGTGTTATCTCGATAATACGGTTGGCAATGGTGTTGACAAACTCATGGTCGTGGGAGGTGAAAAAAACCACTTCGGGAAACTCTACCAGGCTGTCGTTAAGGGCGGTGATGGATTCCAGGTCCAGGTGGTTGGTGGGATCATCCAGCATCAGGACATTGGACTGGGCCAGCATCATCCTTGACAGCATGCATCTGACCTTTTCGCCGCCGGAGAGCATATGGGTCTTTTTCAGGGCATCTTCACCGGAGAAAAGCATCCGGCCCAAAAAGGTTCTGGCAAAGCTTTCACCCTCTGTGGGCGGGGCAAACTGAAGCAGCCACTGGATCAAATTGAGATCCTTCTCAAAAAATGCGCCGTGCTCTTTGGAAAAATAGGACTGGCTGGTGGTGACCCCCCACCTGAAGGTGCCTTCGTCCGCTTCAGTTTTTCCTGACAGGATATCAAAAAGAGCGGTTACGGCAAGGCTCTTTGAGCCCACAAAGGCAATCTTATCTGAGTTATTGACCGTGAAGGTAATATTATTCAGGACTTTTTCACCCTCAATAGTCTTGGAAAGCCCCTCCACCTCCAGGATAACGTTTCCGCACGCCCTTTCAGGTTTGAACCGTACAAACGGATATTTTCTGCTCGATACAGGCAGATCTTCAACGGTCAGCTTATCCAACAGCTTTTTTCGGGATGTTGCCTGCTTTGACTTGGACGCATTGGAGGAGAACCTGCGAATAAAGGACTTGAGCTCTTCGGCCTTTTCCGTCACCCGTTTGTTGTCCGCCTGCTTCTGCTTCAGGTTGAGCCGGCTGGCCTGGTACCAAAAATCATAATTGCCCACGTACACAGAAATCTTGCTGAAATCAATGTCGGCAATGTGGGTACATACCTGGTTCATGAAATGCCGGTCATGGGAAACCACAATCACTGTATTTTTAAACCGGAACAAAAACTCCTGGAGCCAGTTAATGGCCTTGATATCCAGGTTATTGGTGGGTTCGTCAAGGAGCAGGACATCCGGGTTGCCGAACAGGGCCTGGCCCAGAAGGACCCGCACTTTCTCCCCGCCTTCGAGCTCTTTCATTTTTTTTGCGTGCAGCGCTTCGCCAATGCCCAGGTGCGTCAGGAGCACAGCCGCATCCGCCTCAGCCTCATACCCGTTCATCTCCTCAAACGCGACCTCAATTTCACCGGATCGGATGCCGTCCGCTTCGGAGAAATCAGGCTTGGCATAAAGGGCCTCCCGCTCGGCCATGAGCCGGAACAGCTTTTCATGGCCCATGATTACAGTCTCAATCACCCCATAATCGTCAAAGGCAAAATGATCCTGCCGCAAAACAGCAATCCGTTCCCTGGGACCTACAGAAACCGTGCCGGTATCCGGCTCAAGCTCATGTGCAAGAATTTTTAAAAAGGTGCTTTTTCCGGCACCATTGGCCCCAATGAGGCCGTAACAGTTGCCGGGTTTAAACATGATGTTGACATCTTTGAACAGGGCCCGCTTGCCATAAGCAAGGGAGATATTATCTGCGAAAATCATTAATATGGTATTTCCTAAACCGGGTTGATAAAAAACAAAAAAAGCCCTGATCATTTGTAATAAATGATCAGAGCTTTTTAAAAAAGAACCGGCGGCGTTCTACTCTCCCACACAGTCTCCCATGCAGTACCATCGACGCTAAAGAGCTTAACTTCCGTGTTCGAGATGGGTACGGGTGTGGCCTCTTTGCCATCG
>Ga0193962_1000420_pt1 | contig 19432 bp, 19 predicted proteins | sample FB_5_MG_FD_140335 | JGI IMG/M metagenome (GOLD analysis project Ga0193962, IMG submission 140335) | Microbial mat bacterial communities from the Broadkill River, Lewes, Delaware, United States - FB_5_MG | ecosystem: Environmental > Aquatic > Freshwater > River > Microbial mats | place: USA... | reverse complement strand
TAAGTTCATCCTTAGGACCAATATCCGCAAACACCAACATTGAAGATGATAATATTAATAATAAACATGTAATAGCTACAATTTTTTTTAATAATTTCATATTCCCTCCTCCGTTATATTATTTAAGTTCTTTTTTTCCCTCTTCTACATTTTTTCCTACTATGAAAAAAACATAATTTCCTTTACTTGTTATATATGAATTTTGAGCTATTTTAAATTCAGCAGGCAGATAATCTTCAAATCCAAATAAAAGATCTCCATTTCTTTCATTTACTGCTTCCATAACTCTTTTAGCTGCCTCTTTATCTTTAGTTTCAAACACTGCTATTTCTTCAGCTTTAACAGATGAAGAAGCTAGATATATTTTATAACTTACTATATCGTTCAAGTCTACAGATGTATAATAATATTTTACTTGTTCATCGTTTAAAGATATCATATCGTCCTCGAAATTCATAACTGCCATTATTTCATCGGCCTTTTTATTCACGTCTACAACTTCATTTTCTGAACTGCCACATGCTACTAATCCAACAAGTGCCATCATAGATACCATAATTAAACTAATTACCTTTTTCATTTTCTTCCTCCACTTTATCAAAGTCTTTGTATTTATCAAATTCTACAGTATGATTTTTTAAATAATCTACCCAGATATTATAAGTTGCTACTTTAAAATGCGCCCCATCCACACTTTCTTCTTCAGGTAGTTCATCATTTTCATCACCTAAAGCCTCTACTGAATCTATATAAAATAATTTTCTATCTTCACACATTTTCAATATGTTTTTATTAAAATATGCTATTTTATCATTTGTATATATAGTTGTAGATGCACTTTTTCTTGCAGTCACTGGCGTTATACCATTAATATAAATATTTGCATCTGGATACATATCTTGCAACTCATCTATAACCTTCTCATACTGCTTTATAAAAACTTCTATATAAGGCCATCCAAGTTCATTAGCTCCTAGCAAAACATATATATTTTTATAATTATTTCCTTTCATTGCATCAAAAATAGTGATTCTTTTTCCACCGGGAGCTTTTATAACTTCTTTAGTAAATATAGTATCAACCATAATTCCTTTTGCTGAAAAAACATCTGCATCTTTAACGATTTGAAACAATTTCAGTCCATCTACTATAGAATTCCCTATAAATACTGAATCTTTCATATACTCATCATTAGGCTCATCCGTCTTTGGTACTGCTAATGAAAAATCGTAGTCTTCTTTTTTCATTGAACTTCCATCGTCTATATCAACTACATCTCCATTATCAGGTTTCTCACTAGTTTCATTATCACCCGGTTTTACAGTGTCTCCTTCATCTACAGATGAATTATCACTATTATCCGAATTTCCATTATCTATAACATTATCTGAAGTTGTACTATCACCTTCGTCTGTTATATCATTATTCTTATCGTCATTATTCTTATCGTCATTATTCTTATCATCGTTACCTATCACTATGTTTCCATTATCTGACCCAGTATTATCAGTACCGCCTTCAACACCACTATGTTCATCATCGCCACCTAAGTCTATTTCAGTATTTTTTTGCCCAAAATAATAATTTAAGACAAATGCAAAAATTACAGACAATAAAACAATCAATAAAATTATTAAAATCAATCTTCTGAATTTATACCTATTACGCATTTTTCTATCAAAAGCAAATGTATAATTGTTCTTTTTTTTCACTTTTCCTCCTAGTTGTCAGATATTTTCGTCTCTTCTAATAATCTATCTACTTTATCATTTAATCTCTCTAATTCATCAATTCTTCCACTTTTTTGAGCAAAATAAAAATCTTTTTTCAATAGACCACTTATATCATAATTATTGTTTGTGTATAATTTATGTATTTTACCTAAAACTTCCTCTGTTAAAGCCGACATATTCATAAATAATTTCTGAGAATCTATTATCTCATCTTTTATCTCAGACATTTCCTTATCTAATTTATATGCTGCATCAGCTGCACTCTTCAATCTCATTGAAATGTTTTTTGGCACAGCATCTCCAAATTTATAATTTATAGAATGCTCTATCGTAGCCCAAAAGTTCATTGCCAATGTCCTAATTTGAATTTCTGCTAACACTTCTTTTTCTCCAGATGAAGTAAACACATTATAACTTATAATCATGTGATAACTTCTGTATCCGCTTTCTTTCATATTTGTTATATAATTGCGTTCTTCTACTATTTTAAGGTCTTTACCATTTCTAAAATGTATCATCGCTACGACAGTGTCTATATCTTCTACTAATTGACACATTATACGAATACCTGCAATATCTTCTAAATCTTCGACTTCATCAATATTCATCCCACGTCTTTCTAATTTTTCAATTATACTTGAAACTTTTTTCACTCTACCAGTGACAAATTCTATAGGAGAATATTCCTCTGAGCTTTTATATGATTTTCTAATACTCTTAAATTTTACCTTAAGTTCTTCCACTGCTTGCGAATAAGGTATTAAAAATTGAGTCCAGTTTATCATAAAATAACACCACCTTTTTAATCATTTTACAATATTACTACATACCCTACCATTTTATCGCATATTGAAAAAAAAAGCAATAATATAACTTTATTAATTAGACGATTTTATTTATAAAAAGTTTCGAAATATCAAAAAAAATTTATAATTCATTGAAATTTTATTATTTAACTTTATCATTGAAAACATTTTTATTATGAGGTATAATAATGTATTGAAATTATTGCTAATAGGCAGGAGAAGATATGAAAAAATTTGATAACGAGAGAAATTTATCTATGCTCATGGATTTCTATGAATTAACAATGGCAAATGGATATTTTAACGATGGTTTGAAAGACCAAGTAGTATGTTTCGACATGTTTTATAGAAAAAATCCTGATGGTGCAGGTTTTTCTATAGCAGCCGGATTAGATCAAATTATTCAGTATATTAATGAATTAAGTTTCACTGAAAATAATATTGAATATTTAAGATCAAAGGGTATTTTTAGTGAAGATTTTTTAGATTATTTACTAAATTTCGAATTCACAGGTGACATTTATGCAGTTCCAGAAGGAACTCCAGTTTTTCCAGGAGAACCTCTTTTAACTGTTAGAGCAAAGGCATTAGAAGCACAGATTTTAGAAACTATGATTCTTGTAACATTAAATCATCAGTGTTTGATAGCTACTAAGGCAAATAGAATTTGCACTTCCGCTAAGGGAAGACCAGTCATGGAATTTGGTGCTAGAAGATGTCAAGGATACGATGGTGCTATTTATGGAGCTAGAGCAGCTTACATAGGCGGAGTTGCAGGTACAGCAACTACACTTGCAGACGAAAAATTTGGCGTACCCGCAGTTGGTACTATGGCGCATTCATGGGTTCAATTATATGGTGATGAGTATACTGCATTTAAAAAATATGCTGAATGCTATCCTGATAACTGTCTATTACTTATAGATACATATAACATACTTAACAGTGGTTTACCGAACGCTATGAAGGTGGCAAAGGATGTCTTAGAACCATTAGGTCAACGACTTAAGGGTGTAAGAATAGATTCTGGGGATATGGCATATTTAACAAAAAAATGCAGAAAAATACTAGATGAAAATGGATTTGAAGATTGTAAAATTACAGTTTCTAACAGTTTAGATGAATATTTGATTAGAGATTTGCTAAACCAAGGAGCTGCTATAGATTCGTTTGGAGTAGGCGAACGTTTAGTTACAGCTAAGTCTGAACCAGTTTTCGGTGGAGTTTATAAATTGGTAGCTGTTCAATCAGAAGATGAATATTTACCTAGAATTAAAATTTCAGAAAATCCAGAAAAAGTAACAAATCCTGGTTTCAAAAAAATCTACAGATTATTTGATAAAACATCTAAAAAAGCTATAGTTGATGTAATAACTTTGGTTGATGAAATAATCGATGATAGCAAACCTTATATAATTTTCGACCCTGTTCATACTTGGAAGAAAAAAACTTTAACTAATTTTACTGCAGTAGAATTACAAAAACCAATATTCAAAGATGGAGAGCAAGTATATACTTCGCCTTCATTAAATGAAATTAGAAAATATTCTTCCATTCAATTATCAACATTATGGAGTGAAGTCAAAAGATTTTCTAATCCTCATCAATATTATGTAGATTTATCACCTAAACTTTGGAATATGAAACATGATTTAATTGAAAAATATTCTATGAAGTAAATTAGGTTATTAGAAATAAAGGAGAAATATATGGCTGATTCAATGATTACAAAACATGCTTTATCTGATTCTCTAAAAGAATTGATTAAAGAAAAAAAGCTGTCCAAAATAAGTATTGCAGATATATGCAATAATTGTGGTATGCATAGAAAAAGTTTCTATTATCATTTCAAAGATAAATATGAATTAGTTAATTGGATATTTTATAATGAATTTGTCACTCTAGCAGTTAAAGAGCATTATGATGACGATTGGGCATTTTTACATGCTTTGATAGTTTTTTTCTATGATAATAGAGAATTTTACTCTAAAGCTTTAGAAACTGATGGTCAAAACTCCTTTGTAGAATACTTTGAAGAAATTTTTCAATCAATTCTTATTGAATTTTTAGAAAATGTTTTTTCAAGTAACAAAAACAAGAATTTTTTTGCGAAATATTTTACTGATGCTTTCATCATGGCTACAAAAAACTGGTTGCACGAAAAAGAAGTCATGCAACCAGATGAATTTTATTCTTTGATTAAAGAATCTATGTATGATATAGCAAATGCTACAGTTAATAATAATTTGTAATTTAAAAGTTATCAACATCGCTCGAGTATTTTAAGATATTTATCAACTTATTACTCGAAATGTTGATATCTTTTTTTATTGTATTTTTAGATTTAACATATATAGTACCATTCGCATCAAATGCCAACATTCTACTGTTCCCTGTCAATATATCATTGTAGAACTCAGCATCAGATATAGCATCAACAACTATAAAAGGTAGGTTTTGCTTAAACCTACATTTCTTAGCAAATTCACCTGCTTCAGAAATTTTATTAACACTTGTTTCCTTAGTTGGAATCATCATAAAAAAAGTATTTGTTTCATTTTTTACTTCATCAAATATTTTATCATCGAATATTGTATTTTCATCATAGGTCAAATATGTTGCATATAAAATCTTTTTATTTTTTATCTTTTCACATATTTCCGTGAAATTTTCAACATTTTTATTCAATACTGTACCAACATTTTTATACTTCTCAATATTTTCAATATATGTTTCATCTATACAATTATCTTTAATCAACAAAGCAAATGAACAATCATCATATTTCTCAAATATTGCTATTAAATCATTAACATCATTTGATTCAATTATTATTGGATAAAAATATATTCCTAAACTTCTTGATTCATCTAAAAGCGATTTCAATCTTTTCACTCCAAATTTTTCTTTAGAACTATAATTTATCGCAATCAACCATGGTACATCTATATCATCTTCTATTTTTATTTTTCTGATTTTTTTCGCCCCTATAACACAGCTGTTATAACCAATATTCATACCAAATTTATATATATATTCATTATTAACTTCTTTAGATATATTCTCTGTAAGTGTATAATATTCGCTATCATTATTTATAAGCATAGAACTTATCATATTGAAAAATCCAGCTTGAAATCTGCTATTAGAAAAAGCTAGTCCTTTTTCTACTAAATCTCTAGTCGAACGTTTAGGATCTTTTTCTATAGCTCGAAGTGCTGTAGATAAAGTCGTTTTTATTACACTTTTTGCAATTTTTTCTTTTTTCATAATATCATCTCCCTTAATTATTATAGTCATACACTATACCTTATTACATGGACAATGCTATTAATTCGCCTTAAATTGTTACATTTCTTTCATTATGGTAAAAAATGGCACACATATATATTTTTGGGTAATGACAATATTCATAAACATTATATAATGATGTTAGAGTAAATAAAAAGGAGAAATTAATTATGGGAAAATTTAGTGATTATGTTAAATCATTTGGTGTAAAACAAGTTCTTGGATATTTGGATAAAGATCCTGAAACAAATATTCCAAAAGTTATAGATTGGCTAGAAGAGCATACACCTAAAGACGGTATAGCAAAACATATGCCTTCTGTAAGAAAAGTAATGGAAAAAAAGGATAGCAATTGGTACAAACTGGTAATGAGACTTTATACAGATGTAGCACCAGAAATGAGAAAGAAATTATTTGAAAATTTCATAGTTCATACTGCTATGCTAGGTTTAGCTAGAGAAGAGGAATGTAGAAAAGAACATGGTTGCAACATCCCATGGGCTATATTAATGGATCCTACATCAGCTTGTAATCTTAAATGCGTAGGTTGTTGGGCGTCAGAATACGATAGAACTTGCAGCATGACTTATGATGAATTAGATTCTATTGTAACTCAAGGTAAAGAATTAGGAACATATATGTATCTATTCTCTGGTGGTGAACCATTAATGAGAAAAAAAGATATCATAAAATTATGTGATAAACATAATGATTGTATTTTCTCTTCATTTACAAACGGTACATTAATTGATGAAGCTTTTGCTGATGAAATTCTTAGAGTTAAAAACTTCATACCTGCTATATCTATAGAAGGAAATGAAGAAACTACTGATGCTAGAAGAGGTAAAGGAACTTATAAAAAAATCATGAAAGCTATGGATATATTAAAAGAAAAACACATTCCATATGGCGCATCATGTTGTTATACAAGTGTCAATGCTGAAGTTATTGGTAGTGAAGAATATATGGATTTCTTGATTGGTTTAGGATGTTACTTCGAATGGTTATTCACATATATGCCAGTTGGAAACGACGCAGCTCCTGAATTAATAGCAAGTCCTGAACAGAGAAAATTCATGTATCATAAAATTAGAGAATATAGAAAAACTAAGCCTTTATTCACTATAGATTTCTGGAATGACGGAGAATATATAAAAGGATGCATAGCTGGCGGAAGAAGATATCTACATATCAACTCTAATGGTGATATTGAACCTTGTGCTTTTATACATTATTCGGATTCAAATATTCGTGAAAAAACTTTACTAGAAGCTTATCAATCACCTCTATTTATGTCTTATAAAAAACATGCTCCATTTAATGAGAATCACTTGAGAGTGTGCCCAATGTTTGATAACCCAGGTGCTTTAACTGAAATGGTAGATGAATCTAAAGCTACTTCAACTGATATGGTTGATCCTGAAAGTGTTAGAGATTTAATGGCTAAGACAAAAGAACCTGCTGAAAAATGGGCTCCAGTTGCAGATGATTTATGGGTTAAATCAGGAAAAAAACTATAAATCAATTTCAACAAATCATAAATACTTGTTTATAAAAAAGTGAAAATAAAAAAACTGAGGAGAAATCCTCAGTTTTATTTTTTTATTAAATTTAATATATATATTTCTCAGGGTTCTGTGCTACTCCATATTTTCTAACTTCAAAGTGACAATGGGCTCCAGTACTTACACCACTACTACCAACAGCAGCTATTGCTTGCCCTTGATATACCTTATCACCTTTTTTCACGTAAAATTTACTACAATGTGCATATCTAGTAGTATATCCGCCACCATGATCAATCTCTATCATATATCCATAACTTCCATTATATCCAGCAAATACTACAGTACCACCATCCGCAGCTGATATTGTAGATCCATATCCCTTAGCCATATCTAAACCAGTATGGAATGAAGTTCTACCAAATATATATCTATTCCCAAAACGTGAAGTTATATAGGCACCCTTAAGTGGACTTATAAATGTTCCTGTCCCTGCTCTAAGTGGTGGAGCTTGCGTTCCTACTAATACATATTGTGTTTTAGGATCACTTACAACTGTTCTTGATACTTCTTCTTTAGATGTAACTACACCATTCGTCTCAGTAATCATATATTCTATTTCAGCTTCACCCTTTACACCTGCAGATTTTATTCTAGTCTGATCAGTATATAAATATGAAACTTCAGTTTTTTCTACTTCATAAGGTATAGATTCTGCTACGGTCAATTTTCTTTTAATATTAACATTTATTAGCGGTACAGGCACTATCAAACTTAGTACATCTCCTGGCATCAAATAATTTTCATCTGCCTCTGGATTTGCTGATAATAATTCATCAACATTCATACCATTGCCATATGCTATAGACCAATAGCTATCGCCACTTTCTACTGTATATTCTCTTTTTTGATCTGTTCCTATAATAACATATTCTGCTAGTTCATCTAAATTACTTATTTCATCAAAATTTGCATCCTCTTGAACTACTTTAACGCCTTTATCAACAGATGCTTCTATGATTTCATCTTCTTCATAATTCTTTGTGAAAAATGTCTTTACTCTTTCTTCTAATTCAGCTGCTTCTTCTTTAGTTTTAAGTAAGCCAATTTGCTTATCATCAACGTATATAGCATACGCTTTAGCTTTACAAATCAAATTACTCTTCAAATTGTTATATATTTCATCTACATGTGAAATTTCTTTATTTAATGAATTAGATTTAATATATTCTATTTTTCCAACTAAACTAACATCCATATCATATTCTTCTTCATACTCACCTTCAAGTTTTGAAAAAGCTTCTCTAATTTCAGCTTGATCCCGAATAGTAGCTACCTTCATATCATTTACAAATACATCGTAGCTAGTCAATTTATAAAAATTACCTTTCGTATCCATACTTGAAACATCTTGACTTGGAGTAAATAAACTAATAGATCCTAAAATTGCCATAGACACAAAAACAAGAGCTAAACACGCTGCTAATTGAGCAGAGTATACACCCGTCTTTTTCTTCCATATTTCTTTTATATTTGCTATGCTAATAGTTTTTTCATATATTTTTGTATCGCTTTTTATTTCTTTTGTTTTCTTATCTTTAGTTGATGTATCTTTAACCACTCTATCTTTTTCTACAGCTTTCTTTGTTTTTACAAGTGTTTTGTCTTTATGCAACTTCAAATCAGTCTTTTGTCTATTCATTTTTGTTGATTTTTTAATATTATTTTTATCCTTGTCCAAACTTGTGACTGTTTTGTGACCGGTGTTTTTCTCTTTATTTACATGTTCTACATGCTTTTCTTCAATCTTATTTCCCTTGCATTCATTCTTAATTTCCATTGTTGCTTCTTTGATTGAATTTGCTTTAACAGTTTTTGTGACTGTTTTGTGACCAGACTTAGCTTTTTGGTTGTCTTTTACACCTTTTTTTCGGTCTTCTTCTTTTATGATAACGTATTTCGCCTTGTTGGTTACAACTGTGTTCTTCTTAGAACTCTTTTTCCTATTATTATTTTTTTTTGTGCTCATAAATTATCCCTTTTTCTCAAAATTATAGATGTTAAAAAATATCACTTTATCTTTTCACACATCTTTGATATAATATGAATGTGTAAATATACAATTAAATACTAATTACGCTTTTAATTTTATCGTAAAAAACACAAAAAGTCAACGCTTAAAAGATAATTTGAAAACATTTTTAGCAAATTTTTAGTTTTTAGGAGACAATAATGAAATTTGAAATACAAAAAGCTCCAATAGATTTAACTGATACATCCTTTGATAGTATCTTTATAACTGATTTCATGCCTGCTGCTGAAGGCATATACGTTAAGGTGTATTTATTAGGATATAAATATGCAAAAGATAGAAATATGATTTTTGATAACAATACTATAGCTAATATATTAAATGTACCAATTGAAAAAGTAGATGAATCTTGGAGATATTGGGAAAACATTGGTGTTATACACTTTAAGGCATCTACAAATGATATATTACATTATTCTATTGAGTTTGTAAATTTAAAACAATTATATATAGATAATATTTACTCATCATCTTCACAAGCAAAAAACATTATCAAAAAAGCAGATACACCTACAAATGAAGCAAACATAAATCCTGTAGATGAGTATGATGATTTATTAGATGATCCTATAAGTGAAGACGATTTTAAAATTTTCTCAAAAGTTACAAATAAAAGATCTGATATGTTCGATTATATTGAATCCCAAATTGGAAAAATTCTCACAACTCGTGAACAAACAAAAATCTTATCCATAATGAGTAGATTCAATTATGATGAAGCCATGCTAATAACTTTGCTCAACTACAGTTTGATGATAAATAAAAATTCTCCTTTATACACTATGGAAAAGCAAGCGAAAATCCTCTATGAAAAAGGAGTGAGAGATATGAATTCTCTAGAAAAAACTATAGATATAGAAACTAACTACAGAGATATTTACTATAAAATTCAAAAATATTTGAGGATTCCTAACAAACTTGATGTTGGAAAAACATCTATAATTGATAAATGGATATTTGAGTTCAACTTCTCTGAAGATGTTATTTTTAAATGTTTAGGTAAATCTGTAAATACTAATAATCCTAATTTTAAATTCTTTGATTCTATTTTATCTTCTTGGCATGAAAAAGAATTAAAAACAATAGATGACATAGAAGAATTTGAAAATAACTATCAAACTAATGCTGCAAAAAAATACAAAAAAGATACATATAAGAAAAAAGAAAACTATAACTATAAATCAGCAAAAAATAAATTTCATAATTTTGAAGGAAGTTTAGATAATTTATCAAATGAAGATTTAATATCTATATCTAGAAAAAAATTAGAAAACAAATTGAAAAAGTATGATATTCCAGACCATTTTGGGGAGGATGAAGATGAATAAAAAAAGATTTATTAGCAATATTAAAAATGAATATACGCGAAATCATCTGCTTGCAATTGATAAAGCTAGATTAAGAAAAGAGAAATATTATGATTTATACCCAAAATTACAGGAATTAGATGAAGAAATCTCATCATTAACTTTGAAATGTGCAAGATTATTAGTTAAGGGAAAATCTTTAGATCATGAAAATGATGATCGTCTAAATAAAAAAGATTTAATTGAAAGCTTTAAAAAAGACCATTTAAATGCTGTAGAAAAAAAGAAAAAATTTCTTTTAGATAAAAAAATTCCGCTTAATTATAAAGAACCTTTGTATAAGTGTTCAGATTGCGAAGATACTGGATATATAGAAGATGGAACTATGTGTCATTGTTATAAACAAAAGCTCACTACATACCTATACGATATGTCTAACATACATAAAAACATGTTGGAAGAAAATTTTGAAAATTTCAACATAAAAGTATTCTCAAAAGAAGTTAATGAAAAATACGGACTATCTCCTAGAGATAATATGAAAAGAATATATAATAATGTGAAAGCCATGTGCGATGGAATCATTGAAACTAACGGAATAATTTTCTCAGGTAGTACTGGACAAGGTAAAACCTACTTGTGTAATTGTATAGCAAAATATATGATTGAAAAGAATCAGGTTGTTTTATATCAAACATCTATTAATCTGGTTGAAAGAATTAGGGATTATAAAATGTCCATGGCCAAAGACATGGATATCGGTAGAAGCAATTATTATCAAATATTTGACGCTGATGTACTTATCATAGACGATTTAGGCACCGAATTAAATAATAGTTTTGTGAATTCTGAATTGTTCAATATCATTAATGAAAGAATGATTGCAAAAAAACTTACCGTTATCTCAACAAATTTATCTGATGAACAACTTAAAAACACATATTCAGATAGAATATCTTCTAGACTAATGTATAATTATGATCATTTCTTGTTTTTTGGAGATGATTTAAGAATAGCAATAAATAATTAAAAAAAGCTCGCATACGCGAGCTTTTAAACTTCTAACTATTTAAAATTAATATTCATAAACTTTTTGAAATTTCTTTTCATCTTTATCATAATCATAATAATCTCTAAGATCGTGAGTTTGTATATCATATGTAGAATCTACTACTACCCATTTATCATTTTTCTCATCATAAATTTCATTCCATGCATGATATCCAACAGCATAATCCGGAGCATATCCTTTAATAAGTTTAGCTGGTATACCTTCACTTCTAAGCATTGAAGCTAACAATGATGAAAAATCATAACAAATACCTTCACCATCTTTCAAAGTATTATCTGGAGTAGGTAAATAAGTTGATTTAAGCGTTGCTAATTTTTCATAATCATAATCATTATTATTAACCATGAATTCCCATAGCGCTTCTATTTTTTTATCTAAGTCTTCTATATCTTTTGTTAATTCAACCGCTTTCTCTACTGTTTTGGTATTATCCTTAAAATTTATTACTTGAACTGAATTTAAAAAAACATCATTTTCATCATCTAATGAAACCTCAACTACAGTTGAAGATACTTTCTTATATTTTGTTCCTGTTGTATTTTCATATAAATATATTTTATAACTTCCGTTGCCCATTTGCAAAGGAAAATATTCCTCAGTATTTTTTCCATTTAAATCGTATACATATTTTCCATCATCATGCTTTATCATAACTTTCAATCTTGATTCAGATTCATATTTTACACCTATAATTCCATTTTCAATATTTTCTTCATCAAAAATTTCATCTGCATAAATTGTAATACCTGATATACAAATCATAATCACAAGCATACATGCAATTGTAAACATCTTTTTCATGTAATCGCCTCCTATTAGAGTATCTTATTACTTAATTCTATCATTTTTTATTAAGACTGTCAAATAAGCACTTTATACTAACCTTCCATTTTATCTATCTGAGTATATATTTCAAAATTGTTATATTTTATCTCTTTCTTTAATCCATCTGCTAATCTTTTTAAAACATAAATAGTATTTTCATATGTAATATTAGATAATATAATTGAAAATTGCATTTTTCCACATATAGATACTACATCATTTTTTCTTAAATATTTGCAAATTAAATTTGATATATCTTCAACTAATTTCTTTTCCTTTTCATCAGTAACTTTAACATAATCTTTAAATTTGACCGTTACTACAGTTAAAAACATGGACATAGGTTCTCTTTTAAGTGCACGATTTTTAAATCTGTATATAGCTTTAAAGGCTTCATAGTTAACAAACATTGTCCCTTCCACTGAACTTTCCATTAACTCTTTTTTTATCTCACTGATATTATTTGAATAGGTATCATCTTTAGCAGCAATTATTTCATAAATTTTAGTTATAACAACTGATGGTTCATCACCAAATTCATTTAAAAACATGTCTAAAACATTATAATAATGATTTAATGCTTTCTTGTATTTATTTTGACCAATATATGAGTACAAAAGATTTTTGTGATTCTCTTCAACAAATTTATCGTAACCAATTGATTTTAAAGCAATAGATTCTGCTTTAGTAAATTCTTCATTTTTTAAATAATACTCACTTAAATCATTAGCAATTCGCATAAACTGATTCTGATAATAAACTCTAATAGGAACAGACCAATCTTTATATATTGCTTCTGGTAAAAAATCTCCCTGATATAAGTCTACAGCTGCTTTATAGTATAACATAGTTTCCTTTTCATTGTGATTTGCTGATTTAGCTGTTTTAACTAGATTTTCAAATTCATCTATATCTAGTATATATTTAGCATTTATATTCCATGAATAAGAACCATGTTTATTTATTATATATTTATTTGCATCTATTCCTAACTCCTTGTTCAAAAGAGTTCTCAATCTATATGATAGATTTTTTAATGCATTTGAGTGACTTTCTAATTCTTTTCCTGACCATAATACTTCGTATAATCTCTCTTGTGAGCAATCGTTATATCTATTTGCAATCAAAAATTCAAGCAAATTCCATAATTGCTTGGATCTAACAGTATTTCCTGAAAGTTCTTTTTTATTATACATCAATTTAAAATCACCAAAAGTTTGGATATATAGAACGTTTGTCTTCATAAAACCTCTCCATCAAAGTATTGCTTGAAACTTCATACTATTTTTAGTATAATACAATAAAGGGTTCGTGTAAAGAAATATTTACAAATAATTTAAAAATCGGGAGTAGAAATGAAGAAATTTTCAACAGTTCTTATAATAATAGGTATAATTTTAATACTTATTCCAAGTATCGGACATTTGTACACAAAAAATATTCAAGACAAAGCTTATGAAGAATATCTTAATTCCATTAAAGCTGATGACGATAATAACAATAGTGCTAACAGTAATAATGATAATACAAACAATATTGATAGCAGTAATAATGATAATATAATTGATTCTACTTCAAATGAATCGAATGGAGATACTTCAAATGAAAACAATGATGTAGCATCTATTCCAATAGATGCAGATAATCATGAGGAAACTGAAGAAGAAATAAAAAAAGAAGAAAAACCAAAACCTAAATTAGATGTTATAGGAAAAGTATATATAGATAAAATTAACGTGGATATGATTTTCATTGATGGTATTTCAGAAATAGATTTAATATATGGCGCTGGACATATGGATAAAACTGCATATCCTGGGGAAACAGGTAACTGTGCTATACCCGCTCACAGAGGATTTTCTTTTGGCACATATTTCTATAGATTGGATGAATTAGAAAATGGTGATATCATAAAGATAGAATATTTAGGTGTAGAATATGAATATGCTGTAGATAATAAATTCATTATCAAGCCAACTGATACCTATATTTTAAAACAACCAAAGGATAAAAAAATAGTAACTCTAATTACATGTGATCCTCCAGTAACTGGAACACATAGATTAATTGTAACTGGCACTTTAATAGAGAAAGATGAAACTAATGATTAATAGGAGGCAGTATGAAAAAAAGCAATCCGTTTAATGCAAAAAATTTATCCATATTTTGTAGTCAAATGGCAATGTATACTAAAGCTGGAATTTACTACGAAACTGGTATGGAAAATTTAATTAAAAATGGTAACGACGCACAAATTAACAGTATATTACAAAATGTCATAGAAAATTTGAAAAATGATGATAAATTGACTACAGCTTTAGAAAAAACAGGAAGATTTCCTATATATATGATTAATATTTTGAAGGTTGCTAACGATACTGGTTCCTTAGAAGAAAGTTTCAATTCTTTATCAAAATATTATGAAAGAGAATCTGAAATTATTGATACAGTTAAAGCAGCAATTATATATCCTGCATTACTAATCCTAATGCTTTTATCAGTATTTTTATTTTTAGCTATAAAAGTATTGCCTATTTTTGAAAGTGCTCTGAAAAACCTTGGTTCTGAATTTACTGGACTATCAAAACATATTTTAAATTTTGGATATTTTATATCAAATAACTATATTATATTTATAATTTTTGTGATAGTTGTTTTTTCGATAATACTCTATTTCACAAAAACCGAAAAAGGCAAAAAGATTTTTGTCTATAAATTATGGCAATCTAAATTATTTGAAGAATTATCTAAATCAACAATTGCATCTAGCTTGGCTACATGCATAAAAAGTGGTTTATCTATAGAATATTCATTAAAGTTAAGTACTGATGCTATTTTTAACAAAAAAATCAAAGGCAAGGCTGAGGAATGCTTAGAATATTTAAATAACGATCAAGATTTCAGTGAAGCTATTAGCAGTTCTTCATTATTCACTGGATTGAGCAATGATATAATACTTACAGGTATTAAAACTGGCTCTCCAGATGAAGCCTTAGATTTCGCATCATCAATTTTTAATGATAACTTTGAAAACAAACTGCAAAGAAAAATATCGCTAATCGAGCCAATCAGTATAACAATATTGTCAATTTTAATTGGTTCTGTTTTGATTTCTGTAATGTTTCCCTTAATTAATATTATTTCTACCATTGGTGCCTAGGAGGTATTATGAATATTAAATGGAAAAAAGGTAGTGGTTTTCTAAGAAAGAATTTTTTTACAATTTCACTTTTCTTAGCATTCCTTCTATTTTTAATTGTTTCTACTAATAGTCTAGAAAAATCAAATAATAAAGAAAGCATAAAATCTTTAGAAAACGCACTAAATAAAGCAGTTGTTGAATGCTATGCTATAGAGGGTTATTACCCACCAAACATAGACTATATTGCAAGCAACTATGGAATATCAATAGATGATGATAAATATATCGTTCATTATGAAATTTTCGCATCAAATATTTATCCTGATATTAATATTATAATAAAACGTTAAGAGGTATACGATGAAAAATAGAAATAAATCATTTTCAATAGATACTCTATTTATTCTTATGCTACTATGCTTATTCACTATAGGTGCTTTAATAATAACATCTCACAGCATCAATGCATATGAAAAAATATATGATAAATCAAATGAAAGCTTTGAAAAATATACTCCTCTTTCATATGTCAGTACGAAGATTAGACAATATGATAACACTGGTTTTATTAGAATAGAAACTCTTTTGATAGATAATACAAAAATAGATGCCTTAGTTTTAAGAGCATATGATGGAGATGAACTATGTGAAACATGGATTTATAATTATAATGATAATATCTACGAACAATATATTGATGTATCCACACCATTTGTCGCTGATGATGGAATTATAATTTTTGAAAATAATAATATGTATTTCAGTCTTGAAGACAACTTTATCAAAATTACCACTCTAAGTAAAGAAAAAATTCCAACTACTTTATGCCTTTATTTAAGAAGTAAATACGCTAATGGAAATTTTATTGATGGAGGAATAAATTAATGAAAAATATTTCAAGAACAAATTTATTCATGATTGAATTAATAATAATTATTATATTTTTTTCCTTTGCTTCCTACGTTGTTATAAATGTTTTTCAAACATCTAACAAATTAGCATCAGATACAGATGTTTTAAACGGTGCTGTTATAAGAGCAGAAAGCATTGCAGAAACATATAAAGCTATAGAATTTTATGACTTAATAGAACAAGGAGAAACCTTATATTACAATGAAAATTGGATAAAAGTTGATACTCAAGACACATCTAAATACTCTATTATAGTTAGATTAGAAGTTAAAATGGAAGAATATGGTAGAATGGCATATCTATACGAAGATATCTATTATACGGATAAAAATAAATTTGGAAGAGATGTTATTTATAGTCTTAAAACTAAGAAATTCTATGCAAATTAGGAGTAATTATGAATAAAAAAATAAAACTATGTTTTGGAATTGGTGCTCCATCTATTATAATGATATTTATATGTTTAAGTTTCACGACTTTATCTATATTAGCATTAATGACCGCTTCTTCCAATTATAAATTAGCAAAAAAACATGCGACATATATTCAAGACTATTATTCAGCAGACACAAAAATTCAAGAAGAATTGTCTAAATTAAGCAAATCACTAAATGAAGGACAAATTATAGACCAATTTGTTTATACATCTGATATAAATGAACATCAAAGTATTGAAATTATTTGTGATGTAACTGGAAAAAGTTTTGAAATACTATCTCAAAAAATCATTATTACTGCTGATTTAGACTATGATAATAATAATAAATTTGATGATAGAATAGTAGAACAATAACGGAGAGATTATGGATATTAAAAATTTATTTGAAAAAGCGGTGGCAGACAATGCATCTGACATTTTTATAATAGCTGGTAGACCATTATCCTACTCAAATGGAGTAGACATTAATGGATATGGAGAAAAACTAACTCCAAAGGATACAAAAATAATAATAGAAAAAATTTATGATTTAACAAATAGGCCTATAGATGATTTTATAAGAAAACATGATGATGATTTCTCTTTATCTATTCCAGGTCTTTCTAGATTTAGAGTGAATGCTTTTATGCAAAGAGGATCTTATTCGGCTGTATTAAGAGTAGTTAAATTTGATTTTCCAAGTCATAATGAATTAAACATTCCTCAAGAAATAATAGACATATCAAATTTAACTAAAGGAATGATATTAGTTACTGGACCTGCCGGTAGTGGAAAATCTACTACATTAACTTGTTTAGTAGACAAAATAAATAAAACCCGTGCATCTCATATTATAACATTAGAAGATCCTATAGAATTTCTACATAGTCATAATAAAAGTATAGTATCTCAACGCGAAATTCATATAGATACTAATAGTTATAAAGATGGACTTAGAGCTGCTCTTAGAGAAGCACCTAATGTTATTTTATTAGGAGAAATGAGAGATCATGAAACAACTTCTATAGCAATTAGAGCTGCTGAAACAGGGCAACTAATTTTTAGCACATTACATACTTTAGGTGCTGCAAATAGTATAGATAGAATAATTGATGTTTTCCCACCTTCTCAACAACAACAGATTAGAATTCAGTTATCTATGGTATTACAGGCTGTTATTAGTCAACAGTTGATACCAACATTGGATGGGCAATTAACACCAGTTTTTGAAATCATGTTCTGCAATAATGCTATTAGATCTATGATAAGAGATTCTAAAATACATCAAATTAATACTTACATCAAATCAAGTTCCAATGAAGGTATGATATCAATGGATAGAAGCCTACTAAACTTATATAATAACAATATAATATCGAAAGAAAATGCATTAATTTATGCATTGAATCCTACAGATATGAAAAACAAGCTAGGTTAATTAACCTAGCTTGTTCTATATATTATCTTATTTATTTTCTAATTAATATTATTTTTTCAACTTTTTCAATATCAAACCTATTGTAATTACTGCCATTCCCATTATATTCATTAAATTCATTGGAATACCACCGGTTGCTGGTAATTCACCTGCTGGAATTTCTTCTTCTGGCAATTCTTCAAATAAATCCATTTCAACTTCTGCTTCTACTAATTCTCCTGCCGGGATTTCTTCTTCTAATAACTCTTCAATTTCTTCTTCTGGTAATTCTCCTGCCGGGATTTCTTCTTCTAATAACTCTTCAATTTCTTCTTCTGGTAATTCACCTGCTGGAATTTCTTCTTCTAATAACTCTTCAATTTCTTCTTCTGGTAATTCTTCTTCTGGTAATTCTTCTTCTTCTGGTAATTCTTCTTCTTCTTCTGGTTCTGGGTCTGGTTCTGGTTCTGGGTCTGGGTCTGGGTCTGGGTTACTAATTGCTGTGAATTCTGCTGTATATACTACATTTCCTGTTACTGGGCTAATTATTGGTGTCCATCCACTAAATTCATATGTGAATTCTGCTGTTGCTGCTCTTGTTGGTGTACTTCCGTTATATTCTGGGTTCTCTCCATATTCTACTGATCCATCTAATTCTAATAATGTTCCATTATAGTTATTCCATGTTACTGTATATTCATTCTTTGTCTCTGTGAATTCTGCTGTATATACTACATTTCCTGTTACTGGGCTAATTGCTGGTGTCCATCCACTAAATTCATATGTGAATTCTGCTGTTGCTGCTCTTGTTGGTGTACTTCCGTTATACTCTGGGTTCTCTCCATATTCTACTGATCCATCTAATTCTAATAATGTTCCATTATAGTTATTCCATGTTACTGTATATTCATT
>Ga0193962_1000415_pt1 | contig 19552 bp, 12 predicted proteins | sample FB_5_MG_FD_140335 | JGI IMG/M metagenome (GOLD analysis project Ga0193962, IMG submission 140335) | Microbial mat bacterial communities from the Broadkill River, Lewes, Delaware, United States - FB_5_MG | ecosystem: Environmental > Aquatic > Freshwater > River > Microbial mats | place: USA... | reverse complement strand
GTCCATGGGGCCTGAAAGCGCTGAAATCCTGGGTAAAAATTGTGCAAATTGCTGCTGATCTACTTCACTGCCGCGGCCAAGAAAAATACGCACCAGGGCCAACAGATCTTTTATGCCTGCCATGTCGATCCAATGTTCCCTATCTGCGGTCTGAAAAGGAATGCCAGCCGTCTCAAAGGCCTGGGCAAAGGCCTGGGCCTGCTGCCGGGTACGATAGAGAACGGCAAAATCGGAAAAGGCGTATTCCCTGTCCGTCCCGGAGTCCGGGCCCGTACCCTTATCCATGGACAGAAAAGAGAGCCCCCCGACCCCTTTTTCAATGACCTTTCCCACGGTAACCGCCTCGGCACTTTCACTGGCTGTTTCATTGATGGAAATCTTTTGCGTGCCGTCAAGGCTTGCATAAATTTTACGCGCCTCATGATCCTTATCATCACCGGTACAAATCACCTGGAACGAGGCATCCAGAATGGTCTGGGTGGAACGATAATTCCGACGTAGACGGACCTGTTCACACCCGGGGAAATCCTGTTCAAACCGGTTGAAAAACCGGCTATCCGAGCCCCTGAATCCGTAAATGGACTGATCGGGGTCACCAATCACGAAAATGTGACTGTTTTGTGAAAGAAGCGTCACCAGCTTGTACTGGCCCAGGTTCAGGTCCTGATACTCATCCACAAAGATAAATTTATACTGTTGCCGCACCTGTTCAAGCAGGGACGCATCCCTGGAAAAAAGCCTGAAACAAATGAAAATCAAATCTTCAAAATCTGCCAGGCCGCGTTCTTGGAGAATTTGGTCATAGATTTTGTACACCTCGGGCCAGAACGGATGAAAGCCATCTTTAGGGTTGTTTGCAGCTTCCCCCTGACTTTCATCACCAGGTTCCTTTAATTGCTGCTTTTGCCGACTAATCCAGGCATCCAGTTTTGACACGGTTCTTTTGAGCACCTTTTTTTCGCCCGTCACCGCTTTGACGGCCATCCCCAGCACCTCAAGACGCAGATCATCCTCCATGAGCCCGCACTTGAAATCCGAATAACGCTTGAGCATTTTAAGACAGAACCCGTGAAAGGTGGCAGCGGTCACAAGGTGTCCACCCTTTGGGATAAAAGATTCAATCCGGTTGGCAAGTTCTCCGGCTGCCTTATTTGTAAAGGTCAAAGCCAGGATATTTTCAGGCGCTGCCCTGTTTTCCCGAAGCAACCAGGCGATCCTGGCCGTAAGGGTACGGGTTTTCCCCGTGCCCGGCCCTGCCTGGATCACCACGGCCCGTGATTCGGATTTAACCGCCCTGTCCTGCTCCTGGTTCAGCCCATCCAGAATATGTGCGGGGATAATGGATGCCGCGATCTTTTTTTTTTCAGATGAAAGCAATGCCGGCTCTTGGCTTTGGTTTTTTTTACGGTAAAGCTGTTCGCCGACTTTTTTTTTCACTTTTTTACGGGGCAAAGGGCCGGCGAACAGACTTTTTTCTCCCTGGATATGCTCTTTTTCCTCCCGGGTAAAGATATTGACCGTCCCATACTCGCCGTCATACCCGGGGTCAATGTGAATATCCGCGTCTCTCATCTTTTGTATGGCTTGGGCCAATAACGGCACACCGGCACGTTCAATGATTTCAGGCGAAAGCTGTGTGAGTATGGCAAGTTCCGGCCCCAGGGCATTGACCGCCTTATCATAATTTGTTTTCACCTTTTTGGTATTGGGCCCCACCCCCAAAATCTGGGATAAAAGATCTGCCAGGGGCACCACATAAGAATGGGGGTGCCGATTTTCAGGCTTGAACCCCTCGGGCCTGTCGGCCAGTTCCCGGACCCGGTAAAGCACGCCCAGGGTCAAAGGTTTCCCGCATTCGGGACAAATCCCGCCCAACGCCGCAGTCTCATCGGGATTAAGACACACCCCGCATTTGCGATGGCCGTCATAATGATATTTTCCCTGGTGGGGATACATATCCAAAGTGCCTTTGTATGCGTTAAGATCATGGATTTCAAGGGCACGTCGCACCGCATCAAAGGCCAGTTCCGTATCAAACACCGAAGCGTTGCGGCCCAGAAATTTCGGGGAATGGGCATCGGAGTTGGATATCAGCCGAACCCTGTCCAGATCTTTCACCCGCCAGTTCATGGGCGGGTCTGATGACAAGCCGGTCTCACAGGCAAAAATATGGGAACTTAAATCACCAAAGCACTCCTCAATGGTATCAAATCCGGATTTGGACCCGAACATGGAAAACCACGGCGTCCAGATATGGGCCGGGATAAAAAAACCACGGTCGGATGTCTCCAGCATGATTTCCAGCAGATCCCTTGCATCCAAGCCCAGAATAGGCCGACCGTCGGATTTAATATTGCCGATGGCATCCAGACGGGCATTAAATTTCTTTGCCGTATCCAGATCCGGCAGATAAATCAAATTATGGTTTTTACGGACCCTATCATCTTTCTTATAAATATTAGAGATCTCAGACTGGAGGATGAAACGCACAGTTCCTTTGCACGAGTAAGGCACGTCGGCGTCAATCTGTTTTGCAATTTCATCTTTTAATGCAAACAGCCCGGGTTCGGCGGGCTCAAGTTTTGTCTCGATCTCCTGGATCCAGGCAGGATGGGTGAAATCCCCTGTGCCCACCAGGGTAATGCCTTTGACCCGGGCGCTGTGATAAATATGCTCCAGGTCCAGATTTTTGGCCGTGGCACGGGAATATTTTGAATGAATATGCAAATCCGCTATAAATTTCATGAAACCTGTCCGTAAATAATTAATTGGTGTTTGAACGAAAACGCACCCATCTGCGCCTTGCACCTGGGCAACTTTTCGTCCAAACACGGGTTTCCGTTCAGGAACGAATCTAATGTTAGGCCATTATGTACATGATTTGTCCTTAATTTAAAACCTGAATTCTGATAAGTATTAGACGAAACAGGCAACCCACCCAAGCCAACTGGAGGGCAATTATGGACAACACGACAAAAGAACAGATCAAGGCCTGGACGCCTTTGGGACGCCCAACCTTAAGCATTGCAGCCACAGAACATCCCGAGCAAAAAACATTCGAAACCTTTGCCCGCCAATGGCAGGAGATATCGACATCCATATCCTGGACCAACAGCAGTCAACCTGCGGACCTGCCGGGCTTTTTTCTGACAAACAATATCCTATATTCCGCCCTGCCCCTGGAACGGGAACTGTCACCTTTTTTAAAAGGCCTGAACGCTCTTGACCAACCGAATCCGGGTGATGGTATCCAAAAAACGTTGGACAATATCCAAGTGCCCTGCCGGCTGACCCTGTATATTTCCTTGCAGTGCCCCCACTGCCCGGGAATGGTTAAGCGGCTCATTCCCCTTGCAGCCGCCTGTGAGAACATTCACCTTCACATCATTGACGGGTCCCTGTTCCCTGAAAAAGCCGAAAAAGCCAAGGTGATGTCCGCCCCCTGCCTGATTCTGAATGATGATGCCCGTTGGACCGGGGCGGTGGCAGAAGAAGAAATTGTGGACATGATCGTCAACAAGGAGAGCATGGATCTGGATACATCGGCCCTGAAAACCATACTGGAGGATGGCCGGGCAGAATGGATCACCGAGCGGATGCTCGCGTCCAAGCGCTTATTCAAAGGATTTTCCGGACTTCTTCTTCACGAAACCTGGTCTGTGCGTTTAGGTGCCATGGTGGTGGTGGAAGCCTTTGCCGAAGAGGCACCAACCCTGTGCGCTGAGCTGGAAAAAATTTTAATCGGTGCATTCAGTACCAAAGATGTTCCCGTTCAAGGAGACATATTATACGCTCTGGGAGAAATCGGCACCCCTGATACCCGGGACTGGATCGCTGCCCATCAGGCGGTTCTGTCCCACGAAGATCTTAAGGATGCGGCAGAGGATGCAATCCAATCGATTGAGGACAGATTTAGTCTCTAATAACAGCCATGGGCTGACCTGATTTATGAACAGCCGGACGCAACCCACAACGGAAGTTGAAAGATCTGTGTAAACCAAACAAATCTTTTTTGTAAAAACAATATTGAACCCCATAGGATTATTGTATGAGCGATGACAAAAAACAGGCATTTAAAAAAATTGCCGGGCTGTTTGAATCCCAGAACCTTGCGGTTCTCTCAACCCAAAAAGCCAACCAGCCATATTCAAGTCTTATTGCATTTGCTGTAAGCTCAGATCTTAAATATTTTTATTTTTTAACCCCCAATACCACTCGAAAATACGAACATCTGACGACAAATCCTAAAGTCTCTATTCTTGTCCATGACAGCCAAAATAAAGCCGATGACTTCGATAACGCCGTATCCGTTACGGGAACCGGTATTTCAGAAAAAATTGATAAATCAATGGCGCAAAAATCACTTCATTTATACCTGAAAAAGCATCCCGGCCTAGAAGACTTTTCCAAGGCGCCGACCACTGCACTTATACGCATCTCCATAAAGCGGTATTTCATGGTCAACCGATTTCAAAACGTTGTTGAAGTCACACCATGAAAACACTTCTCACATTAAATAGGTTTTTAAAGGCAATGGCACTGATAGAAAACGGGGAGCCAGATAGCGGTTGACGGACACCGGGGCATCATCACCTGCCGGACTGAGGCTCTGTAGACAACGCGCCAACGTTTAAGGCGATTGATCTGCTGCAGTTTCAATTTCCCTTCGAATTGAAGCATGTTTTTTCTCCGTAATGGGATAGAAGCAGATGATCACGATGGCCAGAATATTACATAGGCATGGCACCAAGGCATAAAGCACCCTGAGCATCATCACCGTGGATTCATCCTGTGCCATGTTGGGACTGTAGCCTGTATTCCCCAGCAGAAGAAGCCCGATACCGATACCCAGGGCTGCTGATAATTTTTTGGCAATGGACCAGAGGCCGATATACCGGCCTTCGCGCCGTTGCCCGGTTAAAAGCTGGTCATAATCAATGACATCGGCCTGGATTGAGGAGGGCAGAACAAGACCTGCACCAAAGCCTGTCCCGGAGAGCAATACCAGCACACCGTAAATAAACGTATCCCCTGGGCCAAGAAAGAAAACACATAGAAACGAACCTGTGTTAATACCCATTGAAATGATCCATGCCCTTTTTTTACCCATTTTTCGGGAAGTCAGAATCCAGAAGGGCAGGAATAAAATGCCGGTTAAAAAATAGATCAACAAAAACCCTTCTGCATTGGACGACTTGAGAACATACTCCACATAATACAGTATCAAGGTTGCCGGCAGGTTACTGCCGAAGGCGCTGATTGTGAAAGCAGTGATCAGAATCAAAAAGGGGCGATTTTGCAATACAGCCCCAAATCCACTGCCTGGGTCATCTTTGTTATGATGTGAAAATGTTTCCTTGATTCTGTAAATACAATAGAATGAAAACACAACGATCATTGGCGCAAAAACAAAAGCCATGATGGAAAACCGCAGTTTTTCATACGAGACTTCTCCCAATGCTTCCAGGACCGCATCAATCAGCACAGGGCAGGCGGCAGCCAAAAGTGTTCCCAGAATCAAAAATCCGTCTCTAAATGCAAAAAGAGATGTCCTTTCATGGTAATCCGTGGTCAGCTCCGGCCCGAGGGCCTCATATGGAATCGTGATTAGTGTCCAGAAAAAAAACAGGGTAAACAGCCAAAACCCGAAATAAAAAGTCAGTGAGCTACCTGATAAATCTATGGGTCTGAATAAAAAAAGGATGGACAAGGCAAGGCCCAGGGCACCAATGCCGATATAGGGTTTACGCCTGCCAAAAGGACCCGGCGTTCTATCAGAGAGAAAGCCGATAATCGGATCCGTGACGCCATCGAAGATCCTCACCGCCATCAGCAAAATGCCTATGGTTGAGATGTCCAGGCCGACAGTATCTGTATAAAATTTCGGCAAAAAAACATAGACGGGGATTCCGATAACAGCCAGGGGAATGGCCGGTAATGCATACGCCAATTTATCCGCCCGGGATAACTTCATAGTATGATATTTTGTAAATTTACCGGTCATTCGTATCAAACTATCATTTCTTTTATATGAAAGTCCATGTAACCGACACATATCTTTCAACTTTTGTTGCGGGTTGACTCTGGGTGTTGATAGGCCAGATCAGCCCATGGCTGTTATTAAATAAAAACCCAGGGAACGGGTTCCGGCAAATTTTAAATTTGCAGTTTTTATTTTTATTGGGTATAGATTAATGATCTATTTCTTTAAATCGTCTTTGTATCTGCAAAGGTGGCAGCCATGGACTTAAAGACACGAAACGACTTGAATATCGCCATTATTGGCTCCGGCATCTCCGGCATTTGCGCCGCATATCTTCTCCAAAAACGGCACAAGGTGACATTGTTTGAAAAAAATGATTATTTCGGAGGCCATACCCATACAATTATCCTGCCGGACGGTCCTGATACAGGCACCCCTGTGGATACAGGTTTTATCGTACTCAATGAGCGCACCTATCCTAATTTTATAAAATTTTTGTCACAGCTCGGCGTTGAAAAATGCAGGACAAATATGTCTTTTTCCTACTTCTGTGAAAGAACCGGTCTGTTTTATGCCAGCCAGAACCTGAATTCCATATTTGCCCAGCGCGCCAACATCCTTAAGCCTAAATTCCTCCGGTTTGTCTACGAAATGGTACACTTTCTTAAAATACTGAGAAAAGAATATCGTTCCAACGGCCTGTCGGACCTCACATTGTCTGAATATGCAAAACAAAAAGGTCTTCACTGTGAGGTCATTGACCAGTTCATCATCCCCATGGCAGCAGCCATATGGTCGGGTTCAGATTTTCAGATCAGTCGCTTCCCCATCCGAACCTTTGCCCAGTTTTATGAAAACCACGGACTTTTAGGTGTAACCGGCCATCCGCCCTGGTATTTTGTCAAAGGCGGCAGCCATTCCTATGTTAATGCCTTCCTGAAATCGTTCAAAGGCAGGGCTGTTAAAAGCAGTGCCGTGATTCGAATATACCGTAAGGCAGACGGTATTACCTTGGATTTAAAAAATGACCGCCCCCAGGAGTTTGATGCCGTTGTAGTTGCCACCCATGCCGATCAGGCCTTGAAACTGCTTGAAGCCCCAAGTGCCGGGGAAAAAGCACTTTTAGGGGTCTGGTCTTATTCAAAAAACAAAACATTCCTGCATACGGATACAACTGTCATGCCCCCCAGCAAAAGGGCCTGGGCCTGCTGGAACTATAGACGTCATGAACAATCCAAACCAGATGCCCCGGTAACGGTAAGCTATGACATGACCCTCCTGCAGAGGCTAAAAACACAGCGGCGATATTTTGTAACACTGAATCCACAAAACCCAATCCCCCAGCCCCATATAATCAAAGAAATCAATTATACCCATCCTCAATATTCTTTTGACGCATTTAAGTCCCAGGAAGAATTGCCAACCTTGAATGGAGAAAATAACACTTTTTTCTGCGGGGCATATTTCGGGTTTGGGTTTCATGAAGATGGGGTTAAGTCTGCATTACGTATTGGGGAAAAATTCGGGGTAACCTTATGAAATCTCAAATTGTTACAGGAAAAATCAAACATCGTCGCTACTGGCCTGTAAACCATGATCTGTGCTACCCTGTATACATGTATGCCTTTGACCTTGATGAATTTTCGGGTCTCAATCAACGATACCCTATTTTTGGTTACAACAAATCCGCTGTCACATCCATCCATGACAGGGATTACCTTCAGCCCGGAAATCTTCCGATCAAGGAGAAACTATCTGAATTGCTCCGCCGCCATCAGATCAAACAGTCTGTTTCCAATATCACCATGGTTACATCTGCCCGGTATTTTAATTATGTGTTTAACCCGGTCAGTTTTTATTACTGCTATACTGACGATGATACACTTGCGGCAATCATTGCCGAAGTCAACAATACTTACGGAGAGCGGCATCCCTATGTGCTCAAAGCCGGTACGCCGGGACCAGGCAAATGGATGGCAACATTTCAAACCCCCAAAGTATTCCACGTGTCTCCATTCAATAAAGTCGAAGGCATTTACCACTTTTATTTCTCAGATCCCAAATACAAATTGGAAATTAAAATCGAGCTATTCAATAATAACAAAAAAATACTGGGCGCAGAGTTTAAGGGAACAGGTGTGCCCATGACCCCTGTCAATCATTTAAAAACAATAATGAAATACCCTTTTGCCCCTCACTTAAGTATTCCCAGAATATATACCCATGCATTTAGGCTGTTTTTTAGAAAAAAACTAACCTTTAATGATAAACCCATTCCCCAAAGCCCCATGACAATGAAAAAACAAAAACCGGAGATTTTTGAAACCATTTGTCAAAAACTCGTTTTCAAGGCACTGAAAAAGATCACCATCGGCGGTCTTAAAATTAAAATGCCAAATCAGGAAATTATCAGTTTCGGCCATCCCGGAGATTCCCCGCCTGCGATCATGGAAATACAGGACTACAATTTTTTCCCGAGAATCATTTTGGACGGTGAGATCGGATTCGGTGAAGCCTATATGCATGCGGAATGGGATACCCCGGACCTTTTGGAATTGTTAAAGATATTAATTCAGAACCGTGATCATTTTTCAGACGGCAACCTGCTGCTGTCGTTTCTCACCCGGATAAAGGAAAAAACGGCCCATGACAGGCGTATAAATTCCATAAAAAACACCCCGGAAAACATCCGGGACCACTATGATTTGAGCAATGCCTTTTATGAACTTTTTCTGGATAACCAGATGATGTATTCATGCGGCATTTTCGAACAGCCCGGCGACTCCCTGGAAAAAGCCCAGGCGCAGAAAATGATGCGGATCCTGACCCAAGCAGGTATCCGAGAAACCCATCATATCCTTGAAATCGGATGCGGATGGGGTGGGTTTGCGGTTTTTGCCGCCCAAAACACCGGTTGCCATGTGACCGGCATTACGATTTCCAAAGCCCAGTATGACAAGGCCTGCCGGCGAGTAATAGATGAAGGACTTGAAGACCGAATCACCATCAAACTCCAGGACTACCGCCATACGACAGGCAAATTTGACCGAATTGTCTCCTTAGAAATGATCGAGGCTGTGGGGCCACAGTTTTTTCCCACATATTTCAAGCAGGCGCAAACCCTTCTAAAACCCGGCGGCAGGATGGTATTTCAGTCCATCATAATCGAAGATGAACGATATGAAAACTATTGCAAGACAAGAGACTGGATTCAAAAACATATTTTTCCGGGCGGTCATCTACCATGCCTGAACGTTCTTAAAGACACCATATCAGAACATACCGATTTTCATATATCAGATATCCATCACATAAGCACCCACTATGCCACAACCCTGGCGCACTGGCGAAATCGGTTCCTGTCAAATAAGCGTAATATCTACAGGTTGGGCTTTGACGAAATATTCTGCAGAAAGTGGCTCTATTATTTTTCCATATGTGAAGCGGGGTTTTCCGTTGGTGGAATTGACAATATCCAGGTAAGCTTAACCCTTTCACAGAAAAGCGTTTAATTTTTCACAGAGTATCTGCCGCTCTTGTAATGATTCTCCGGTCCCGGGAAAGACGACAGTTTCATGGGGACGCCTGTCTAACCAGAACAATCCAGTATATTGATCCGCCCGTTTTGAAGATGCCAGCCAGACAATGGTATCCGCACCTTGTTCCGGTGTTCTTAAAATCCTTTTCACACGTTGATGAAATTCAGGCATAGACCTTTCAATACCCGGGGTATCCACCCACCCGGGATGCATGGCATTTACCCGGATACCATGTGTTTTAAACTGTTCAGCCCAGATTCGGGTCAAAATGACGATTCCCCTTTTCGCACGGGCATAGGCTTTGGCCCCGTTATACTGCCCCCGGCAGTTTTCAAGATCGTTTACCTCAATTTTCTGGGTATACATGCCGCCGGATGATACATTGATAATTCTCGCAGATTTTGATGCGGCAAGGGCATCCTCTAAATATTGTGTCAATAAGAATACCCCCAGAAGATCCGTAGCAAATGTCTGCTCCAATCCTTCTGGGGTCTGTTTTCGTTCATTAAACAATGCACCGGCATTGTTAATGAGGATATCAATGCACTTCTTAGAAGCCTTAAGCCTTTCTGAGACAGCCCTTATATCCTGCATAAGGCTTAGGTCTGCAATCAGAAAATCAATATGCGGGTTACCTGTCTTTTCAACAATTTCCTGCTGAATCTGTTCAGCCTTTACACGATTTCTTGCGATAATGGTTAAAAAGGCTTTTTTTTCTGCAAGTTTAAACGCGGCCGCTTTTCCAATCCCGGAAGTACCGCCTGTCAATACGATTTTTTTTCCGTATAGCACACCCTTTGGTTCTGACCAGAATCTTCTGCCCAACGCATACCCGAGTCGACTGAACAGGATCATTCCGGGGACTATTAAATGATCTGCAAAATAATCAGGCAGACCGGCCCCTGATTTAAACCACATCTTTTTATTAGGCAGACCTCGGGTTCCGGCAAATTGCTGTTCAAGGCCTGCCATGGCTTTCTCTCCTATTTTTTTCATTACAGGAGACAAAATCTTCCCAAGAACGTTGCCAAACCGATGAAACCGGATATCTGCCTGGTAGTCGATTTGTGTTCCAATGGCTGTTTTGGTAAAAACAATTGTATCCATTGCCGTGAAGGACTCACCAACCCCTTTCAATACAACCCTGGAAAAAGGGGTATATTCAATGATCTCATATTTCATTTTCGGACGTAAGGGGCCAAACTTCAAAACAAGATCATATTGTGAGCCAATGCCTATTTTTTCCTGATGAACCCTGAAAGAAGAAACCACCCCTGGGTCCCAGTCCTGAATATTGCTAAAATCACTTGTATACCTAAAGACATCCTCCAAGGATCGCTCAACGGAAATGGACTCTTTTAATCTTATCATCAGGCCCCCTTTTGTTAATATTCATCCTATGAAATCAAATCCGTTTTGATTTGATTCGCTTATGCAAGGCACTTAAAAACGGTTATTTCTCAAGTGCCAGTAACAAATCATCAACCTTTGGGTGATTACCGGCTTTTTCCGATGAAAAAAAGTAACGTACAGTGCCTGAAGTATCTACGATAATCGCGCCACCAAGTTGAAGTGTGTTTCCCTGAATTGAACCCTGCCGATGCCCTTGTTTCAATGCAGACGCTGCCTTAAATACAGTTCCGATACTAACAAATCCCTTCAAGCCGTTTGAAAACCCTAATGCGGAAAAAACTTTGAGAGAAGGATCGGAAAAGAGTAACCCGCGATATCCTGTCGTTTCACGAAATATCGTGAAGTGAACAGGATCACCCGACCCGACTACGACAAGATTCACCTTGTGTTCATTGAACCGCTCTGCATTACGGGCAAGATCAGCAACCTGCTGACGGCAGAAGACTCATCCAAAATGTCTGACAAACACGAATACCGCTGTTCTTTTACGCCACTGTGTTGATATTTTCACCTGTTCTCTCTGCTCATTTAGAACAGTCAGTTCACCAAAATCTTGCGTTGAAACATTTTCATATGCCATTTTTTAACTCCTCTCAGGATATATTGAATTGACTCTTTACACATAACCTGAATTCAAAAATACTTGGCACAGGCCAAGCCGAAAAGGTCACTACCAACTGCATAAGCTATTTTTATCTATCGTCTTCTGAGCGCAACATATAAACACGTAAAACAACAAAAGGCCTCAATTTTTGAAAACTGAGGCCTTTAACATGTATGAGAAACCCAAATTTATGAAATTTTATTAACCGCCGACGTTACCACCCTCAAGATCTCTCCAGGCCCTGTCAACGCTGCTGCCGACTGTTCCGAATAAATCATCCAGTTCATTTTTCATCGGAGACCAGTCTGACGGGCATTCATTTTCCAGTTGATCAACGCGAACCTGAGCAGTCGTGACCTCTTGTTCAAGCTGCCCGATGAGGGGTAAAATTTTTTCTTTTTCTGCAGAGCCGTAAGTATCTGCAACCTTTTTCATCGCTTCTAATTTTTCTTTCCAAGCACTAACTTCAGCCAACATTGCTTTACAATAGTCTTTAACTTCCATGAGTTTTCCTCTCCATTAAACTAATAAAATAATGAGGTTAGACATATACCATCTTACAAAGGCTGAAAATATCGTCATACAATAACAAATCAGAACAGTCTTTGAAGATATTGGCAGCAACTGACGAAAATTTCATTTGCTGTCAGTACTGCGTTAAGCCTTGTGAGGTGTATTTGAAACTAAAAATTATAATTTTTTTTAAATCGCCGACGTTAACTTTCAAAATCTCCCCAGGCCTTGTCAAAATCTCTCCAGGCCCTGTCAACGCTAGTACCGACAGTTCCGAATAAATCATCCAGTTCGTCTTTCATCGGAGACCAGTCTGCCGGACATTCATTTTTCAGTTGATCAAGGCGAGCCTGAGCAGCCGCTATTTCTTGTTCAATCTGCCCTATGAAGGGTACAATTTTTTCTTTTTCCGCAGCACCATAATTATCTGCAGCCTTCTTCATCGCTTCTAATTTTTCTTTCCAAGCACTAACTTCAGCCAACATCGCTTTACAATAGTCTTTGACTTCCATAATGTCTCCTCTACAATGTAAATTAATGAAATGATGAATTAGTCATATAACTTTTAACAAAGATAAATAGGGGCATCCTTCAATTCTAAATCAGAAGTTCTTTGAATCGCTGCTCAGCAACGGATCTGGATCCCATAAAATTATATGATTATGTACTATACAATAGTATCAGAAAATTGTAACCCTATTTTTCAAATCACCAATTATCACAAGCCTTAAATGGGTCGGTTTACATGATGAGTTCTGCGAATCAATTTGAAGCGCTACTTGCTTTCATCGCCAGATTCCATATTGTTTTTGTCTTGGCTTGATGGTGTCAATTGATTTTCAAAAACCGCGATTGCGTTGTACGAAGAGACTCTCGAGCAGACTCTGCTGCCGGCATACCTTCGATGGCGAGCAGCCATGGAGAGAGTATTGACCCATTTGACCTTAGACAATCTCAATACGATTTTTCCCGTTTTCCTTAGCACGATAAAGGGCCGCGTCAATACGAACAAAAAGATCTTTAATGGACTCTGCGTCCCCGCACTCGGCAATACCGAAAGAGGCCGTCATTTTTTGTATTTCAGAAAATTGGTGGGAATTAATGTATTTATGTAATTTTGCTGCAATCTCTTTTGCACCATGAATCTCCGTATTTGTGCAGACAATTAAAAACTCTTCTCCCCCCCATCGCCCAACGGTATCTGTTTGCCGTACGTTGTTTTTTAAAATCAAAGAGATCTCCTTTAATACCTCATCACCAATGGCATGACCAAACGAGTCATTAACATTTTTAAAATCATCCAAATCAATTAAGATCAGGCTATAGGGGATATTGTATCGCTGCCGGTTATACGTTGCGATCTCAAGATCCTCATTTATTTTTTTTCTATTGGCGCAAAGGGTCAACGCATCTGTATTAGCCATTTCTATCAGCTTTTGATTTAACTGATTCAAAAGGTAATAGCGATAAATAATAAACGCACCAACCCCGGAAAAAAAGACTGCCAGAATAATTGCTATTTTCCAGATCAACGCATGATCGATCCTTTTTTCACCCATTTTAATCCATTTATTATAGATCAAATTATGCTGTTGACTGCTGATGCTTGAAAATACTTTATTAAAGATCTCTACCGCACCCTCATTTGCTTTATTAATTCCCATCCGGTGTTCAAAATCATATTCGGTTTTGCCTGCAATTTTAACATCTATATTTGTATTGTTAATGATATGAACGATGACCGCCAGATGCCCGACAAAAGCAGCCATCTTTCTTTTTTCCAACAATTTAAGCCCTTGTAATACATCGTCGGTCTGGATTAGGGTTATCTGTGGGTAATTTTTTTTTAAAAAAAAGTAGCTGGTATAATTTCTACCGACACCAACCTTTTTACCGTTTAGTTCACTGGTATAGCCAATAAAATCTGTGTCTAATCTGGTTGCGATCACCAGTGGAAAGGTAAGATAAGACTGCGTAAACACGACATTGGGGCCAATGTCATCTCCAATGGATACTGCAGGTATTAAATCAATTCCACCATTTTTAAATTTTGTAATCACTTCATGCCATGCGTTGCTTTGATGGAAGATCATCTTAATACCTGTGGCATCGGACACAATCTTTAAATAGTCTGCAATGATGCCCTGATAATAAGGGAAATGGTCAACATCGGACAACGGTTTCCAATTCACTTCGCTGAACCGCAAAGTTCGTTTCTCATCCAACCATCTCTGCTCGGTATCAGTGAACTTTATTGTCTGGACATTGTCTGCTGCAAAACTTTGCGCAACAACTGCAACACTGAATATCAATCCTGCTAAAATGACAATCCCTTGCACAACAAATTTCATCAACCTTCCCTTTCAATGACGCGGCTGGACAATAGTCATTTTCTATTTTATCATTTAAAAAAAAATTTTTATTTATGATATGATTATTCTCATAGAGATAGCTGAAAATAACAATAAAATATATTCAAGCCATTGAACGCGTTTACAGGCAAGTTTATTCTCCCAAACCAGGCATATAGCATGATATTGTCGAAATTTGACGTCAGCATGGAAAATCAAAATCTTTTTTGCCCATTTTTCAAACCGTTAAAAAATTCGACGGAATGGTTTAAGTTTATCAATAAAATCAGGTTCTTTATATACCTACCTGTCGCTCCTTTCGGTTTGATTTGGGGGGAATGACGGGAATCATGATGCAGTGGCCCTGCGCATCACTCGCTGGAAAACACTGAATGGCGTGCGGCGGCGGTGATAGCCACCACCGCCGGATGCTTAAGAATTCGCTCAACAGAAATCGCATAAAACCGTTCCTTGATATTGTTGCACCGGCCGATGATATCCACCTGATACTGGGCTTTGACCTCAGATTCAATAATAGTAGGCGCCATGAATACACCGTCTCCGGCCTGTCCGAAAACCGTCAGCAGCGCATTGTCCTCAAACTCAGCCACCACCACCGGCCGAATGGATAAAGCGTCAAACCATTGATCGAGAGCGCCTCGGAGCCATGACATGGTCATGGGCATTACCATGGGTACGTTATCCAAACAATCCGGGAATTTTTCAGACAGACTTTCCGCCAGTTTTTTTTCCGCAAAAAAAGTGACGCCGCATTCTCCTAAAAAATGATTATAGGTTTTCACGCTGAGGCCAGGCTGGGGCAATCCGTCGGAAATCACCAGGTCAAGATTGTGCAGCGCAAGATCCGCCAGCAGATCCTTTTCCTTGCCTTCGTGGCAAGCCAGACGAACGGTTTTTTCCATACACAGGGCAGGTTCAATCAGCTTTCTGGCCATGAGTTTCGGCACCACATCCACGATCCCTACTTTAAGTGAAAGCGGACCGACCACCGGCCGGCCGTGAATCTGATCCATCAATTCGCGCCCCAAAGGAAATATCTTATCGGCATATTTGAACGCCAGTTGCCCCAGATCCGTGGCTTCCAGCTTTCGTCCCTGTCGGTTGAACAGTTTTCCACCAAAAGATTCCTCCAGTTTAGTCAGCTGGGCACTGATGGTTGACTGCGCCAGTCGGAGTCGTTTACTGGCTGCGGTAATGCTACCCTCTTTCATAACTATCCAAAAATAGTAAAGATGATGATAATTAAGCCATTCCATGTCTTGTTCGCTTTTTTCGAATTGTAATCACTATATTATCTATTTGACCGAAACAACTTCGTTTTTTATTATCTGTTTTTTTCTTTACGGCTGAAACTTAAATATGTGGACACACTATCATGAAGCCGGCAAGAAGGTCCACGATTTTGACGTGAAGATAATGCGGTTTCAAACAGCCGATCAACCCAATGATGGAGGAAGTGACGTATATGAAATATGCAATGAAATTGATGCTCATTACGGCCGGATTACTGGTATTGCCGGTCATGGTTTTTGCCCAGGCGGAGGCCTCCCATGCTGTGGCCGCCGGACTGACAGGCACCGCATACGGATATATTGCGGTGATTTTTTTTATCGTGGCCTATGCACTGGTTCCCCTGGAAAATAATATCCATTTAAGAAAAAGTAAGCCTGTGATGGTTGCTGCCGGTGTGATATGGATTTTGGTGGCGCTTGCCTATGCCGGTATCGGAGATAGCCACACGGCCCATGATGCCATAAGACACAGCCTCATTGAATATGCGGAACTGTTTTTATTCCTGCTGGCGGCCATGACCTACATTAACGCCTTGGAAGAGCGCAATGTTTTCCAGCGGTTGCGGGCGATTCTGGTTTCCCGGGGCTTTTCCCTGAGAAAAATTTTCTGGATTACCGGGATTCTTGCCTTTGTCATCTCCCCGATTGCAGACAATCTGACAACGGCATTGCTCATGGGGGCGGTGGCCATGGCTGTCGGCGGAAAAAACAAAGGTTTCATCAGCCTTGCCTGCATCAATATCGTGGTTGCGGCCAATGCCGGCGGTGCATTTTCGCCATTTGGAGATATTACCACCCTGATGGTCTGGCAGAGAGGCAAGGTGGCCTTTTTCGAATTTTTTTCCATCTTCATCCCCTCACTGGTAAACTGGCTGGTTCCGGCCGTGGTCATGAGTTTTTTTGTGGACAAGGATGTTCCCGAGGCCCTGGACGAATCCGTCACCATGAAGTACGGGGCCTGGGTCATTATGGGGCTATTTATTGCAACGATTGTGACGGCAATCTGTTTCCACAATGTGCTGCATCTGCCCCCGGCCACCGGCATGATGCTCGGGCTTGGATATCTCGGGGTATTTTCCTATCATATCAAGCGCCATGAGAACCAAAGCAATAAATACGATCCCATTCTCGGGGTTCGTGATACCAATGGCATCCCTTCTACCGACCTTATACCCTTTGACATCATGAAAAAAATATCCAGGGCCGAATGGGACACCCTATTGTTTTTCTATGGTATTATCCTTTGTGTGGGTGGACTGGCCCAATTTGGATACCTTGCACTAATCTCTAAATTTATGTACCTGGATCTCGGAGCCACCTGGGCCAACTGCCTTGTGGGTGTCCTCTCGGCCATTTTGGATAATATCCCGGTTATGTTCGCAGTTCTCACCATGGATCCGACCATGTCCCACGGCCAGTGGCTTCTGGTCACCCTGACAGCCGGTACCGGCGGCAGTATGCTGGCCATCGGCTCTGCGGCCGGCGTGGCACTCATGGGAGCGGCACGGGGCACCTACACCTTCGGGGGGCACCTGAAATGGACCCCGGTGATCGCCCTGGGTTATGCCTTAAGCATTATATGCCACCTGTTGCTCAACAGGGCAATGATATAACGGCCACGGGCCGTCCCTGGTCTATCTACACCCAGGCTTCGGCCCACAACAAAAGTTGACATACCTGTGTCGCTTACACAGACGTTCTTATAAAAAACGATGATGGAAAGAGAACAAGGAACCGGATGAAGTTAAAAACGAGGCATGGCCAGCGCAATGATCGTCAAAGATTTAACGGTGCATCTTTGATGGCCTTAAAAAAATTTGAAAAGCGGCAGGTTATTTTATATGCTGCGGAAAACAAATAAATGATGCAACGAATTCTATGGTTTTCTATAAAATTCGGTAAGGACATGCCATGCCTGAACACAAATGCTTAGAACCAGCCCTAAAGGACCTGCCCCATAGGCGGTTCAACCTTCTGACCGGGGAATGGGTCCTGGTCTCCCCCCACCGAACTGACCGGCCCTGGACCGGACAGCAGGAAGAGCCGGACAAGGGGCAATCCGTCCAGTATGACCCAGGATGCGACCTGTGCCCGGGCAACCAACGGGCTTCGGGCAACACCAACCCAATGTACACCCAAACCTTTGTTTTCACCGATGACTTTTCTGCCCTGCTGCCTGACACGGGCCTGGGAAAGCCCACTTTGGACCCCCTGCTTCAAATGGCACCGGAATCGGGGCTGTGCCGGGTCATCTGTTATCATCCCCGGCATGACCTGACCATGGCCCGCATGACCGAAGATCAAATCCGTACCATAATTGATGTCTGGATTGATGAATTCAATACGCTGGGACAAAAAAAGGAGATTGCATATATCCAGATTTTTGAAAACAACGGACAAATGATGGGCTGCGCCACACCCCATCCCCACGGACAGATCTGGGCCAACAGCGCCATTCCCAACATACCTTTAAAGGAAGACTTTCGGCAGCAGTGCTACATGCAGGACAATGAACGTTGTCTATTGTGCGACTACCTTGAACGGGAACTCAACGAAAAGAAACGCATTGTTTTTTCCAATGATTCCTTTGTATGCCTGGTGCCTTTCTGGGCGATATGGCCCTTTGAAACCATGATTCTTCCCCGGCGCCACATGGGGGCCATTAATTTTATGGATGAAAAAGAAAAAACGGATCTTTCCGTCATCATCCGGCAACTGGGTATCTGTTATGATAATTTATTTGAAACTTCGTTTCCCTATTCCATGGGCATTCACCAGCAGCCCATAGTAAAAGGGCCGATCGGCACAAGTGCCATCTGGCACTTCCATTTTCACTATTATCCGCCGCTTCTGCACACCAAAAGCATAAAAAAACACATGGTGGGCTATGAGATGCTGGCCATGCCCCAGCGGGACATCACTCCGGAAAAAGCCGCCGACATGCTCAGATCACAACGCCGTATCCATTACCTTGAAACGCCGTTATCTTAACGCCATTATTTTTCCCTTGTCGATCCCGGAATTTGTGGTAACATTGTTATAGGAGTTCACCCGAATCAGTCAAGGGATAAAGAGAGACATGACGGGATTTGACACCTATACAACGCTGTTCCAAAACATTACCCGTGTTATAAAAGGCCAGGATCACACCATCACGCTGCTGCTTTCAGGCGTTGCCGCAGGCGGGCATATCCTGCTTGAAGATGCGCCCGGTAACGGTAAAACCACTCTGGCCAAGGCCTTGGCGTTTTCCGCAGATGCAGATTTCAAAAGAATTCAGTTCACACCGGATTTATTGCCCTCGGATGTCTGCGGCGTCTCCATCTTTGATCCGTCAACACAGCAATTCAGGCTTCATAAAGGTCCGGTCTTTACAAATATCCTTTTAGCCGACGAAATCAACCGAGCATCGCCGAGAACCCAGTCCGCCCTACTTGAAGCCATGGCAGAATCCCAGGTCAGCATTGACGGAAAAATATTAAAACTGGATGATTTCTTTTTTGTCATTGCCACCCAGAACCCTGTGGAATCCAGGGGCACCTATCCGTTGCCCGAGGCCCAGATGGACCGTTTTGCCCTGAAACTCTCCATGGGCTATGTGGGGCCCGACGACGAGGTGGCCATCCTGACAAATCAGGAGACAAAAGAGCCGGTGAATACGGTTGTCCCCTGTGTGACGAAATCGGAAATTCTGGCGATGAAACAGGCGGTTGAGCATGTATTTATCAGCCAAGAGCTTAAATATTATATTGTGAGCCTTGTGAGGCAGACCAGGACCCATACAGGCATCACCCTGGGCGCCGGACACAGGGCCTCCATCACCCTGATGAAGACGG
>Ga0193962_1000414_pt1 | contig 19554 bp, 13 predicted proteins | sample FB_5_MG_FD_140335 | JGI IMG/M metagenome (GOLD analysis project Ga0193962, IMG submission 140335) | Microbial mat bacterial communities from the Broadkill River, Lewes, Delaware, United States - FB_5_MG | ecosystem: Environmental > Aquatic > Freshwater > River > Microbial mats | place: USA... | reverse complement strand
TTTCTTTTTATCAGTAACGTTATTGCCTGCACTGATGGTCGTCATGCCGATGCGCGTTAAAGTTGCCCCAGAGCACCATGGCAGTATGGAAAAATTAGCCGACTGGGTCATTAAACATAACAAAGTAGTATTGCCGGTGAGTGCCGCTATTATGCTGTTTTTCGCATGCTTAGTGCCACTGAATGAAATCAATGATGAGGCGACGAAATACTTTGATACATCAACCGATTTCCGTCAGTCGGTGGATAAACAAGAAGAGACTATTTCAGGGATGTCTAGCATTAGCTGGGGTCTTTATAGTGGTGAGAAAAATGGCATTAATAGTCCAGAATTTATTAGTGTTATTTCTGGTTTTAGTGATTGGTTGCGTGCTCAGCCAGAAACCGATCATGTGGCAACGATTTCAGATACTTTAAAACGATTAAATAAAAGCATGAATGGTGATGACCAAGCATTTTATCGCCTACCCGAAGAGCGTGAGTTAACCGCACAATATTTGTTAATGTACGAGATGTCTTTGCCGTACGGTTTGGATTTAAATAATCAATTAAACATTGATAAATCGTCGACTCGAATTGTTAGTACATTAAAAAATCTAGGCAGTAAAGAGTACGTTGCCCTCGAAAAGCGAGCAATGGCATGGTTTGATAGTAATGCACCGCAAGTGAGAATGACGGCTTCAAGCCCTACGTTAATGTTTGCTCATATCGGTGAAACGAATATGCACAGCATGATTATTAGTATGACATTAGCGCTGTTTCTAATTTCAATTCTACTAATTTTTGCTTTGCGCTCATTCCGTCTTGGTTTAATCAGTTTAATTCCAAATATTGGTCCAGCAGCGGTTGGCTTTGGTATTTGGGCATTAATCTCAGGTGAAATTAACTTAGGCTTATCAATTGTTGTCTCAATGACACTCGGTATTATTGTTGACGATACAGTACACTTCTTAAGTAAATACCAGCGTGCGCGTAATGATGGCCGTAATGTCGAAGAGGGGATTCGCTATGCCTTTTCAAGCGTGGGCCGAGCCATGACGATTACAACCTTAGTATTGTGTACTGGCTTTTCATTATTAACGCTGTCGGCATTTAGAATGAATTCAGATATGGGAATGGCTACTGCGATTATTATTTTTGTTGCCTTAGTCGTCGACTTTTTATTCTTGCCTACTTTCTTATTATTGGCGGATAAGCGCGAGGGGAAATCCTCGCAAAAAGATATCGAATTAACGAAAAACAACGCATAACTTTTAAATATAAAAATAAGGAATCCTATTATGAATGCATTTGTAAAATTAACCGCATCTCTGGCAACGGCTATTGCGCTAATGACAGGGCTCAATGCCCATGCGGAATTAACCTTAGAAGGCCTTTCCGCTGAAGAGCAAGGTTTGGCGATTGCTAAAGAGCGTAAAGCTCGTGATATTGGCTGGGGTGACTCTGCTTCCTCGGTCATTATGACGTTACGCAACTCACAGGGTGAAGAGAGCATTCGTGAAATGCGCATGCAATCGTTAGAGATTGCTGACGATGGTGACAAAGGGTTAACCATTTTTGATACCCCGAAAGATGTAAAAGGAACCGCCTTTTTAAACTTCTCTCATATATCAAAATCAGACGACCAGTGGTTGTATTTGCCTGCTTTAAAGCGTGTAAAGCGTATTTCGTCGCGCAATAAATCAGGTCCTTTTATGGGCAGTGAATTTGCGTATGAAGATTTAAGTTCTTTTGAAATTGAAAAGTATACGTTTAAGTTTTTAGCTGAAGAAAAAGTTAACGGTCTTGACTGTTATAAAATAGAGCAAATTCCAACAGATAAACATTCTGGCTATACCCGACAAGTTGCTTGGTTGGATAAAGAGCATTTTCGTGGGCAGAAAGTTGATTTTTATGATCGTAAAAAATCTTTATTAAAAACACTGACTCTGTCCGATTATAAATTATATTTAGGCAAGTACTGGCGTCCATTGAAAATGGATATGTTGAATCATCAAACGCAAAAAAGCACTGAGCTAAATACGACCGAGTTAGCGTTTAATACGGGCTTAAAAGACTCTGATTTTAATAAAGCCACTCTTAAACGTGCTCGCTAAGGATTGCTATGATTAATAAAAACTTAATCACCCTATCGACACTTGCCTCTTCGTTATTGCTTGCGCCAATGGCGCAAGCGGCTGAATTTGAGGCTAGCGGTTATGTCGGTTTTGAATGGCGAGAGTACTTGCAAGAAGGTCAGTTTGATAATGCTCAGGTTTCTCAAGCAGATCGTCAATATGGCCTCCTTGCAGAGCCAGAGCTGGTTTGGTCTGTAGCTGATGGTCGCCATACGATTGTATTTAAACCTTTTGCACGTATTGATAATGAAGACCCTGAGCGTACTCATGGTGATATTCGTGAACTTTCATGGCTCACTTATGGTGATGATTGGGAAGTGGTCGCAGGTATTTCGAAAGTATACTGGGGGGTTACCGAATCGCAGCACTTAGTCGATGTGGTTAACCAAACCGATTTTGTTGAAGCCCCTGATGGTGAAGATAAATTGGGACAACCTATGGTTAAGTTGACCTTGTTGCGAGATTGGGGAACGTTGACAGGGTTTGTTTTGCCTGGCTTTCGCGAGCGTACATTTTCCGGTGAGGAGGGGCGCTTTCGGCCTGCTTTAGAAATTGATACCGACAGGGCGCAGTATGAGGCAGGGGAGGAAGATGCTCATGTCGATTATGCGGTACGCTGGAGTCATACTCTGGAGGATTATGATGTAGGTCTTAGCTGGTTTAATGGCACTAGTCGTGATCCGATGCTATTTGTTGATCTGCAAAATCCTACTAAGTTAACGCCGTATTATGCTCAAATTAATCAATTTGGTGCGGATATCCAAGCGACGTTGGATTCTTGGTTGTGGAAATTTGAAGCCATTTATCGCAGTTATAACGAAGCATTAATGGATGATTTTGATCAGCTAAAACAGCTCGGGCTAGTATCGCAGTCGGTTGAAGATTATTCAGCGGCGACGGCGGGCTTTGAATATACCTATTATTCGCCGTTTGAAACTAATTGGGATATTGGTGTACTAACGGAGTATCAATACGATTCTCGTGAAGATGGCCAAGTGGCTATTGGTCAAAACGATGTTTTTTTAGGTAGCAGAATTGCATTTAATGATGCGGAATCCAGTGAGGTATTATTGGGGTTTATACAAGACCTTGATAGCCGTGATACCCAAAATTTCATTATTGAAATGTCTACTCGCATAGGTCGTTCTGTAAAGCTGAATGTTGATGTGTTTTTGCCAATGTCGGATGATGCGAGCAATGTTAGTTCACAATTTGAACGTGATGATTATATTCAAGTCGGATTTAATTATTACTATTAACATGACTTGATCGCACCAATGTCAGGAATTGTCATTCAGGCTGCACTTCAGACAAAAACGGTATGTCTGGTAAAGCCTGATAAGGCATAATGTTCCACTGAGAACATAATCTTTTTAGGAGATTGCGGTGCGCTTACCCCCGTTACTTATTGCGGGTCTGATCTTGTCAGGCTGCGCATCTATGAATTCAGTTGAGCCAGAGCCTCCGCTATTGGCTGATCATTTTATAGAGACTCATCAAGAGACTGCTCAGTCAGCCTTGAGTGAAGAAGCCTGGTGGTTTAGCTTTGCTGATGAGAAATTAAATAATCTTATCTCCCTTGCCCTCGCGAACAATTATAGCCTGAAAGCGTCGTATGCTCGTTTGCAGCAAAGTGAGGCACAATGGGTAAAAGCGGGCAGTGGTCAACTTCCTAACCTAAATCTGAATTTACAACGCACACAACGCTGGCAGGACTCTTCCGATTCTGAGGGTGGCCAATATGAGTTGGGCGCAGACGCGAGCTATGAATTGGATTTTTGGGGGCGTGTTGCCGCTTTAGATGAGCAAGCTTTGCAGCAATATTATGCGATGGATGCCGCGGTAAATATTCAAACAAATACCGTGGTCAGCCAAGTTGCACTGTCGTGGTATGGCTGGGTTAAAGAAACTCAGCAATTGGATTTATTGCACCGTCAGCAGCAGCGTATTGAAAATGCCTTAACGGTTGTTCGTGGACGCTACTTGCAGGGAACGGTACTGGCCTCAGATATATGGCAGCAAGAGCAGTTATTAGAATCGATACATAGTGAAATAATTAATAGTGAAACTCGTCAGGATATTTTTCGTCAGCAGCTTGCATTATGGTTGGGAGAAAATTATTTAGAGAAAGAGCTGCTTGCTTTACCTACCGCGGCTTATCAAATTCCTGACATTCTGCAAGCGACACAAAAAGTTTCAAGCTTAGCCTTACAGCAGCGACCAGATATTTTACAAGCTTATGCACAACTGCAAGCGGCAAGTGCAGGCTTGCATATCGCCGAGACTAATCGTTATCCAAGATTTACCTTATCGGCCTCTTATCGCAGTGTGGCGGATACTCCTGAAGATCTCTTATCAAATTGGGTCGCTAACTTTATTGCAGGTTTAACCATGCCTTTGCTTAATGGTGGAAATTTAGCCGCCGATGTTAAATTAAATGAAGCCTTAGTGAGTGAGAAGCTGGCTAATTATCAGCAGGTTTTATTAGTCGCGATGCAAGAAATTGAAGAGGCGCTTTTAAACGAGAAGCAGCAGTTATCCTTACAAGCAAGTATGCGATATCAGTTGCAGCTTGCCAATCAAACACAAAATTTTAAAAGTCAGCGCTATTTACAAGGTGTTGGAGATTTCTTGTCATTATTAACCAGCCAGCAAGATGTTTTAGGATTAGAAAGACAAACCTTAAATGCTAAATTTTTACAGCTTCAATATCGTATTCAACTATTAACAACATTAAGCCATGGCCGCTTTACGAGCGCTGATGATGAGGAAATTGGGAATGAATAAAGGGATTAACACTCGCCATGTATTAATAGTCATCGCGATACTTCTTATTGCGGCCGCAGTGGCGGTGCTTATTATTAAAACGGCACCGAAGCCACAGCGTGCCAGTGAAGAAAAAGTAGCACGCTTAGTCGAAACAATTGCACTTGAACGCAGCAGTGAAGGCCCGCAATGGATGGGAGGTGGTGAAGTTTCCGCGGCTCAGCGGGTTACGTTATCACCGCAAGTCTCGGGGCGTATTGAATATGTTGATGCGGATGCCGTACCTGGAACAAGGTTACAGAAAGGACAATTGTTAGCGCGTATCGAACCACAAGAATATCAGCTGCAAGTTCAGCAAAGCAAAGCCGCTGTTATCCAAGCACAAGCGACTTTAGATCTAGAAAAGGGTCAGGCTTCAATCGCTAAGCAAGAATACCAATTGGCCGTAAGCCAGATGAATAATACCCAGGCGATTGATAATGCCTTGGTATTAAGAAAGCCCCAGGTGGCTGCTGCTGAAGCGGGTTTAAAAACAGCACGAGCCAAGCTTGAGTTAATGGAATTAAATCTTAAGCGCACTCAGATAAAAATGCCATTTAACGGACAAATTATAGCTCGCAGTACGAGCATTGGCAGTCAAGTAAGCCCCAATACGATGTTATTCGATGTAGTGGCTACCGATGAGTTTTGGGTGCAGGTGAAAGTATCACAGCAGTTTCTGCCGTTATTAGACACAACACAGCCAGTGATTATTAAGCAGGGGCCGTATCAGCGTGAAGCGACTGTTTTACAAACCTTAGTCGATGTGGATGCGAAAGATCGACAAGCTAAAATTTTGATATCCGTTAAAAACCCTCTTGCCCGCAATAGCGCTGCCGATGATGTTACGAGCTTAGGTACATTAGATCGTATATTAGATCGTGTACTGTTGGGCAGCTATGTTGAATGTATTTTGTTTGCCAAGCCGATTGAAAATACCTTTGTCATTGAGAATCGCTACATCAAAGAAGGCGGTTTTATTTGGGTTGTTAACGATAATAAATTGTATAAGCGTCAACTTGAAATGGTTTATCAGGGGCGTTTTAAATCATGGGCAACAGATGGAATTGTCGAAGGTGATGAGTTATTAATCAGTAACCTCGGTGTCGTTACAGAAGGAACTCCGGTTCGATTAGCGACGAGTCAGGCACCTTTGAATTCTAAGGCCAAATAATGAAACGAGAAGCTAATTTATATCGTGGTCCTGTTGCTTGGATGGCCCGCCATGGTGTGGCCCCCAATTTGCTGATGACATTTTTGATTATTGGTGGCTTTTTTATGTCATTGATCATCACCAAAGAATTCATTCCAAATATTGAAGTCGATATGGTGATTGTGGAAGTTGCGTATCCTGGCGCAACGCCCTCAGAGATGGAACAAGCCATCATATTGCCGATTGAAAATGAGGTTTCTTCATTCGAAGGTATCAAGGATGTCGTTTCAACGGCGGCGGCCGGCAGTGCTAGAGTGACCTTCGAATTGGTTAATGGAACCGATAAACAAAAAGCTTATCAAGATATCGATCAAGCGGTGAATCGCATTTCTACCTTTCCATTAGAAACAGAAAAACCCATTGTACGTATTGCAGGGCGCACGATTGATGTTGCCACATTAGCGATCTTTGGGGATGTGTCTTTATTAGAACTTAAGCGGTTATCTGAACAGGTAAAAGATGAGCTATTAACCGCCAATGAAATCTCGCAGATAGAGGTTCGGGGTACGCCTAATGAAGAGATTCATGTTGAGATTAATCAAGCAAACTTACAGCGTTATGGGCTGACATTAGCAGAAGTCGCAAATGTTATTAGCAAAAATGCGATAGAGCAGTCGGCGGGCAGTGTTCGCACCGAAGGGGGGGAAATTCTTGTCACGCTGAATGATCGCCGCTATTGGGCACCACAATTTAACGATATTGTATTGCGCTCAGATGCTTCTGGTATTTTATTGCAGCTGTCGGATGTTGCGAATATAAAAGAAGGGTTTTCTGACTCCAACCGTTCCGTCACTTATAACGGTAAGCCCGCGATTAGTTTAAGAGTATATCGGGCAGAAGATCAGACACCGACGACGGTGGTTGCGGCCATGTATGAAAAACTGGATGGCATTCGTACTCAGCTTCCTCCTGGTATTGAAATCATTGTTACTGATGATGATGGTGAAACCTATCAACAACGAGTTGGTTTGCTTTTAAAAAATGCCGCGATTGGTTTGTTATTAGTATTGTGTCTATTGAGCATATTTTTGGAATATCGTTTAGCATTTTGGGTGACGATGGGCATTCCGACCGCTTTTTTAGGCGCCTTATTATTACTGCCTATTTTTGATGTAACCATTAATATGATTTCGATGTTCGCCTTTATTATTGCTTTGGGCATTGTGGTAGACGATGCCATTATTGCGGGGGAAAATATTTATGAACATATGCAAAAAGGTATTCCGTTTATCGATGCGGCCATTATTGGTGCGCGTGAAGTATCGGTGCCATTAGCGTTTGCGATTTTAACCAACGTCGTTGCCTTTTTACCTTTGCTAGCGTTACCAGGAATGATGGGTAAATTATTTTTAGCGATTCCGGCGGTAGTGATTTGTTGCTTTATTATCTCTTGGTTGGAAGCATTGTTTATTTTGCCGACGCACTTGGCAAAATTAGAGAGAAAGAATGACGGTGGCTTTGCGCGTTTTATGAATTCAATTCAGAAACCCGCGGACCAGAAACTGCATAACTTTATTCACAATACCTACAAACCTTTATTGCAAAAATGTTTAGAAACACCGAGCCTAGTTTTAGTCGGGGCTTTGGCGATTGCCATTATCGTTCTTTCTTATCCTATTAGTGGCCGTATGGGCTTTAGTATGTTTCCTCGGTTAGAAGGTGAATTTGTTGTTGCTAAGGTTGAACTGGCAGCGAATGCACCTTTTAGCGAAGCGCAAAAAGTACGCAAAATTTTAGAAACTAAATTGCGTGAGGTCACCGATCCTATCGAGGCTAAAGGCACCCCGTTAGTGATCAGCATTGCTGGTGATATTACGGATTCGAGTATTGAAATTGAAGCGCGTTTGGTTGCGACGGAAATCCGCCCTATTAATGCAAATGAACTGGTAGGTCTTTGGCGTGAAGCGATTGGTGAAATACCCGGTATTCGTAGTTTAACCTTTGATGCCGAACGTGGTGGTGGTCCTTCAGGAGGCGCAGGGTTAACCATTGAATTGCGTGGTTCTAATAATGCCGACTCGTTAGCTTTGAGTGAGCAATTGATGGTTGAACTTGGTACTTTGTCAGGTGTTGTCGATTTGGCAAGCAGTTATACCGATGGTAAACCGCAATGGGAAATTGAATTAAATGCTGCGGGTCGCTCGCTGGGGTTGGATGCTAGCAGTGTTGCCGCTCAAGTACGTAATGCTTTATACGGTGCCCGAGCGTTACGCCAGCAGCGTGATACCAGTGAAGTGACTGCCTTAGTACGCTTGCCATTAGAGGAGCGCATGTTTGCATCTGATGTTGAGAATTTATTAATTCAAACGCCTGCTGGTGGCTATGTGCCGTTAATTGATATTGCCCATTTAAAGAAAGAGGTTTCCCCATCACAAATCCGTCGCCGAGATGGTGATCGGATTATTACGATTACCGCCGAGGTTGAACCTAGAAAGATGATCCCTGGTGTAATGTCGGTTTTGCGTGAGGATATTTTTCCGCAATTACGGGATGAATACCCTGATATTAGTATCGACTTTCGGGGTCGTCAGGCCGATACCAGTGAGACGGTGAACAGCTTGATGGTTTATGGTGCATTTTCGTTATTGTTAATTTATTCGTTATTAGCGATTCCGTTTAAAAGCTATTCTCAACCTATGCTGGTTATGGCTATTATTCCGTTTGGTGCTGTTGGCGCGATTTTAGGGCATTTAATGTTAGGCGAAGATTTATCCGTGATGAGCATCATGGGCATCGTTGCTCTGGCAGGGGTCGTGGTAAATGATAGTTTGATTTTGGTGGATTTCGCTAATAAGAAGGTCACTGAAGGTTTCACGGTTGCCGAGGCGATCACGGAAGCCGGGGTACGACGCTTTAGACCTATTTTATTGACCACCTTAACGACGTTTGGTGGCTTAGCGCCAATGGTATTTGAAACCTCACGTCAGGCTCAGTTTATTACCCCGATGGCGGTATCATTAGGCTTTGGTATTTTATTTACGACCTTTGTTTGTTTATTGGTTTTACCCGCTTTCTATTTAATTCTTGGCAATTATTTGGCTCGTAAGACGGTGAATACTTAGTGATTGAATGAATTTAAAATTCTATCGTATTCGCCGTTCTTTTTAATCTCAATAAGGCCTTTATTAAAAGCGTTAATAAACTCCTCATGCCTTGCATTGGCTAAGCCACAGGTAATGTGGAGTGTATTGGTTGCGTAATCAACTTTTGAAAATTCAATTTCTTTTAATAGATCAGGATCTTCTTTGGCAATAATGGCCTTGGCAACAATTTCATCTTCAATGGTTAAGTCGATTCGCCCCGCCACGAGCTTACGCGCATTGCTAATAAAGCTTCTGGCTTTTGGCTGTCTAAAGTGAGTCGCGTTTAAAAAATCATCCCCGTAGCCATAACCTCTGACAACACCGACCGATTTCTCTTTTAAACTTTCTAATCCGGCATACTCAAAAGTATTACCTTTTTTCTTTATTATCTTAAGTGAGTTATTGAGATAAGGATCGCTGAACATTAAATATTGAGTTCTTTCTTCTGTTATCCAAGTACCTAGCAATAAATCATAAGAGGCATTTTTTACCCCAGTAATGGCCCTTGCCCATGGTACAAAAATAATTTCGAGCTCATAGCCTTGGGTCGCGTAGGCCGCGGTTGCTATTTCAGCGATAAGGCCTTTGTTAGGCTGGTTAGGGTCGAGAAAGGGAGGCCATGGATCACCTGCTGCTGATATTTTCTCGGAATATGCGGAAGATGAACCAATAATCGCAAGAATGAATAGAATACATCGAATCATGATGGTACTCCTCTACCTGAGTGAGATGGATGTATTCAGTATAGATTAAGGAAAACCATTGCTAGAAATTATTAGGTATTTATCATGACACTGCGTTAGGAAGCTCTTGCTGTACTAGATACAGCCTCATGTCGAACTCAAGCTGATGATAATCCGGCAGCATATGTTGGCACAGTTGATAAAAGGCTTTGTTATGATCTTTTTCTTTTAAATGAGCAAGCTCGTGCACGACGATCATGCGTAAAAATGCTTCTGGCGCTTTCTTAAAAACCGCACCAATGCGAATTTCATTATTGCTTTTGAGTTTGCCACCCTGCACGCGAGAGACATAAGAATGTAAACCTAATGCATTATTCACTACGTGAATTTTGTTATCAAAGGCGACTTTACTGAGGGGGGCCGATTTTCGCATGTATTGATTTTTTAAATCCATAACATAATCGCGTAATGCTTTATCACTGCTGATGCTGTGAAAATCGGGATATTTTTTAGCAAGATAGCTGCCTAATGATTGCTTATCAATCATGGCTTGGATCTGAGCTCTTAACTCTGGTGCGTAACCCGCGATGTACCTAAGGGGGTCTGTAGACTTACTATTCATGGTCTTCGCTGTTTAAATAAACGTTGGTTAAAAGGTATAGCCTAAAGCAATGCCGTAACGACGATCGTGCTCTGAAGACGTATCAATTTTCTCAATAAACCCCTGCAAAATAATATGGTTGCGGGTATCAATCCATTCATCAAATGCAATTTCTGAGACAATACGAAAGCGATTGGTTGTGGAAAAGGAAACGCCACGCTGCAGCTGTAAAAAACGCCCTAAGCCGATACCAATGTAGGGTTGTACTTGTTGGTCGTTATCAAAGCCATCTTTTGTCGAACGCAGTTCTAGCGCGCCGTTAAAGAAAAAAGTATATAAGCTGCCTCCGGCATAATACGCTGAGCGATCATCACCATTGGTCATACGGCCTAAATAAGTGGAGGCTCCTATAATGGACTGATGCATGGTCTCTTTAGCGTTTGTATTGTCTGCCGACCAGGCTGCATTGCTTAATAGCATTAAAAAGAGAGTAATCAGTAAATCGCGTTGATAAGACATAAAAATACTTAAGATTAGAATTAAGGGGCTATTGTAGCGGCTTAGCGACTGTTAAACTGCATAAAAATATGTGGAATATGATGTCATGCAAAAAAATAACCCCTTACACGGCCTTACGCTTGAAACTATTGTGACTAAATTGGTCGATTTTTATGGTTATCCTAAGCTTGCGAGTCAAATTAACATCCTTTGCTTCAAAGAAAATCCCAGTATTAAATCCAGTCTCAAATTTTTGCGCAAAACCCCATGGGCTAGAGAGAAGGTTGAGCAACTGTACTTGGATACCCGTTTTGATGTTAAGAACAGCCCTTGGTCGCAGCAGTAATTCATCCTCGCAAATAAGGCGGCGTAATTGAAAGCGACAACGGCTAGCGCATTAAATCAGTTCTGAAAATCCATCGTCATTCTGTTATTATCCGCGCTTCAAAAATTTAGGGGTTGGAAGCGTATGTTCCAAGAATTCATCAAAACGTTCTCGCCAAATGTGAAGAACGATACTTTATCCGGTTTAACCGTGGCACTTGCCTTGGTTCCTGAAGCCGTAGCCTTTGCGTTCGTTGCAGGTGTACACCCATTAACGGGTCTTTATGCCGCATTTATGGTGGGTTTAATTACCGCTATTATGGGTGGCCGCCCAGGTATGATTTCTGGTGCTACTGGTGCACTCGCGGTGGTTATGGTTGCCTTAGTTGCACAAGCTGAGCGTGATTTTGGTGCGGGTATGGGACCACAATACTTGTTCGCCACGGTTGTTCTGATGGGGATTATTCAAATCGGTGCGGGTGCATTGAAGCTGGGTAAGTTCATTCGAATCGTACCGTATCCTGTCATGCTTGGTTTCGTAAATGGTTTGGCCATTGTGATTTTCTTAGCACAAATACCTCAGTTACAAGAATCAACCCCTGGTGGCAAATGGGGCTGGACGGAAGGTACTTGGTTAGCGGGCAATGAGCTGTATATTATGATCAGCATGATTGCGGCGACTATGTTTATTACGCACTTCTTACCTAAGTTAACAAAGGCAGTGCCTTCGGCGTTAGCCGGTATTTTAGTCGTTAGCTTAATTGTTATTGGCTTAGATTTAGATACAAAAACAGTGGGCGATTTAGCCAGTATTGCGGGTGGTTTACCTGAATTTGCAGCGCCAAATGTGCCATTAACAATGGATACTTTATTCTTCATTTTACCGTTTGCTATCATTCTTGCGGCTATTGGTTTGATCGAATCATTATTAACCATCACGGTGATTGATGAAATGACGGATACCCGTGGGCAAAGTAATAAAGAGTGTGTTGCTCAAGGTACTGCCAATGTTGCAACCGGTTTCTTCGGTGGCATGGGCGGTTGTGCGATGATTGGTCAATCGATGATTAATGTAAATTCCGGTGGTCGTGGTCGTTTGTCTGGTATTGCGGCGGCGTTGTTTCTATTAAGTTTTATCTTGTTTGCGTCTCCGCTCATCGAGCAAATTCCAATTGCCGCATTAACCGGTGTGATGTTTATGGTGGTTATTGGTACGTTTGAATGGTCTAGCTTCCGCATGATGCGTTCTATTCCAAAGCGCGATGCCTTCATTATTGTATTGGTTTCTGGTGTAACCGTCGTAACGGACTTGGCGGTTGCGGTTGTTGTTGGGGTTATTGTTGCTGCTTTAAACTTTGCTTGGGAACATGCAAAGCACATTTATGCGACTCATAAAATCGATGAAGATGGTGCTAAAATTTACGAGCTTCATGGCCCTTTGTTCTTTGGTTCAGCGGCTAACTTTAAAGATTTATTTGATCCTAAATCAGACCCTGACAAGGTGATTGTGGAGTTTAAAAATAGCCGTGTTGCTGATCACTCTGCAATCGAAGCGATTGATTCTTTAGCGGAGCGTTATATTGCTGAAGGCAAAGAATTGCACTTACGTCACTTGAGCCCAGAGTGCCGCCAGTTGTTGAAGAAAGCCGGTGATCTATGCGATGTAAACGTTATGGAAGATCCTAAGTATCGTGTTGCGGTTGATAAACTGGCCTAAGCCGAGTATTTATTGTTTGTGATATTCAAAAGCCCTATGTTGTGGTAACGCGCGACATAGGGTTTTTTATGGATATTTTTTAGGTATCGCTGGCTTGTTTAGTGTCTTTAATTTTATAAGGTATGGTCATAATAAAGGCACAGCCTTGTGATACAGGCTTAAGCTGAATCGTGCCTTGCATGGTTTGGCATACAAGGTTGTATACTAGGTGCATGCCTAACCCTGTGCCTCCGTACCCTCGCTTAGTTGTATAGAAGGGTTCGAAAATCTTAGTCTGTGATTCTAGGCTTAAACCAGAGCCATTATCGCTGTATACGATAACAACATGGTCACCTTCTTGCTCTGCTTCTATGGTAATACTGCCTTGTTGAATATTTTCAAAACCATGCAATAACGAGTTCATGACTAGGTTCGTGATTACTTGGCTAAGCGCGCCAGGGAAACCTTCTAATTCAATACTTTTTGGACAAATAATGGTGACATTATGCCGAGTTGTTTTTAGCTTAGGGTGAAGGGTCGAATGAATTTCGTAAAGGTATTCGTTTAGGTTGTATTTGCGTAGAGCTTCCCCTGCTTGATCTTCGGATACATGCTTAAAGCTTTTAACCAGCTTGGCTGCTCGCTCGAGGTTCTTACTTAATATATCAACACTTTCTTCCATGTTGCTCATAAATTCTGTGAAGTTATTTTTAGAAATGCTGCCAGAATCAAAGCGTTTTTTCATGTCATCGAATAAATCTTTAATAAAAGAATGGGTTGTGATGCACAGCCCAATGGGGGTATTAATTTCATGAGCGACCCCCGCAACCATACCACCTAAGGATGAAAGCTTTTCTGATTCAATTAATTGGCTCTGAGTATTGCGCAAATTCTCTAGGGTATTATTCAACTTATCGATGGCTTCTTGCAGATTCTGGGTGCGCTCTTCGACTCTCTGTTCGAGTTGATTATTTGTTTCTGCTAAGGCTTTTTGTGCGGCTTCTTTCTTTGAAAGCTCGTCATTAATTTCTTCAGTCAGTTGGTTGAAAGAACTCACTACAGCCGACAGTTCGTCATGATAATTTGCTCGGTCCAGTGTTAAGAATTGATGATCGCTGCTTTCTTTTTTTCTGCTCAACTGTTTATGTAAGTCAATGAGGTGTCGTGTGATAATTCGGTGAACGCGCCAGAGTAAAATCAATGCCAGTAGCAGTCCTGCGGCTAATTGCATGAGAATCATTTTTTGTGCGGTATAAATAATGTCTTTTAAAATGCTGTCTCGGGCAAAGCCAACTTCGAGTTCACCAATAACACGGCCTGCTTGTTCGACAGGCATCATGAAATGATCTTCTTGTGGGTTGCTTGAGACTTCGCCACTTTCGTACAGGGTATTATTGTCGCTAGAGATACGAACGTAGCCAATGAAGTAGAGGTTTTGTATGCCTTCGCCTTGGACTTTTATTTGTATATTATCAAAATGCCACAGAGCATTGGCCAGTGATGTCATATGACTGGTTTGAATTTCCGCAACGCGATTAACAAACTGCTTTTCCTCTTCTTTATAATTAATATAAATGAGGGCGCTTGAGGAAATAGCATTGATCATGATTGATGCTATAACAATGCTGATCGCGATGCGCCAAGCAATAGGCAGTGATGTTTTTTTGAGTAGAGCCATAGCCATTATAAATAAGCTTTTAAATGAAGTACTTATAAGTGTAGCTAAGTTTTTTCAGGGTGGAATTATTTGCCCTACGCTGTTGTTCCGAGGCTTATGCGTTTACGAGCGTTTTACTGTTACGCTTTAGCATGAAAAATAACAGTGGAATAAGCAGTAGGGTCATTAAACTAGAGACTAAAATGCCAAAGATTAATGAGATTGCGAGGCCGTTGAATATGGGGTCATCTAAGATAAAGAAAGCCCCCGTCATGGCTGCAATCCCTGTTAATAGGATGGGTTTAGCGCGTACGGCGGCTGATTGAATCACCGCTTTTTCTAGCGCTAAGCCTTGTGCAATTTGCTGGTTAATAAAGTCGACCAAGAGAATTGAGTTGCGTACGATGATGCCCGCTAAGGCGATCATGCCAATCATCGACGTTGCAGTAAACTGTGCACCTAATAACGCATGCCCCGGCATAACGCCGATAATCGTGAGTGGAATCGGCGCCATAATTACCAGTGGAATGCTGTAAGAGTGAAACTGAGCAACGACCAATAAGTAAATTAAGATCATGCCAATACCATAAGCGATGCCCATGTCGCGGAACGTTTCGTAGGTGATTTGCCATTCGCCATCCCACTTAATCTCAATACCTTCTGCGGTAGCGGGGGTACTGGGGGTGGCAATAAATTTCTGTTGCCAGTATTTTTGAGTATCCATGATATGGCCTGATATATCGAATAAGCCATACAGTGGACTGTCTAGAGGTCCAGCCATATCCGCGGTTACGAACATGACAGGGCGCAGATTTTTATGATAGATGGTTTGCTCAATTTCAGTTTGTTCAATGTTAACTACTTCACTAAGCGCAATTAATTTCCCTGCACTATTACGTACTTTTAGGGTGAGTAATTGTTCTAACTGGTCGCGGTATGCCGAGCTAAGACGTAGGCGCATGGGCAGTGCATATTTTTGCTGTTCACTATGCAGGTAGCCAATATCCCAGCCTGAAGTCGCCGTTGTGATGACTTGATTGATGTTTTGCTCGCTTAAGCCTAATAACAGGGCACGATTACGTTGAATGTGTAAGTTCCATTGCTGCTGCGGTGCATCAATCCAGGTATCCACATCGACGACATCATCGGTTTGGCGAAAAATATCAGCCAATGTTTCTGATGCTGCTAGCTGCTGTTCGTAGCTTAGGCCATATACTTCTGCACTGATGGGTGCCATTACGGGTGGCCCTGGTGGTACTTCAACGATTTTAACATTGGCGTTAAAGCGCTTGCCGATGTCTTGCAAGGGCTTGCGTAAGCTCAGAGCGATGTCATGGCTTTGAATATCGCGCTGGGATTTATCAACTAAATTGACCTGTAAATCACCTTGATGAGGTGCTTGGCGTAAATAGTATTGGCGTACTAAACCATTGAAGTTGATGGGCGCAGCACTGCCCGCATACAACTCAACGTCGTTTACTTGTGGAAGCGTGATGACATGATCGGACAGTTCGTCTAAGACTCGTAGTGTCTGTTCGAGCGTAGTGCCTTCTGGCATATCAACAATAATTTGCAGTTCAGACTTGTTATCAAAAGGCAGCATTTTCATCACGACTGTTTTGAAAACCGGTAACGCCGCTGCTGCCATAATCAGTATTATGGTCGCTAACATTAGCAACCAGCGGTTACGATGGGCTTTGTCTGCGCTGATAAAGGGCGTCATTAAACGATGGAAAAATTGATACGTTTTACTTTCTTTGGCCAGTTCTTCTGCTTGGGTTACTGGCGCATTCGAGCCAGCAGAGTGGGCAACCGGAGTATGTTTTAATAATTTAAAGGCTAGCCAAGGTGTAACGATAAAAGCGACCAATAATGAAATAAGCATACCGGTGGAAGCATTGATCGGGATAGGGCTCATGTACGGGCCCATTAAGCCAGAAACAAAGGCCATCGGCATCAATGCCGCAATCACTGTGAAAGTGGCTAAAATGGTTGGACTGCCGACTTCGTCAACGGCTTTTGGAATCAGGCTGAGTAGCGAGGATTTTTTACCATCTTCTAGCTGCATATGGCGATGAATGTTTTCTACGACCACAATGGCATCATCAACCAAGATGCCGATCGAGAAAATTAGGGCAAATAACGAAACGCGGTTGAGGGTAAATCCCCATACCCAGGAAGCGAATAAGGTCAGTGCAAGTGTAATGAAAATGGCACTGCCAACAATAATAGCTTCACGCCAACTCATTGTTGCAAGCACCAGCAATACTACCGCAAAGGTAGCAAATAGCAGTTTACTCATCAGTTTATTGGATTTATTTTCGGCGGTGATGCCGTAATTTCGACTTTCGGTAACCTCTACCGAATCTGGAAGTAAGCGATTGTCTAAGGCCAATAAACGCTTACTAATGCTCTTGGTAATCTCTACCGCATTGGTGCCAGGCTGCTTGGCAATGGCTAAGGTCACTGCGGGGCTGGCTATTGGCTGGTGCGGTGTTTTAATAAAGACATAATTATTAGCAATATCGGCCTGCTGTGAAATGGTCGCGATATCCGATAAATACAAAATACCTTTATTAGAGTGGCCAATAATTAGGCTTTCAACATCTTCTTTTGTCGCTAAAAAGCTGCCCGCTTGCAGCTTGATGACCTTATTGTTTTGCAAGACAGAGCCTAGCTGGCCACCGCTGTTCGCCGCTTGTAAGCGATGACGGATATCAGCGAAGGTGATGTTATGACCATTCATTTTGTTAGGGTTTAATTCTATGCTGAGCACCGAATTATGCTGACCTATGGTGTAAATATCTCGCGTACCAGGAAGGGTCTTTAATTCACTTTCTAAGCTATGGGCAAGGCGAGTGAGTGCTTCATGATCAAGCTGATTTTTGGCATTGGAAGACGCTTTATTTGATAAAGTGAGTGCCATAATGGGGACGTCATCAATGCCCATTGGTTTGATAATAGGTTTTGGAATATTCAAACCTTGTGGCAACCAATCAGCGTGGGATTCAATCTGGTTATACAGGTTTACGATCGCTTCTTGGCGAGGTATACCGACTTCAAAGGCCACGGTTAATATGGCTTGCCCTGGGCTGCTAATCGAGAAAATATCATCAATACCGGCAAGTTCAGATAAAACTTGCTGTGATGGAATTGCGATAAGTTGTTCAACCTCTTTTGCGCTGGCTCCGGGGTAGGCAATAAAGACATTAGCGAAGGTGACATCAATTTGTGGCTCTTCTTCTTTGGGGGTAATCGCAATGGCAAAGAAGCCTAATAAGAGAGCAACAAGGGCTAATAGCGGGGTTAAGGCAGAATTCTGGAAGCTTTGCGCTAGTCGACCTGCTAGTCCCAGGGGCACTTGCTTGTCATTCAATTCAGTCATGTTATGGCTCCGTACCAACCGAGTTCGCGCTGTGAATTTGGGAGGCGGCTGCTAGGGCATTTAATGCAATTTCTTCAGCAGGATCTAAACCAGAAATAATTTCAACTTGGGCTGTCGACTTTGCGCCATTCAATACTTGGCCAATACGCACATAGCGCAATTTAAAATTCCCTGTTGCCGGGTGTTTAATATACACAGTCGAAACTTCACCTTGTTGAATCATGGCGCTTTTAGGAATATAAATACCTTCGCGCTTGCCTATCGGCAAGAGCACTTCAACCCAGCTGCCTGGTAAATATTTTTTGTCACTTTTTGGCAAATCGATACGGGCGCGAACACTGCTATATAGATTGTCGGCGTAAGGGAATAGGGTGTATTTCTCGGCATTGATTATATCGCCTTGAATATCGATCTGAATGGGGTGATGTGCGTTACTGTTCAGCTTTTGAATGAACTTGTGTGGAATGTCTGTTGTGATGCGCAAAGTGTCGATGGCGAAGCCTGACATGAGGGGCTGACCTGGATTAACAAGTTCACCAACTTCTACCATGCGCTGACTAACGATGCCGCTATAAGGCGCAATAATACGAGTATAAGATAATTGTTCTTGTGCTTGTTTCACGCTTGCTTTTGCGGCGAGTACACTCGCTTGGCTGCTTTTGGCCCGGGCAATGCTGCTATCTAATTCGCCTTGTGAAAGCGTTCTTTTAGCGAATAAAGAACGATTACGTTTCACCAGTACTTGTGCATCTTCGTTTAACGCTTCAGCTTGGGCTAGGTTGGCTTGGGCTTGGCTGAGTTGTGCTTGTTGCTGTGTATTGTTAATAATGACTAGGGTTTGCCCTGAGTTCACGGAATCATTCACATCAACGTGAACGGCTTCAACAATGCCAGACGTTTGTGCTGAGATAGTGCCTTGGTTAATGGCTTCTAAGCGTCCATCTAGCTGAATATAATGCGGCTGGATGACGGTTTTAGTCATGATCGTTGCAAGTGCTTGCTGCGCTATATTGGATTCAGCGGCGACCAACATGGTGCTATGAACGACGAATAAGCTGAAAATCGTGGATGGCAAAAGTTGAGATATTCGTTGTGCTCGTATTATCAGCTGAAACATAGACTTTTCTCAGGGTTTAGACCGTTAAATATAGTATTACTATATTCCAATAAAGGAATTCAGTAAAGCAATGTAATACTGCGAATTTCGCTGCAATTTTCGTCTATTCATAAATAAAACAGAGCTGACTGGCGCAATATGACCGCATTGTTTTGTTTTTAATGAAAAATGTTAAAAATAATCATTACTAGTCATAAAAATGAAACAAACAGTTCTATCTTAAATTGGCCTGCTTTAACGCTCTCAAACTCAGCAATATTGGCTGAAAATTTAGCTGGAGGCTGCATTATTGCTGAACGTTTAGTTAATAATAGCGCTCTTCAATCACACTGTTGCAAATCTGATACCTAATCAAAGGCTTATTGCATTCTTATAC
>Ga0193962_1000413_pt1 | contig 19574 bp, 22 predicted proteins | sample FB_5_MG_FD_140335 | JGI IMG/M metagenome (GOLD analysis project Ga0193962, IMG submission 140335) | Microbial mat bacterial communities from the Broadkill River, Lewes, Delaware, United States - FB_5_MG | ecosystem: Environmental > Aquatic > Freshwater > River > Microbial mats | place: USA... | reverse complement strand
TCCATCAATAATATGCCCATCAACTGCAATGGTATTTCCTGCTCCTACTATTACAATATCTCCAATTTTAATTGTTTCGCTTTTTACTAAAATTTCTGTCTTTTTTCCATCAACGATTTTTTCAATCCAAGCTTCTTCAACATTTGGTTTTGATAACTCTTTTAATAGGTCATCACTTTTATGAACTGTTGTTTCTTCTATATATTCTCCAAGTTCAAGCATTGCATTTGTTGAGTTTGCAGCAAGATAGTCTTTTCTATAAATAGATATTGCAACAGCTGCACTTTCAAGTACTTTAGAAGTTAAACCTTCTTTGAATAGCTCTTTTGAACCATCAATCAATAAAGGAAATGAAGCTGTAGTTGTGACTGTTGCTTTTAGTAAATCATTTGTAATAAATCTTTCTGCAACTAAAGCACTTGAAGCTCTAATTATTCCTTTAATAGAAGGTTCTTTGCTATTAAAACAAGAAACACAAACAGCTTCATCTTCACAATCAGCTAATAATTTTTCATTTGTAAGAGAGTTTAAGATTTCTTCTAGTTTTAATGTTATATCTTTATTGATTTCAAAAATTATAGAAAAAGCCTTTTTGTTAATTCTTACATTTTGTACATGTTCAACTTTTTTTAAATGATTTTTTAAGATATTTTCATCTAGATATTTATCTTTTAACAAAAAATATTTATATCTAACTCTAGAAGGTGTTTGATGTACTTTTATAAATTTATTTTTCATAACATAGTTTTCTTATTGTTCTTGATTTGCTTGCATCTGAGCTTTAGCATCTTCATATCTTTCTTTTAACTCTTCAATCCCAGCAGAAAAAAGTTCACTTCCTTTTCCAACAGTTTTCATAATAGTTTCTTGTGCATTTTTATTTGTAAGTAAATAAGTAGCAAGTGCACCAATTAAAGCACCTTTTATGAAATCACCATTATTAAATCCACTTTGTCCACTTACATTTGTGGTCATATTTTGTTGTATCTTATTTTCTAAGGGATTAATATTTTGATTAATATAAGGATTTTGATTTATATTAATACCTGTTTGGTCATTTTTTGTTCTAGTGTTCTCAATATTTATATCATATGGGTTATTTTGGATATTATTATTCATAAACTTCTTCTTCAATATGACAATTTTCGTTTGTCAAATATTTTTGATCTAATTTTTCTTCAATTACTTCAAGAGCATAAATTCCCATCATTCCAATAGATGCTGCTGTTAATGCTTTAAATAATCCACCTTTTTGACCTAAGTAATTAGCTGTTGCAATTGCAGTTCCTGTGGCAATTGCTCCTTGTGAAGTTCTTTTAAAAGTGTCTTTTATTGCTTCATTTTTAGTTATTTGTCTACTTTGAGCTTTTTTATAGTTTATTGCTCCACTAATAACAGCAGAGGCAACAGCTCCACTTATTACATGTCCTAAAACATTTCTTGGAGCTCCTGTATCTATTGTAATTTCTTTCATTCTTAGTCCTTTATCTTTTTTTCTATTTCTTCTTTGATATCTTGTAGTTCATCTTCTATTTCACTTTTTACTTCTTCTTTTTTTGTACATAACTTATCTTTTAGTTCACTAACATTTTTTTTAGTTTTTTCAAAAGTATCTTCTGCAAAATCTTTTGATTTGTCTACTAAACCTAGTGTTTTATTTTTTAATTTATCTTTGTTATTAAAGGCAATGATAGCCCCAGCTCCAACTGCTAGTCCTAATATGAATGGTAAAGCCATTTTTTACTCCTTTTCTTTAATATTTTGTTTAGAAATATAATTATTTAAAAGTGCAGTTATTGCACCACCAAAAACAACACCACTAGCCATTGTTAGATTTAATTTAGAAAATATTTTAGAAATAGAATTTTCATCTATATTTCCACTCATAATGTCATCTAATAAAACTTGATATTCTCCAAGTTTTTCCATAATATTTTCTTGATTTATATTTTCACTATTTCCACTATTATAATGAGCTAATACACAGCTTCTAAATGCAGGCAAGTGATTGTTAAATGAAGCTGCTTGCAGTCTGAAAAGAACATCTTTTATATCATTTTCTTGGGCATATTGAAGTAAATTATTATACATTGCAATATTATTTATTTCTCCTGCAACACCCATCTCACAACACTCTATTAGAGTATTTGGGATTTCAATTTTCAAATACCAATCATTAATAGGTATTTCTACTTGATATTTTTCCATTAGTTTTACTAAAACAGAGTAGTGAACTGCTTCTGCTTCTTTGATGTTTACAAAAGGTTGAACTAAACCAAATTTTTCTATGATTTTAGAATAGGTTTCATAAGCTTTGAACTCATCATAAACAGCAATTCTTAAAATTTGAGTACTTATTGGTATTTCACTATTACTATCAATACGTGCAGATAATAATAGTTGTTCATCAGTATTCTTTTCCAATTAAATTACCTCCTTTGCTAGATTATTTATCAAAATAGATATTTCATCTAAATTTTCTTGACTTATTAAGTCTTCCCAAATTTTTGGTTCAAAAATTTTAGGATCATAAGTAATTGTAACTGATGCAATTATTTTATTAATTTTAATATTCATTATCCCATCAATTTTACTTGGTAAATTTTCAATATCGCTTAAGGAAATATTCCCACTTGAATCTTTGATTTTAGGATTAACCCTAACTCTTAATCTTCCAGGGGTGTGGGCGATGATTGAAAAAAACTTTGATATATTTATAATTTCATCTGTACTTATCAAACTGTTTCCTTTTGTTGATTTTTATATATGTTAAATTAATTAAGCCTTATTATAAATTCATACTCATTATCAATTTAGTATAAAAGCTATTGACAATCTTCACAAATACCATATATTGTCATTACATGATCTTTTAAAATAAAGTTATTGTTTTTGGCTATATTTATTTGTTTTTCTTCTATTACATTATCTGTAAATTCAATAATTTTATGACATGAAGTACAAATTAGATGATCATGGTGTAAAGATAAATTTAGTTCATACAATTTTGAATTTTCAAGCCCATCTAAGCAAGAAACAATTTTTAATTCTTCAAAAAATTTCATTGCTCTATAAACTGTAGCAATTCCAATATCAACATTGTAAGTTTCTCTTATTTTATACGTTATTTCTTCCGCTGTTAAGTGTTGCTGTGAGAAGTAGAGTATTTTTAGAATATAATCTTTTTGAATAGAATTTTTTAATTTAAGTTTTGAAACATGTTTTTTAAAATTCTTTAAAAATGTATCAAAATTCATTTCATATTTCTTATGCATTAATGTATTCCTTTAAATGAAACAATTATTATTCCTATAAAAAGAAAAAAACTATAAAATTTCCATAAATTTCTATGGATTCTTAAATTCTTTTCATAGAGTGATTCTTTCATTTTTTTTTCCTGAAGAAATGTTTTTTTCATTTTATGACCTTAATAATTATTATCAGTATGATACTTTCCAAGAGCTTAATATAATATTAATGATAGTTAGAATCATTTTAAATATTAATTTAAGTTAATTGAAATTATAATTGATAAAATTAAAAGGATTTTTTATGTTAAATATTACATTACTTACATCTGTTGCTAAAAGTGCTTTTATTGGAGCAGTTGCAACAAAACTAGTTGATACATTAATTTCTACAAAAATAAATAATAAAGTAGAGCAGGGGAAATGGCTCAGAAATACTAAGTTAGAATTATTTTCAAAATTAACAGAAGATATATTATCCATTGAACATTCAAATGTTGATAGTCAATTAAGAGAAATAAAAAAAACTTCAGCAAAAATAATTTTACTAATCAATGATAAAAAATTAACAGATAAAATAGAAAACTATATTACTAATCTAAATAAATTTGACACTTCAAAAAGAGCTGAACACAGTACTTTAATATTAATAAATAAAGATATGATAGCTTATTTACAAAAAAATATAAGATTATAAGGGAAACCTTATAATCAAATGAGTTCCTAAGTTTTGTTTAATTTCTAAATTACCATTTAGTTGAATATTTGCGATTGATTTAACTAAGTTAAGTCCTAAACTATTTAATTGCTCAAATTTAAAATTCTTTTTTAATCCTTTTCCATTATCTTTTATTTCCAAAATATATTCAATATTTGTTTTCTTAAAAATTATTTCTACTCTTCCTTTATTTTTTATAAATGCATATTTTAAAGCATTTACAATACATTCATTTATTATTAATCCACAATACATAGCTTGGTCTACATCTAAAAATATTTCATCAATATCTAAAAGAATAATTACTTCTAGATTTTCTTCAAAAGTTGATTTAATATCATTAATTAACTGGTTAATATAAGTATTAAAATCAATAGAATCAAGATTTTTAGATTCATAAAGTTTAGTATGAAGTAAAGCCATGGTATAGACTCTATTTTCTATGTTTGATAGGGCATCAATAATATTTTTATCTTTAATTTTAAATTTTTGTAATTTAATAAAATTTATTGTTAATGCTAAATTATTTTTAACTCTATGGTGAATCTCTTTTAAGAGCAATTCTTTTGTCTTCAAAGAGTTTGTAAGTTCTATAGTTCTATCTTCAACTCTTGTATCTAAGGTTTTTATATTATCCTCAATTTTATCTAACATTGAATCAAAGGCTATTCCTAATATTCCAATATCATCATTTCCTTTGATATTACTTCTAAAATTTAATTTTCCAAGACAGACTTGTTTGGCAGTATTTGAAAGTTTTTCAATATCTTTAATCCATTTTTTAAATATGAAATAACCAAATAAAATAGATAATACTAATGCTAAAATTGAAATTGGTAAAACTTTTATAATTGGACTATTAATATCATTTTTAAAATCATTTTCTAATGCGCTTAATACAAAAACAAAATTACTATTTTCTTTTTCTTCTATTTTACTAATCCAAGTTAGAGTATTTTTACCATCAATTTTATGTTTAATATTTTTTGTATCATTTACTTCTAGAATATCTCCTACTGTTAATTCGCCACTTTTAGGCAATCTATAATTTGAGATTTTACTTACACAAAAGTTTTCATTATTTACATTCTCAATCGTATCAAGAGATTTATTTAAATTATTTTCATCTATTTTATTATTAATCCACATTAAATAGATTTTCCCTTTATGAATATTTTCACTTAAAGAAAAACCTTCTTGAATTATTTTTTTAACATTTTCTTCAATATTTTTATATCCATTATTAAAATATGAACTACAAGAAAGCTGTAATTCTTGATTTTTTATTTTTGTTTTAAATAAATGATATGTAGGATGAGGACATTGGGTAATTGAGTCATCTATGTTATGCCAATTGTTTTTAGATATTTTTTCAAAATCAAATGTTTTATTTACTTTATTATTTTGTAATTTTAAGATACTTTTATTATTTTCTAACAAATTTATTTCACAATTAAATTTCTTATTCATTTTTTTTAAATCATTTTCTAAATCTTCTTTTCTATACTTTTGGTTTAATAAAATACTTGTTTTAATTTTATCAATTTGAGTTATTATTTCATTTTTTGATTGATTTTTTTCAAGAATTGAATACTCTTTGAAATAATCAACTAACAATTTGATTTGAGATTTTGTTAAAAGTACCATTTTTTCAGTTTGTAACAAAGCGTTATTGTATTGTTCTTTTTCAATTTTAGGAATTAGTAAGATAAATAAAATAGTTAATAAAAACAAGGATATTAATAAAAAAGAAAAACCAATTTTAAAACTAATGGGGATATTTTTTGAATTTGCCAAATTATTGTACTTTTAACCTATAGCCAGATTCAAAAACACTATCAATGATTTCTATTCCAACTTTTTGTTTTAATCTATAAATCAATGTTCTTAATCGCCCTAAATCATATATGGATTCTCTCCATATATATGTACTAATTCGTTCAAAAGAAACAGATTCTTTTGGATAATCACTAAGTAGTTCTAATATTTTAGTTTCATTTCTTGTTAATTTTATTGGTTCATTATTTTTATATAATATAGCCTTACTTTTATGAAATTTAATATTATTTTCTAAATAAATATATTTTGTTTCATTTCTAATTACATCTTTATTTTTAAAAAAATAGTTATGCTTATTTAAAGAAGTTTGTATTGTTGTATGTAATTCTGCATCTTTACAAGGTTTAATTAAATAAGCATAAGGTTCGCAAGCCAAAGTTTTTTGTATTGTCATTTCATCAGAATATGAAGTCAAAAATATAATAGGAATTTTTTTTATTTGCCATAAATATTTTGCTATTTCTATTCCATTGTTTAATCCTTTTAATTTTATATCCACAATTGCCAATGTCGGGTATGATTTTTCTAGGTGTTTTTTTACTCCTTGCATACTTGTTTCAATACCTGAAACTGAATATCCAAAAAATTTTAAAGTCTCTTGTAATCCAAGAGCTAAAATAATTTCATCTTCAATTATTAAAATTGAAATCTCCTTAATAGTATTTTTACACATTTTTTACCTTTTGTGATTTCGTTGTGATTTTTATTAGTTATGATACTCAATATCAATTTATAAAAAGGTTAAAATATGAAACATGAAAAAATTTTACTTAGTTCATTAACAGCATTATCTTTGTTCTCAAATAGTTTAAATGCAAATGATGTGACATTATTAGATGAAGTAAAAGTATGGGAAACACAAGTTAGTAGTTCATCTTTAAATTTAGGTGAAAAAGCAATTGAGACAAAACAAGCAGATCATTTAAGTGATTTATTAAAAGATTTACCAGGTGTGGATGTTGGAGGAACTCATTCTATAAATAATAGAATTAATATTAGAGGTTTACAAGATGAAAACCTAGAAATTACTCTTGATGGAGCAAAAGTACAAAATGCAAATATGTTTCATCATATTGGAAACTTATTAATTAATCCAGATATTTTAAAAAAAGCTGATATTCAAGTAGGTACTAATTCGGTTGTAAATGGTAGTTTAGGTGGTTCAGTAGCTTTTGAAACAAAAGATGGAAGAGAAATGCTTGAAAAAGGAAAAGATTTTGGGGCAAGAGTTTCAACAACTTATAATTCAAATGATAGCATTGGTGGTTCTTTAACAGGTTATGGAAAAGTATCAGAAGATATTGATTTTTTAGTTTATCACAATTATTTAAATAAAAATGATTGGAAAGATGGAAAAGGAGTTGAAACATTTGGTTCAGATGGAGAGGTTCAAAATACTCTTATGAAATTAGGATATAACTTAAGTGATTCTCAAAGAGTTTCTTTATCTTATGATACTTTAAAAGATGAAGGGGATTATTCTCCAAGACCAGATTTTGGAAGAGCTTATAATGAAGCTAGAACAGGACTATATACTTATCCTACTGAATACACAAGAGAAACAATTACTTTAAAACATGAGTTAAATCTAGGAGATGATTTAGTTTTAAATAGTACAGTTTATTCAAATGAAAATGAACTTGAAAGATATGAAAAACTAAATGGAACAACACCTGTTAGACCAGGAGGAATTACACAAGGGCTATTAAATGGTAAAGTTGCCACGAAGGGAATAAATACAAAAGCTCAAACAAATTTAGAAATTGTAGACATTTTACATACTTTTACTTATGGAGGATTATATGATATCCAAACAAGTAAAGTAACTTGGGATGGAGCTAAATATGGAGATGATGAAGAAGCAAAATCTGCGGCATTATTTGTGGAAGATACAATAGATTTTAATAATGGATTATTATTAACTCCAGGAGTTAGATATAACCACTATGATTTAGATGGTTCTTATGGAAAAATAAAAGATAGTAAATTTACTTATGGTTTAGCATCACAATATGCGGTAAATGACAATTTAACTTTATTAGCAAGTGCAACAACTCTTTATAAAGGAGTTGAAATGGTTGATGTTTTAGCAACAAATAGAATTTATGCCCCTGATACTCCTAATTTAAAATCAGAAACAGGAATAAATAAAGAAATAGGATTTACATATAATCAAGATGATACTTTAGGTGCTGATAGTGTTGGTTTTTCATTTAAATATTTTGATACAGATATTGATGATTATATTAAAACTGTTGGTTATGAAATGACAAATTCAGGAACATTAAATTTAAGAGGATTTGAAACAAGTTTTCTTTATAAATTAAATAAATTTAGTGGATTAATAACATATGCACATTCTGATACAAAATATGAAGATACAGGAATGGCAGATTCTAAAGAACCAGGAGATAGTTTATCTATTGGCTTAGATTATAAACTTTTATCTAATTTATCTTTATCTTGGGATTCTTTATTTGGCTTTAAACAAGATGATACTGCAGGAAGTGAATATAATATAAAAGATGCATATAATGTTCATGATTTTGCTGTAAATTGGAAGCCTAAAGTTGCTAAAAATCTAACAATAATTGCAGGAGTAGATAATATTTTTGATGAAGCTTATGTTTCTCATATCTCTGAAAATAGAAGTTTTACAGTTGGAAACAATCTTATAAGTACAGGAGATTATGAAGCAGGAAGAAATTTTAAAGTTACTTTAGCTTATAAATTCTAAAAGAAAAAATATGATAAATAAATTTTATTTATATTTAAATGAACCCAAAACCAAAATTGGTTGGGTTCATGGATTTTTAGCCTGTATAGGAAGTGCTGTTATAGCTTATTTAACTATGGCCTTAATTAGTTCAATTATAAATGCTGATTATGCTTTTAAAATAATTCCATCTATGATAGGCACTCCTATACTAATTTGCATTATAAGTTTTTGGCTTTTATTTTGTAAATCTTATTTCGAAATCATAAAAAAGATTTTATACATAATGAGTCTGCTTTTATTCATGTTTTTTATAAAAGGGTTCTTTTATGCTTGAAAAATTGAATATTAAATACCTTATTCGCGCACATACGGTTATTGGCTTGTTTTGTATATTTCTTTTTTATATTAGTTCTTTTTTTGGGAGTATTACTTTTTTTTTACCATATGTAAATCAATGGGAATTGCCATCTACTCACATAGAAAAAACTCTTAATTATACTTTTAATATTGATAATAAATTAAATGAAATAATCAATAAATACAAATTAGATGAGAAAAATATAGAAATAACACCACCATCTTTTAAAGATCCACGAATTAGTATCTCTTCAAAAGATCAATCAACTATTTTTTTAAATCCAAATACAAATGAAGAATTAGATACTTTTTATGAAAACAACAGTATTGCTGAGTTTATAAATGAAATACATTTTGGAGAAAATATTCCTCTAATTGGAACATTTTTAATGGGATTATCTTCAACTGCAATATTGTTTTTAATATTATCAGGCATTATTCTTTTTATTTCAAATAAGAAAAAAAGAAAGCAGAATCAAACACCTAAAAGATTTTGGTTTAAATGGCATAGAAATTTAGGTTTAATTGTAATTCCTTTTCTTTTAATATTCACAATAACAGGTGCTTTTATAGGCATGATGTTAAATACTTCAACAATTTTTTCTTTAAATGCTACAGATTATAAAGAGTCTAATCTTAGAAAATTAGTATCACCAATATTATTTAAACAAAAAGACAATTTAGAAAAAAATGAAATAAATACGCAAATGTTAGATTTATCAATTTTATATAAAAAAGCACAAGAAAATTATGAAAACTTAGAAATAAAAAAAATTAATATATATAACTATAATAAAGAGAATTCACAAATAGTATTTAGCGGATATTTAAGAGATAATAGAGCATTAAGTGGAAATATAAATAGAGTAAATATAACTTTAAATAGTATAAATGCACAAGTTTTATCAAAAACATATTTAGAACAAACTCATGGAATCAAACAAACTTTGTCAGCATTTTATTTTTTACATTTTATGCCAGATGAAACAATAGGTGTAAGAGTTTTATTTTTTGTTTTAGGAGTATTATTACTTATTAGTTTAGTTTTTGGATATTTACTTTGGGCACAAAAGAAATTACATAATATAAATGATTTTAGATTGTCAAATTTTATAAATAGAGTTATGTTAACAATTGTTTTAGCTTCATTTACTTGCGTAGGATTTTTATTTTTTACTCATTATCTCATAAATAATGAGTTTTTGCAAAAAGATTTATTTATAAAAGGAATGTTTTATATTCTATTTTTTATTTTACTTTTTTATAGTTTTTTTGAAAATAGAGTCTCAAAAATAGTAAAAGTAAATTTATATTTAAGTAGTGTTTTTTTCTTTTTTTCAGCATTTATTCATGGGTTTCAAACAAAAATGTTTATTTGGGATAGTTATGCAAAAAATATTGATGTTATTTTTTATGTGGATTTAATTTTGATTTTAAGTTCTATTATTTTATTTTTTACTGCAAAAAAAATAAGTTTAAATTTTATGAGTAATTTTAATTACGATAGGGGTTTAAAATGCTAAGAAAATTATTTTTCTTAAATATAATATTTTTAACTTTTTGTTTTTCCCATCAGTTAGAAAATACAGTATTAAATATTTTATCTATAGATGAAAAAACTATTAAGATTGAAGTTTTAGAATTAAGAACAAAAAAAGAGATTTTTTCAAATCAGGTTAAAATTATTTCATCAAAAAGTGGGGAGATTTTAAATGAGTTCCTCTTATCAAAAGAAAAGCAATATATAAATATTCCTCAAAAAGAGTATACTGTTTTAGTAAAAGTTGGTGATATTTTAATTTATAAAAAAGATTCTTTTTATGAAAGTTTTTTTATGTTTGTTTGTATTTTTATTTTTTTTATTTCAATAGTAATTTATTTATTTAGAATAAAAATATATGAGAAATTAAATAATAATTAAGGCAATATATATAATAATGATAATCTATATCATAATTAGAGGAAAAGGCAATGAAGTTTAGAACTGAAAAAGATACAATGGGTGAAATAAAAGTAGCATATGATAGATATTGGCAAGCTCAAACTCAAAGAAGTTTAGAAAATTTTCCAATTGGTGATGAAAAAATGCCAAAAGAAGTAATTAAAGGATTTGCATATTTAAAAAAAGCATGCTCAATTGTAAATAATAAACTAAATAGATTAGATGAGTACAAAACAGATTCAATTTGTGTTGCTTGTGATGAAATTATAAAAGGAAAATTAGATGATGAATTTCCACTAGTTGTTTGGCAAACAGGCTCAGGCACTCAATCGAATATGAATATAAATGAAGTTGTAGCTTCAAGAGCCACAGAAATTTTAGGAAAAGATTTTAGAGTAGAAAAACTAATACATCCAAATGATGATGTAAACAAAGGGCAAAGTTCAAATGATACTTATCCTACAGCTATGAGAATAGCTTTTGTTTTAGAAATTCAAGATAGATTAGTTCCTGCGATAAATGTTTTAAAAACAACTTTTGAAAATAAATCAAAAGAGTTTGAAAATATTATAAAAATAGGAAGAACTCATTTACAAGATGCAACACCTTTAACTCTTGGACAAGAGATATCTGCTTATGTAGATATGTTAAATAAAGCTTTAAATCAAATAGATGATGCGATGAAATATATAGTTGAATTAGCAATTGGAGGAACTGCTGTTGGAACGGGATTGAATTCTCATCCAGATTTTTCACCAATGGTATGCGATATTTTAAATATAATAACAGATACAAAATATGCTTTTAAATCACATCCAAATAAATTTCATGCTCTAACAGCCCATGATGGAGAAGTTGTTTTAAGTGGAGTTTTAACAGCACTTGCTTCAAATCTAATGAAAATTGCAAATGATATAAGATGGCTTTCAAGTGGTCCAAGATGTGGAATAGGAGAGATTAATATTCCAGAAAATGAACCAGGAAGTTCAATAATGCCAGGAAAAATAAATCCTACACAAAGTGAAGCTATGACAATGGTGGCTGTTCAAGTTATGGGAAATAATACTACAGTTAGTGTTGCAGCTAGCCAGGGTAATTTTGAATTAAATGTATTTAAACCGGTGATTGCATTAAATATTTTACAATCAATAAGACTTTTGAGTGATACCATGTTGTCATTTAATGATAATTGTGCAGTAGGTATAGAAGCAAATTTGGTAAATATCAATAAATATTTAAATGATTCATTAATGTTAGTTACCGCATTAAATCCTTATATTGGATATGAAAAAGCAGCACTAATTGCAAAAACTGCACATAAAAATGGTACAACACTTAAACAAGAAGCAATTAATCTTGGAATATTAACCGAAAATGAATTTGATTCTTATGTAAAACCAGAAAATATGATAAAACCTAGTTTATGAATAAAGGATTAAATTTAAATGAAAGAGTTTGAAAAATATTTTTTAATTGATGAATTTGAAGAAGGCTGGGGAATGGAAGATGTTGTTTGTGAAGAACAACTATTTGATTATTGTTCTGAAGCTTTATTTATTCCTGATGAAAAAATTGAAGATTTAAATATGAGAGATGCTGAATTAGAAATTATATTAAAAGATTTAGAGTTTGAAGATATAAAAGAAGATTGGTATGTTAATCTTTTAAAGAGTTCTAAAGAAAACTAAAAACAAAGAAGAATCACATAGAGATTCTTTTTTGTTTAAAATGATAACAACTATTAAAATTAATAATAAATACTGTATACTTTCAAATGTTAAGAGATGAATATAAAAATTTAAAAATATTATATGTTGAAGATGAAAAACTTATTAGAGATAATGCTGTAGCATATTTAAAAAGACTTTTTAAAATTGTTTTTGAAGCTAAAGATGCTTTTACTGCGGTAGATATTATAAAAAAAAATCAACCACATATTGTAGTTACTGATATAAAAATGTCTAAACTAAATGGATTAGATATGATAAGGCAAATCAGGCAATATGATAAAAAAACTGAGTTTATTGTACTTACTGCTTTTTCTGATACAAAATATTTGATGGATGCTATTGATTTAAGATTGGCAAAATATCTTACAAAACCAATAAAACATGAAACTTTTTATCCCGTATTGTTAAATTGTGCTAAAACTATATTTGAAGATGAGTCAAATAAAAAATATCTTACTCAAGATTGTTATTATGATATGATAAATGAAGTAATACAAACTAATTATGAAATAATCAAACTATCAAATTATGAGATAAAATTTCTGAAACTTTTATGTAAAAATCCATATAGAGTAGTAACTTATGAAGAGATGCAAAACATTATTTGGTGTAATGAATATATGAGTGAAAATGCTATTCGATTATTAGTAAGAGACTTAAGAAAAAAACTACCAGGAAATTGTATAAAAAACCTATCTAAAATTGGCTATAAAATAGAATTATTTAAATGAAATATATATATCTTTTTTTTATGTTAATTTCTAATTTATATGGTGGAAGTTTATTTTATGAGACCATAGAGAAAATTTTTGTTTCTGAAGATTTTATAAACTATAAAGAGCTAAATGATAAAGAATATTATAATAAAAAAATTAAACAATTTTCAATTAAAATTGAGTTAAATAAAGAAAAACTAAAAACAAAAGATTATTATATAATAATAGTTTCAGATACAGACTCTTTGATTTATACCAATGTAAAATATATAAGACAAAATCATAATATGCTTATCAAACTAGATAAAAACAGTGATGAATTATATTTTAATTATGTATATGATAAAGCAAAAGTTGGAGAGTTTCGTTGTGACATAATTAGTCAATTTGAACATGATTTTTTACTTCATTATGAAGGTATTTTATATGGTATTACGTATGGAATAATTTTTTGCGCATTCTTTTATTATTTTATAATATATTTTTCTACTAAAATAAAAGCTTTTATATATTATTCTTTTATGCAATTATTTGTTCTTTTTTCATTAATAGGATTTGTATATTGTAGTTTTATATCTTATCCAAACCAAGAATTTAAATATGCACAAGCAATAATTGATTTTTTTGAAACTTCTGGATTTTTACTTACTTTATTATTTGTAAAAGAAATTTTAAGAACAAAAATAATAATGCCTAGAATGAATGTACTTATAAATGTATTTATCATTTTGAATATTATAGATATTTTTGGAATAGTTATTTATAAATATTCAATTTTATATGAATATATGCCTTTTTTTATTGGTTTCTTAATCCCTAGTATTGCAGGAATAATTGCAATACTTAAAGAAGATAAATATGCAAGTATATACACTTCAGGCTGGATATTTCTTTGTGGTGTTGTATATTTATTAGAAAACTATTATTTTTCAATTAGTGGCATATATATAATTCATATTGCTGCTTCATTTGAATCTTTGATATTTAGTTTTGCTTTGGGTTGGATGCTTAGAAATTTTTTGAAAGAACAGAATGAAAAAGAGAAATATTTAATACATAAAAGCAAATTAGCTTCAATGGGAGAAATGATAAATAATATATCTCATCAATGGAGACAACCTTTAACTCACTTGAGTTTTATAAATATGAACTTAGAATTAGCTTCCAATGATAATATTTTTGATAAAAAGTATTTACAAGAAAAAATAGTTGAATCAAATGAACAAATTGATTTTATGTCAAAAACTATAGATAGTTTTAGAGACTTTTACAAACCTCAAAAAGAGAAAGAATACTTTTGGATTTCATACTCTGTTCAAAAAGTTATAGATATTATGGAACCTTTATTAAAAATATATAATATACAAATTAATTTTAAAATTATTAAAGATAAACAAATTAAAGCCAATGAAAATGAATATTCTCAAGTTGTTTTAAATCTTATTTCAAATGCAAAAGATGAATTGATTTTAAGGAAAATAGTAAATCCTCAAATTTCTATTGAAATTGATTCAAAGTATAACAAAACTATAACTTCTGTTTATGATAATGCCAATGGAGTTAATGAAGAAATTATAGATAAAATTTTTGAGCCATATTTTACAACAAAAGAAAATGGTAGTGGAATAGGACTTTATATGTCAAAAACAATAATAAATTCTCATTTTAAAGGTGAATTAAAAGTTAAAAATCAAGAAAAAGGAGCTTGTTTTAGTATTGAAGTATGATTATAATTAAATCTAAAAATAGATTCTTTTATATGTGTATCTAAATTATCTTTATTTATACCTCTAAATTTTTTTAGTCGATGATGAATAAATAAATTTAATTTATCATCTAATTTTAGAAAGTTAATAATTGTATATTTATTTGTACTAGGATTAAAAATTACTTTTGCACTATTTGCTTTTTTGTGGTTTATTAAAGATTTTATTAGTTCTTCTTCTAGAAAAAGTTTTAAGTTATGAGAAATATTTATATTATCCAGAAAAAGAAAAGTATTTTGATTTTCAATGTAAAATAAATATCTACCTGAAATTTTTAAATATTTAACTAAGAAGGTTTTTTCATAAAAGATTTTTTGTAATTTATAACTATTTCTTTTATCAAATTCAGATACTAATGATTTTCGTATGACTTTATAATAGCTATTTACTGTTTGTCTACTAATATTTAATTCTTTTGCAGTAATACTTGCAGTTTGGTCTAATTTAAACATATTAAATATATTTTCAACTTGTTTATCATTTATTTTAGCATTTTTAATAGGTAATTTTGTTAGTTCTAATTTTGACATAAATTTATTTTATTTAAAAAAAATGTGAAAAAAATGTGAAAAAAATATCTTTTCTAGAAAAATATTTCTGCTTGTCATGATTAAAATATGAATAAGTACATCCTAAGAAATATTAAGGAATAGTTCCAAATATAAATTCAATTATGATAATTATTATCATGTTAATCAAGGAGACAAAGTGAATTTTAATAAAGAAAAAGTAGTAAAGTTATCTTTTTGTTTGGCATTAGCCTTATCATCTCAAACTTTTGCTACAACAATTCTAGAAGAAGTAAATATCGTAGAAAAAGGAGATAATAGTGACTGGAGTGAATTATATACAATTGGTTCTATGAGAACATCAACAAAATTAGATTTATCAGCTAGAGAAACACCACAATCAGTATTAGTTTTTACTAGACAGAAATTAGATGATCAAAATATAACTTCTTATCAAGAACTATTAGCAAAAACTCCAGGTGTAACTTTAAATCAATGGGATGAAAGAGTATATCCAACTGCAAGAGGTTTTGATATAGATTATTATTTATTTGATGGAATACCAACATATTCAATCAGTGATAATGCAGATGATCCTGATTTATCAATTTATGATAGAGTTGAAGTTGTAAAAGGTGCGAATGGTCTTATGACAGGTGCTGGTAATCCAGCTATGGGAATGAACTTTATTAGAAAACGTGCAAACTCAAAGGAATTTAAAGGAGATATTGATTTATCTGCTGGTTCTTGGGATAATTATAGTTCTTCAGTTGATATGCAAACTCCCTTAAATAGTGGTGGAACAATAAGAGCAAGAATCGTAGCAAAACATCAAGATAAAGAATCTTTTATGGATAATTATGAAAAATCTACAGATGTTTTATATGGTGTAGTTGATATGGATTTAACAGACTCTACATTTTTATCTTTAGGTGCAAGTGTAGAAAATATAGATAGAAGTGGAATTAGATGGGGTGGTTTACCTGCTTTTTATAGTGATGGAAGTAAAACAAATTTTGATAACTCAAAAACAGTTTCAGATGATTGGACTCAATGGAATATAAAAACAACTAATTATTATGCAGATTTAAAGCAATACTTCTTAAATGATATTTCTCTTAATTTATCTTTATCTAGTAAAGAAATTAATGCTGATGGAAATTTGGCATATTTTGGTGGTACAGTGGATAAAAGTACGGGAAATCAAGTAGTTGGTACTAGTGATTTTGGACTTTATGGATATGGTTTTGAAAATGAGAAAAAAGAAGATAATATTGATCTATATGCTTCTGTTCCTTTTGAAGTAGGAAAACTTGGGCAAGAATTTATTATTGGAACTATGTATAATAAATCAAAAAAAGTAAAAGACAACTATTCAAGTAATTTAAATTGGACAACTCTAAATTTTAATAACATATCAATTTCAGAACCAACTTACTCAACTTCATATCCAAATAGTTTAGATGAAACAACTCAAAGTGGAATGTATCTGTCTGGAAAATTCTCTTTAATGGAAGATTTAAAATTAATCTCAGGAGTTAGGCTTTCCTCTTGGAAATACAAAAATGAATCTGCTACAGGAAATAGAGAGTTTGATAATGAAATAACTCCTTATGTTGGTTTAGTTTATGATATAAATGAAAATCACTCTGTATATACAAGTTATACAAGTATATTTAAACCTCAAGATAAAAAAAGTTCAAATGGTGATTATTTAGACCCAATCGATGGGAAAAATTATGAAGTTGGTTTAAAAAGTGAATATTTTGAAGGAGATTTAAATACTTCTTTAACACTATTTAGAATAGAACAAAATGGTGTGGGTGAAGATACGGGAAAAGTGAATAATAATTTACAATCAATTTATGAAGCAAAAGATGGAGTTGTAAGTAAAGGATTTGAAATTGGAGTATCTGGAAAAATAACAGATAATCTTGATTTAGATTTTGCTTTAGCTAACTTTGAAGCAGAAAATGCAGATGGTAGCAAATTTAATACAACTTCTTCAAGAACAACTGCAAACTTATTTGCAAAATATGGTATTAATAATTATAGAGTTGGTGCAGGAATAAATTATAAAAGTAATTTCTACAAAGATACTGATTATGGGAAAATTACTCAAGATAATTATGTAACGGTAGATTTAATGACAGGTTATAAAGTAAATAAAAATTTAGATTTCCAATTAAATGTAAATAATTTATTTGATAAAGAATATTACTCTGGGATAGGATACAACAGTATGGTGTATGGTGATCCAAGAAATGCAACAGTTAGTATGAAATATACTTTTTAAGAGTAGATATTAAATGACTAATAATAATTGGAGAAAACCCTATTGGAAGCTACATCTTTGGATGGGGCTTCCTTTTTGGGCAATAATATTCTTTATTTGTATAACTGGAACACTAGCCGTGGTTAGTTATGAAATAACATGGCTTTTTAATTCAGGTGTTAGGGCTTCAGGTGAGGCTATTTATGGAGTCGATGAGTTAATAAAAAGAATAGAAGAACAAGTTCCAAATGCAAAAGTTTTAAGTATTAGTACTTTAGAACCTTATCTTGCTAATTTAGCTTATGTTTCTTTGCCTGAACATGATTTTGTGCAAGTTTGGATAGATGCAAGTACTGGAATTGTGGGTGAAGTATCAATAGGACATACATTTAGAAGTGTAATCAGAGCAATTCATGGATGGCTTTTAATGCCAGAAATTGGTGGAATTTTTATTGGTTGGTATATTGTTTGTTTTTTCTCAATTCCTCTTTTTATATCTTTGATTACAGGACTTATAATCTTTAAAAATTTTTGGAAATCATATAAAAAACCCAAAATTCATACAAATAAAGGTTCAAGACCATTTTGGATTAGCTTACATAAAGTTGGTGGAATTTGGGCTGTTTGGTTTGGATTAATTATCTCTATTACTGCAATGTGGTTTTTAGTTATGATGGTTTTAGCTGAAATGGGTGTTCCTTTTGAAGATGTAAATAAGCAGGTGTTTATTTCAAAAAAAGATTTACCAATAATGAAAGAAAATGAAAAAATACATTTTCCTAATTTAGATAATTCTTTAAAAATAGCAAATGAAAAGATATCTGGATTAAGTTTTATAAAACTTCCCTCAAATGCCTATGAACCTTTAGAAATCTCAGGTACTCAAAGAACTTTGTTTTTTAGTGATTCAGTTTATTTAAATCCTTATACAAATGAAATTTTAGAAGTAAGACTAGGTACAAACAAGAGTTTCTTAAGTGCAACAGCTACTTTTATGAGAGCATTACATGTAGGTGATTTTGGTGGATTATGGATAAAATTAATTTGGTTTATCTTTGGTTTAATTTTAAGTGCTTTAGTTTTAAGTGGCATGATAATGTGGCATAAAAGAACATCAAAAAAAGGAGAAGAAAATGCAATATAAAGTGAAAAAAAAGGCTATTAATTTTTCTTTTATTTTTGTAGTAATTCCTTTTTTATTTTTGGTTTATTATTATTTTGTGGGAGAAGTGGAACATGAGCATAAATATTATGAGAAAAGATCAATTGATGATTTTAATGTAGTTTTAATAGAAGAAGAAAAAACACCTCCTTATACAATTTTTGGAGGAACTAAGATGAAAAATTATGCTTTGAAATTCGATATAGAAAATTTAGATTATATTAGAGTTGCAAATCTACAAATTTCAAAAATAGCTCCTGAAATTAGTTTAATAAATGGATTAGCTCATGATAATCCTTATGAATTACATGTCCATGTGGTTTTCCCACAAAATTTAGAAGAAGAAGATAAATTATGGTTAAGTATAGAAAAATGGGATGGAACAACAAAACAGATTTTTTGGCCAGTGAAAGAAATAGTATCTAATTAAAAATATCTTATTTTAAAGGAGTAATAGTTTTTTATTACTCCTTTTTTTAGTAGTTTTTTAAAAATTAATTCTAGCACCTACAAAATAATAAGCACCAACATTTGTTCCTAATTCTTCTTCTATTTTTTTATCAAAAATATTGTCAATTCCAGAATATAATGTT
>Ga0193962_1000411_pt1 | contig 19627 bp, 19 predicted proteins | sample FB_5_MG_FD_140335 | JGI IMG/M metagenome (GOLD analysis project Ga0193962, IMG submission 140335) | Microbial mat bacterial communities from the Broadkill River, Lewes, Delaware, United States - FB_5_MG | ecosystem: Environmental > Aquatic > Freshwater > River > Microbial mats | place: USA... | reverse complement strand
TCTGCAGACGTTGCCCCCGGAGCTTTCTTACCTGTCGGCTGCAAAGAGATTCCAAGCTCAGACACCTGTAAAAGCAAATCAAATTCAGAACGTTGCTTCTCAACGGCCACAGGTAAAGACAACCGTTCGGCTAATAACGCTGCCCGCTCCACTGAAGCTCTATCCATTGCAATGATTGCAATCACCCCGTCAGGGTATTGAGATGTAATAGCATGATTCAAAGAAGTAACAGACATAGAGAGTTCCAACAATTACCCTGTGGTGAACCACAGCAATAATAGAAAAGCGCCCAGAATCATACGATAGACAACAAAGGGTTGCATACCGATCTTATCAAGCCATTTTAAAAAAAAGTGAATACAACTGAATGCACTAATACCGGCAATAAGGGTGCCCAAAGCAACCATCGCCCAAGGGGCACTATCGCCCTGCGCATAAAGATCCAACCCTTTAATGAGGCCCGCTCCCATAATCACAGGGATAGAAAGCAAAAACGAAAAACGTGCCGCTGCCTGTCGTTCAAACCCCAACATTAATGCGGCTGAAATAGTTATCCCACTTCTGGAAGTCCCTGGTATCAATGCGATCGCTTGCGCGCAACCAACAACCAACGCGTCCTTAAGCGTTAAATCGGTAATATTTTTAGTTTCGACTCGAAAGAGATCTGCCCAGCAAAGAACCGCGCCAAATATAAGCGTTGTACCCGCAATCACCAAAATAGAACGGAGGTTATGATCAATAAAGTCGTTTAATACCAAGCCCGTGATCAGTGCAGGAATTGTCGCAATAATGGTCAACCACGCCAGCTTAGCATCATCGCTACGGCCGCCCCTAAAGCTAGCGAGCCATGCATTAAGCATAACAAAAAGATCCTTACGGAAATAAGCAACCACTGCTAGCAAGGTGCCTACATGCACGCCCACATCAAACGCCAACCCCTGATCCGGCCAACCAAAAAGCTGCGATGGCAAAATAAGATGGGCAGAACTACTAATCGGTAAAAATTCCGTCAATCCCTGAAGTAAGGCCAAAATTATGACCTGAAAAAGTTCCATTTATTGCTGATCCTTCTTTTTCCAAGCGACTTCGTCGCGGAGATAAACAGGTAAAGCAAGTTCTGGAGATATTGCATCTCCCCGACCCCATGCAACAGTGGCTAACGCTAGCATCGCCGAAGAGGATGGATAATAGGTTTCAGAACTTACAACGACAGAGCGTTTGGTTTCTTCTGGCATATCATCAATGTAACGCCATCCACTACCTACCGCTAAATACCCCTCACCTTGAAGCTGAAGAGCGCCCGGCGCACTTACCTGTTCGCTTAATTCAGCTATAGGCAAGCCATCTTTCATTGCATAACTTGCGACATAAATTTCATTCATCCGCGCATCTAAGGCGGTCACAACCTTTGCAGCGCCCTCCTTTTTAGCTGCGGCTACAGCCAATGCCTCTAATGTTGAAATAGGCAACACTGGCAGATCTGCGCCATAAGCTAAGCCTTGTGCAACACCCGTGGCGATCCTTATACCTGCGAATGAGCCAGGCCCCCGCCCAAAAGCAATAGCATCTAAACTAGAGACCGATAAATCAGCCTCAGCAAGCATAGCTTCTACCATAGGCAGTAATTGCTGAGTATGCTGCCGCGGAATGATTCGAAAATCTTCTCGAACCGCCCCATCAACACTCAACGCGACAGAGCAAGCATCTGTAGACGTATCTAAAGCTAAAATTTTTGACATTAAATCAATTCGCTTAAGCTAAGAAAATAAAAAGGAAAGGCATTAATAGCTAACCGGTGCGGATTCTACTCTTGTCACGCCACGATTTCATCAGAACGACTCTAAATTAAGTCATCTCCCCAACGCGGTAGCAACGCCTGTTCAATATTTAACTGATTCAAAATTCGTGCAACAACAAAATCCACCATCTGTTCAACCGTCGTCGGCTTATTATAAAAGCCTGGACTCGCTGGAATCACAACGGCTCCCATGCGCGTTAGCTTTAACATATGTTCTAAATGGATCTCAGAATAAGGGGCTTCTCGAGGCACCAAAATTAATTGCCGTCTCTCCTTTAGCGCTACGTCTGCAGCACGCTCAATTAAATTATTGCTTGCCCCTGTCGCTATCGCTGAAAGCGACCCTGTACTACAAGGACAAACAACCATTTTACTCGGCGCGCCAGACCCTGAAGCCACCGGAGCCATCCATTGCTCTCGACCAAATACCCGCAACTGCCCCTCTTTTGCAGAATACAACTGCGCAAGAAACGCTTCCTGCTCTGACGGTGTGCCCGGCAATTTCAGATCAGTTTCTGTGTTGATTACAATTTGTGCGGCGCGAGAGATCATGACAAAAACCTGCTTATCCGCCATCAATAAGCATTGCAGCAAACGCAACCCATATTGTGCACCTGATGCTCCCGTCAACGCTAAAGATATGGTTTCTCGCATTTAACTATGCCTCCAATGCCGTCAGTAAACGCTTGTGGATGCCATCAAAACCACCATTACTCATGATCACCACGTGACAATCAGCGTCTAAATTCTTTTTCAAATCATCGATCAATGTTTCTGTCTCGGAGTAAACCGCAGAACGAACAGTACTTTTCTCGACAATATTTTGTAACGACCAGTCCATTCCTTTGGGCTGATACCAATAAACAGCATCCGCGTTCGTCACAGATTCAGCCAATAATGCTTGGTGAGTGCCAAGGCGCATCGTATTAGAGCGTGGCTCAATAACCGCAACAACCTTCTGCGCACCCACCTGCGCTCGAATACCTTGCAGGGTCGTTTCAATGGCGGTTGGATGATGGGCAAAATCATCATAGACCTTTATGCCATTGACCGCTCCAATCAGCTCCATACGACGTTTTACGCCAGCAAACTCATTTAATGCTTCAATGGCATGATGGGGCTGAACACCCACATTTCGCGATGCGGCAATAGCCGCAAGACCATTATTAACATTATGCTTTCCTGTCATCGTCCAAGAGACTACACCAGCCGCTACGCCGTTATGCAATACTTCGAAGCGCGTACCATCTTCGTTTAACAACACGGCTTGCCACTCACACTCGCTCTCTGGTGCATTGATCGCTGTTCGCGAAACATCACTCCAAACCCCCATATCGATAACCTGATCTAGAGCATCTTCCCCTTGTGGAAAAATAATTTGCCCATTCTCCGGTACGATCCTTACAACATGGTGAAACTGTCTCTGGATAGCCTCTAAATCAGGAAAAATATCTGCATGATCATACTCAAGGTTATTCATTACCAACGTGCGAGGATGGTAATGCACAAATTTCGAACGCTTATCAAAAAATGCCGTATCGTATTCATCCGCCTCAATAACAAAGAAGGGTGATTCGCCAACGCGAGCAGAAACACCAAAATCTAGCGGTACACCCCCAATCAAAAAGCCCGGCTGCATACCCGCATGATCTAGTATCCACGCTAACATCGTAGAGGTTGTCGTTTTCCCATGCGTACCCGCCACAGCAAGCACCCATTTATCTTTTAACAGATGTTCAGATAACCATTGAGGGCCAGAGGTGTAATTTAATCCCTTATTCAACATGTACTCGATAGCGGGATTTCCTCGAGACATAGCATTACCCACTACAATCAGGTCTGGCTCAGGATTAAACTGCTCAGGATCATAGCCCTGAATCAACTCAATCCCTTGAGATTCCAGCTGAGTACTCATTGGCGGGTAAACATTTTGATCCGATCCAGTAACTCGATGCCCCAACTGCTTTGCCAAGATCGCCAAAGACCCCATAAAGGTCCCACAGATACCTAAAATGTGAATATGCAACGCACAAACTCCGGTTCATTAATAACAAAACGACTTAACTTTTCTATCGCACTATCATACCAGTTTTAGCATTACGATGACCCCAGTAGACCGCTGCCAAAAAAATAACCGATTTAAGCCTTTTAAATTGGCTCCAAACAATGCAATTCATACAACTTTAACGTAAAATTCCGACCCAACTTTCCAACCACTCTATCTGAGAGACAATACTAGAATGCTTCTGCTGAGCCAGTTCCTAAAACAACAGGAAACCGAAGACAAATTAGTCGATTTGATTGGCACTTTAATGCTTGCCTGCAAAGAAGTTGCGATCCAACTTCGAGAAGGTGAATTAGCCGGAGTTTTGGGGTCTGCTGACATCACCAATATTCAGGGCGAAACCCAGAAGAAGATGGATGTTATTTCCAACGACCTCCTTAAAAAATTCTTACTCGATAACCCTCTTGTTGCTGGGATTGCATCAGAAGAGGAAGACCATCCTGTCGGGGGTAACCCTGAAGGCAAGTACTTAGTTATCTTCGATCCATTAGATGGTTCTTCAAATATAGATATCAATGTATCTGTCGGCACGATTTTCTCGATACTTGAATTAGAAGAAGGGATGGACCCAAGCAAAGACGAAGCCTACCTCCAATGTGGTCGTAAGCAAGTAGCAGCGGGCTATGTTCTTTATGGACAGTCCTCTATCCTCTCTTTAACAACCGGGCATGGCGTCAACTTCTTTACACTTGCTCATACCGGCGATTTCATTTTAACGAGAGAGCAGATTAGCATCCCGAAAGACACGAAAGAGTTTGCTATTAACATGTCAAACCATCGTTTCTGGGAAGAAGAGATGCGTAACTACATCGGCGATCTTCTTCAAGGTGAAGAGGGAACCCGAGAGAAAAATTACAATATGCGCTGGATTGCTTCAATGGTTGCAGAAGTACACCGCGTACTAACCCGCGGCGGCATTTTTGCTTATCCTTGGGATAGCCGAGATCCAAATAAGCCTGGCAAACTTCGTCTTATGTATGAAGGCAACCCTATGAGCATGCTCATAGAACAAGCCGGCGGCATATCGAGCACTTGCTATAAAAACATCCTAGACCTTGAACCGCAGCATATACACCAGCGCTGTTCTGTCGCGCTTGGGTCTAGCAACGAAGTTGACACTCTACTGACCTATCATTCAGATTCTAGCGATGGTCGAGCAGCAAAATTAAACACATAAATAAGCAGAGTCATCTTTAAGTAGTATTCATAAGCCCCTTACGCTGTGATTATAATTCGGGCTTAGATATAACCTTTTAAAAAACTGTTTACAGGAAGACAATCATGGGCTTCGCACAAGTACCAGCAGGTAAAGATCTACCAAACGATCTGTACGTAATTATTGAAATCCCGGCAGAAAGCTCTCCGGTTAAATACGAGATTGAGAAAGAAGAAGACGCAATCTTTGTTGACCGTTTTATGGCTGCGCCGATGTTCTACCCAGCAAACTACGGTTATATCAACAATACGCTTGCTGATGACGGTGACGCGCTAGACGTACTAGTAATGACACCTTACCCAGTAATCGCAGGCTCAGTAATTCGTTGCCGTCCTGTTGGCGTATTGAACATGACTGATGAAGCGGGTGAAGACGCAAAACTAGTTGCTGTACCTCACGACAAGCTTACTAAAGCTTATCGCGATGTTAACGACATTGAAGATCTTCCACAGCTTGAGCTTGATCGTATCAAGCACTTCTTTGAAAACTACAAAGGTCTAGAAGAAGGCAAATGGGTTAAAGTTGAAGGCTGGGGCAATGCTGAAGCAGCTCGCGAAGCGATTGTTGTAGCAGCTAAAGCTTACGAAGACGCTAAGTAAATTTAGCCTCTCTTATTAAAAAGCCTCGCTATTGCGGGGCTTTTTATTAACTACCACTACCCCGCACCCCCGCAAATCACAACGCCCCCCTTCCCGTCTGAGTAAAAAAAGATATACTAAGGCCAGCTGTCTCAGGAAAACATTAAATATTGAGGTGAATAATGACACTTCGTAAGCTTATTACGTGCACGTTTGCTCTATTAGTCGCTAATATGGCGTTTGCAGATACTAACAGTCTATTTGTACAAAACTACCTTAACTCCTTTGCCAGCCGAGACGCTCAAGGTATTTACAACCTTATTCACTGGGAAGGGATGGATAAAAGCTCTAAGCGCTCACTACAAAAATACATTAAGTCTGGATTCAAAGGGCGCCAAATTCGCCGCATATTCATTGAACCTATAGCAAATTCTGCCGTACCTTCTTACGTCCAAGACGGCAAAACCTATCAACTGAACCTGCAGCCTACAGGCCAACTTAACATTGTGTACATCAGCAACAAAGGCAAAAGAACAACAACACAACTGTTTGTTGGAGATCATAACGGTAAGTTAAAAATTGGCAGCGCGGTTGTCGCACCTGAATCTTTAGCCTGCAACAACAAAGACACTGACAAAAACTGCTAACAAAACTGCAGCATTAGGTTGCGTCAACAAGGCGCAACCCACTCCCCCCTATAGTTTCCCGACATTTCCCCTGAAGTATGAACCGTCTGATTATTACAATTAGAATACGTGAAAATAATTCTATTGCTCAAAAGAGCAATCTAATTAAAATCAGAGAACGTCGAATAGAAATGGAAGCTACATGGCCGAAATAGTAATTCTAGCAATCAGTATCCCACTTTTAATTGTGTGGATCCTAAGCCTCAGAAAACCTGAAGAGATAAGCGAACAAAACTGAAGCACCAATCAGCGGCGCTTCAAGTTACATTAATGATCTAACTCTTCAAACAGCTCAACAAACTGCAACGTCAGCTTGTGCTTTGGCGCCATATGAATCAATGGCCGCGTTTCATCATGCGACTCTTTCATTTTAACGGATGATGAAATCTTAGCGCGCAAGACTGGCAGGTCATCATCTAGCAACTCTTCAACAATCCGCTTTGGCAGACTCGCTCTCGGTTGATACTGATTAACCACAATCCCCTCTACGACCAAAGCGTCGTTATGATCTTCTCTTGTTTCGTGCACATTTGCCAACAAACTATATAAAGCTTGGCGGGCAAACTCATCACAATCAAATGGAATTAAGCAGCGTTCTGCCGCCACTAGCGCGGATAACGTATAAAAATTGAAAGCCGGAGGAGTATCAATATAAACAGCGTCATAATCTTGGGAGAGTTTATCTAAAGCATCTCTCAACTTATAAATCTTATGCTTAGACTCCAGCTTAGATTGCAAGTCACCAAGATCAGGATTCGCTGGCATTAAACTTAAATTATCATATTGTGTCGCGTGGATATAATAGTCGGGGCCATTAGGCTTCATCTGAAAAGTCAGCGCCTGCTGAAAGAAATCTTTTATGTCAGGCGACACATCAAGATAATCCTCCCCTAATAGATAATGGCTAGAGTTACATTGGGGGTCCAAGTCAATCACCAAAGTACGCAAGCCTCGAGCCGCACTAATTGCCGCTAAATTAACAGCAATACTCGACTTACCCACGCCACCTTTTTGATTGAATACAACGCGTTTAACCATTGTCACTTCCCTCTTCCCTCAACCGCAAACAAAAACACCATTACTGCATTGCAATATCCATAATTATGAAGCCAACGTCAACAATCTTGTTGCTAAAAGACAAAAACCGCTACCAAAGCAGACCATATTCAAAAACACTAATACACAAACGCAGTAAATATTCATTTTATATTCATGCTTAGCAGGGATTTAGAAGGCATTTTCGCTAAAAATGTGGCAAAACAGCAAAAACTTGCTAAGTTATAGACAACTTTAAAAGACTACGGCAAACTATAGCAGTTGATTAAGTTGCTCTGCCCATTTTCAGGAAAAAGACATGGCAAAAATCCTGCTATTAAACGGTCCAAATTTAAACCTTCTGGGCAAACGTGAACCCGAGGTTTATGGTACCGATACACTAGATGATATTTGCCAACGCCTAACCAAGCAGGCACATGATCAGGGCCATGAGTTATTACACTGCCAAAGCAATCGCGAATATGTATTGCTCGAACGGATTCACACGGCTCAAGATGAAGGCGTAGCCTTCATTATTATTAACCCGGCAGCTTTCACCCACTCAAGCATCGCACTACGTGACGCATTACTGGGAGTGAACATTCCGTTTATAGAAGTTCACTTATCCAATGTGCATGCTAGAGAAACCTTCCGTCACCACTCTTATCTTTCGGATGTGGCCAAAGGTGTTATATGTGGACTGGGCGCACAAGGGTACGAATTTGCTTTGCAATCGGCTTCAAGCCAGATTGCTTAATATCTAATTATCGTTAGTTTTAGAGAGACATAAATCAGAATGGACATTCGTAAAGTCAAAAAACTGATTGAACTGTTGGAAGAATCCAACATCAACGAAATCGAAATCAAAGAGGGTGAAGAATCCGTACGTATCAGCCGCGGATCTCAAGTTGTTGCTGCACCTTATCCAGCGGCAGCGCCACCTATGCCAGCACCCGCAGCGGCACCTGTAGCAGCCCCTGCTGAAGCAACGAGCGATGCGCCAAAGACATCTGGCCACGTAGTAAAATCTCCAATGGTCGGCACATTCTACACTGCGCCATCACCAAGCTCTCCTGCATTTATCGAAGTGGGCAAGACTGTAAAAGTTGGCGACGTAATCTGCATCGTTGAAGCGATGAAGATGATGAACCAGATTGAAGCAGATAAAGCTGGCGTAATTGAAGCCATTCTGGTCGAAGATGGCCAACCGGTTGAATACGACCAACCGCTTGTTACTATCGTTTAAGCCTTATAATGCAAAAGCAAGGATCACCATTCGATGCTCGATAAAGTAGTCATTGCGAACCGAGGCGAAATTGCGCTTCGTATTCTGCGCGCTTGTAAAGAGCTGGGTATCAAAACCGTTGCTATCCACTCTCAAGCCGATAAAGATCTGATGCATGTCCGCTTAGCAGATGAAGCTGTCTGCATTGGCCCGGCACCATCTACAAAAAGTTACTTAAACGTACCTTCAATCATCAGTGCTGCCGAAGTAACTGATGCCGTAGGCATTCACCCTGGTTATGGTTTCTTAGCTGAAAACGCTGACTTTGCTGAACAAGTTGAACGTTCTGGCTTTACGTTTATCGGCCCTAAAGCAGAAACCATCCGCTTAATGGGCGATAAAGTTTCGGCGATAGAAGCGATGAAAGAAGCAGGTGTACCTACCGTACCCGGTTCTGACGGCGCGCTATCTGACGATGCGGAAGAGATTCATAAAATTGCTAAGCGTATCGGCTACCCTGTGATAATCAAAGCAGCGGCAGGCGGTGGTGGACGCGGCATGCGCGTGGTTCATTCTGAAGCATCTCTTATCAGCTCAATTCATGTAACACAATCGGAAGCCGCTGCAGCTTTTGGCGACGACACTGTGTACATGGAGAAGTTTTTAGAGAACCCTCGCCATGTTGAAGTCCAGGTTTTAGCAGACGGTCAAGGCAATGCTGTACACCTTTTCGATCGCGATTGCTCTATGCAGCGTCGCCATCAAAAAGTGGTCGAAGAAGCACCGGCTCCTCACCTTGACCCAGATGCACGCGCCCAAGTATTGCAAGCATGCGTTGATGCCTGTATTGAAATCGGTTATCGCGGCGCAGGCACTTTTGAGTTCTTATACGAAAACGGCGGCTTTTATTTCATCGAGATGAATACCCGCGTACAAGTTGAACACCCAGTGACAGAAATGATCACCGGTGTCGATATCGTCAAAGAACAGTTACGTATAGCCTCAGGCCTACCATTATCGCTGAAGCAAGAAGACATCAAAGTGCAGGGGCATTCATTTGAATGTCGTATTAACGCAGAAGATCCAAAAACGTTTCTTCCAAGCCCTGGCACAATCAAACACTTCCACGCTCCTGGCGGCAACGGTATTCGCGTAGATTCGCATATTTACAATGGCTACACAGTTCCTCCACACTACGACTCACTCATCGCTAAAGTCATTAGTTATGGTGAAGATCGTGAGACTGCATTAAAACGCATGAGCATTGCTCTTGACGAAATGCTTGTTGATGGAATTCGTAGCAACATTCCGCTGCAGCAAGATATTATGAACGATGGCAAATTCCAAGAAGGTGGAGTAAACATCCACTATCTAGAGAAGAAGCTAGGTTTATAATTTTTATCTTCTCACTAAAAACCCGCTAAATAGCGGGTTTTTTATTGCCTAAACGCCGCTGCCATCTATTCATACACCCTCTGATGACTGGTACTATAATGTAATCTAACTGCTTGATATGGAAGAAAGCGAATGCCTTGGCTGCAGATTAAAATCAATACAACTCCCGAACGCTCTGAACCTTACGAAGATCTACTTTTGAGTGCTGGATGCGCAGCCGTTACCTTTGAAGATACCGAGGATCAACCCATATTCGAACCGGATCTTGGCACTACGCCACTGTGGAGCAACACAACAATTACGGGTCTATTCGCAGCAGAACACAATCTTGAAGAAACCCTAAAATTTATCAACCAAGGCCATGATCAGCTCTTTCCAAACCTGCCTGCACCCAGCATCAAAGCAGAGATACTTGAAGACAAGGACTGGGAAAGAGAATGGATGGATAACTACCATCCGATGCAGTTCGGTTCACGTCTTTGGGTTTGTCCAAGCTGGAAAGAAACCCCAGACCCAAGCGCTGTCAATCTGATGCTTGATCCAGGGCTCGCCTTTGGCACAGGAACACATCCGACCACAGCCCTGTGCTTAGAGTGGCTTGATAAACAAACCTTAGATAATGAATTTGTCATCGATTACGGTTGTGGCTCAGGTATTTTAGGCATCGCAGCCCTTTTACTAGGTGCCAACAAAGCGATCGGCGTTGATATTGATCCCCAAGCACTTCAAGCAACAAAAGATAACTTGCTTCGCAACCAGCTACCTGACGATATACTGCATGTGTATCTACCTGAAAATACACCACAACAACCTGCGGATACGCTGGTAGCGAACATTCTGGCTGGTCCATTAGTCCAGTTAGCCCCGACACTTTCATCCCTCATTAAAGATAATGGCCGACTTTGCCTTTCAGGACTGTTAAGCCCTCAAGAAAATGAGATTCGCGAAGCTTACTCGACTTGGTTTGACCTCGACCCCATTGCCGAAAAAGAGGGTTGGATTCGCGTAACAGGCACTAAGCGCAGCTAAACTATGTCTAGCGACAATATCATCACCCAATGCCCTGGCTGCAAAACTCAATTTAGAGTCACGCCAGGGCAACTAAAAGTAGCTAACGGACAAGTACGCTGCGGTGCATGCTTAGAAGTATTCCCCGCACTTCCTTATAACCATTACGATGAGCCGATTGAGACTTTAGAAACTATCGACAAGCAATCTCTGGTTAAGCCAAACAGTATTGCATTTGAAAAAGATCCAGATATTATCCCTCGTTCAAAAAACAGCCAAGCAACCCCAGCGCAATCCAATTCAACCCCAAACAGCTTAAACAGCTCAAAGCCTGAAAACATTTCAGCAGCCGTAATCTCTGCAAGTAAAAACCAACATGACGTTCAACTGGATATTAAAACGGCACCAGAAGCGTCCGGCGCAGCACCGACCCTAACCATTCAGAGAGAGGCGGTCGTACTCGCCAACCCCAAACAAAACAAAGAACAAAACGCTCTCCTTTGGTTTTGCATATTATGTTTTGCATCGCTTGCACTATTTACTCAATACGCTTGGTTCAACCGTGCCGAACTGTACTGGAATGAACACTACAACCCAATCTATAACATTCTATGCGGCCACGTAGATTGCCAAATAAACCAACGCAGCGATCTCGAACAAATAACCAACCAACAACTGGTAGTGAAACCTCACAAACAGCTTGAAGACGCAATCACTGCACATATTATTCTTCTCAACAGCGCAACCTTCGAGCAGCCCTACCCTGCCTTAAGCTTGTCTTTTTCTGATTTAAAAGGCAGGCCCATCGCGAACAGGGTCTTTCAACCCAACACCTACCTTAATACGACAAACAGCGTCGAGTTAATGCCCATAAACCAACCCGTACAACTTTCTTTAGAGATCATGTCCCCAGGCAGTCGCGCGGTTAGCTACACGCTGGAACTGCTAGCGCCAGAATCATAAAAAATCAAGGGTGGATTGTACAAAAAATCATCAAAAAAAACCTTGGAGAGCGTAGTCCATAGGAGTATGATTATTCGCCTCCCAGATAGCCCAATTTACAGCGTCATTCGTGATGCTGGGGGTATTTATTAATCGTTTTAAGGCGCAGCATGTTTCATATTGGCCCATACACCATTGACAGCCAGGTTATTCTGGCACCAATGGCAGGTGTAACTGACCGGCCTTTTCGCCAGTTATGCAAGCGAATGGGAGCAGGCTTAGTCGTATCAGAGATGGTTACATCAGATACTCGATTGTGGAAATCAAGAAAATCCGCTTATCGCTTAAACCATGCAGGAGAAGTCGAACCCCGTTCGATTCAAATTGCAGGTGGTGATCCTGAAATGATGGCTGAAGCTGCCATTATGAATGTACAGCGAGGCGCCCAAATTATTGATATCAATATGGGATGCCCTGCCAAAAAAGTATGCAACAAAGCAGCGGGATCAGCTCTACTTAAAGATGAGCCGCTGGTTCGCAACATTTTAAGTGCAGTCACTGCCGCGGTAGATGTGCCTGTCACACTAAAAATACGAACAGGCTGGGATAGTAGCAATAAAAACGCACTATCAATTGCTCGTATTGCAGAAGATACAGGTATACAAGCACTCGCAGTACATGGCCGTACGCGTAGTTGCGGATATAAAGGAGAAGCAGAATACGACACGATCGCCAGTATAAGTGAAGCTATTTCAATCCCCGTGTTTGCCAATGGAGATATAACTTCACCCGAAAAGGCACAACAAGTGCTGAAACATACTGGTTGTTCTGCCGTAATGATTGGAAGAGCAGCTCAAGGCAAACCTTGGCTATTCAGAGAGATTGATCATTACCTTAGAACAGGTACAATTCTGCCCCCTCCTCAGCTGGAAGAGATTAGGGAAATACTGTTAGCGCACCTGCAAGAATTACACAGTTTCTATGGAGATTACTTAGGCGTTCGTATCGCCCGTAAACATGTAGGCTGGTATTTGCAAGATAAACCTGACGGCAAAAGTTTTCGCAAAACATTTAATATCATTGAAACAGCAGCAGAGCAGGCCGCCTCTATCGAAAAATATTTCGAGAATGCATCAAATAATGGCGTGGCCGCTTAATAGATTGGATAATTAGTACTGTGGAATATAAAGAAATTAAACAACCAACATTCGTTCCCAACACAGCAGAAGCTGCGAACCATACTTTGCGAGATAACGTAGAGCAGTCATTAAATAGTTACTTCCGTCAACTTGATGGACAACCAGTGACTGATGTTTATCAGATGGTTCTTTCTGAAATAGAAGCGCCTCTGTTTGAAACCGTTATGACTTACACTAAAGACAATCAGACTAAAGCATCTCAGCTTCTAGGTTTAAATCGCGGTACTCTGCGTAAAAAACTTAAGCAATACGGCCTGCTTTAATCTTCACTTTTTTTAGACTATTCGGAATCCAGAAACAATGGCAGAGAACATCACTCCCGTTCGCCGTGCTTTGATCAGCGTATCTGACAAATCAGGTATCGTTGAATTTGCACAAGCCCTAAACGCTCGCGGCGTTGAGATCCTTTCTACCGGTGGCACTTATAAGCTACTTAAAGAAAACAATATCCCCGCAGTTGAAGTATCCGATTACACCGGTTTTCCTGAAATGATGGATGGCCGTGTAAAAACTTTGCACCCTAAAGTGCATGGTGGAATTTTAGGTCGTCGCGGCCAGGATGATGGCATCATGTCTGAGCATGACATTCAGCCAATTGATATGGTGGTTGTTAACCTATATCCATTTGCTGCAACCATCGCTCGCCCGGATTGCGATCTAGCAATGGCGATTGAAAATATCGACATTGGCGGTCCAACAATGGTTCGCTCTGCTGCAAAAAACCACAAAGATGTTGCGATTGTCGTCAATGCATCTGATTACGATAGCATCGTTAGTGAACTTGACCAGCAAGAAGGCCTTACTCATGCTACCCGCTTTGATTTAGCAGTGAAGGCTTTTGAACATACTGCCGGTTACGACGGTATGATTGCCAACTACTTAGGCGCGATTGTAGAAAGCGAAGAGGAAAAGCCTGAGACATTCCCTCGTACGTTTAATACTCAGTTCATCAAAGCACAAGATATGCGCTACGGTGAAAACCCTCATCAACGTGCTGCATTTTACGTTGAAGCAGAACCTGCTGAAGCGTCTGTTGCTACAGCGCGCCAACTGCAAGGTAAAGAGCTTTCTTTCAATAATGTTGCCGATACCGATGCCGCACTTGAATGCGTAAAACCGTTCAATGAACCGGCTTGTGTTATCGTCAAACACGCAAACCCTTGCGGTGTAGCTGTTGGCGGCGATATTTTGGAAGCATACAATCGTGCATTCCAGACAGACCCTACATCGGCCTTTGGCGGTATTATTGCCTTCAACAGAGAGCTAGATGCTACAACGGCTGAAGCGATCGTTGCTCGCCAATTTGTAGAAGTTATCATTGCCCCGAAAGTAACACAGGGTGCGTCTGACGTTATCGCTTCCAAGCCAAACGTTCGTCTGCTTCAGTGTGGCGAATGGTCTGCCGACCGCGCACACAGCTTCGACTATAAGCGCGTAAATGGTGGTTTATTAGTACAAGATCGAGATCTAGGACGCGTTGACGCTTCCGAGCTAAAAGTCGTCACTAAGATCCAACCAACAGAACAAGAAATTCGCGACCTATTGTTCTGCTGGGAAGTGGCTAAAGCCGTCAAATCCAATGCGATTGTTTACGCTAAAGATGGCCAAACCATCGGTATAGGCGCAGGCCAAATGAGCCGAGTCTATAGCGCAAAAATCGCGGGTATTAAAGCCGCGGATGAAGGACTAGAAGTAAAAGGTTCCGTGATGGCATCCGATGCTTTCTTCCCATTCCGTGATGGCATTGATTCTGCAGCAGCTGCCGGCATCAAAGCGGTCATCCAACCTGGCGGCTCTATGCGTGATCAAGAAGTTATTGACGCAGCAGATGAGCATGGCATGGCGATGGTCTTCACGGGTATGCGCCACTTCCGTCACTAAGCACATATAGCAATGAGCCTGTTAGCAGGTTTACTGAAATCAGGCTTATTGCCCCAAAACCCCGGCCCGGTAGCACTAGGCACGGGGTTTACTGTTTGAGGAATAGATAAATGAATGTAATGATTATTGGTTCCGGTGGTCGAGAACACGCACTCGCGTGGTCTGCGGCGCAAGATTCAAATGTACAACAGATTTTTGTTGCGCCTGGTAATGCAGCGACCGCACAAGAAAACAAAATGCAGAATGTAGCAATTGATGTTATGGACCTAGATGGCCTATCAACATTTGCTAAAGAGAACAGTGTAGATCTAACGATTGTAGGTCCTGAAGCACCGCTGGTTGCGGGTATTGTAGATCACTTCCAGAAAGACGGCTTACGCATCTTTGGTCCTACAGAGGGTGCCGCTCAATTAGAAGGCTCCAAAGCATTCACTAAGGATTTCTTAGCTCGCCAGAAAATCCCAACGGCTGAATATGAAAATTTCACAGAGATAGAGCCAGCATTAGCCTATGTTCGCGAAAAAGGCGCTCCTATTGTTGTCAAAGCCGACGGCCTTGCTGCAGGTAAAGGCGTTATCGTAGCGATGACATTGCAAGAAGCTGAAGATGCAATCAAGGACATGCTTGCGGGTAACGCCTTCGGCGAAGCTGGCAGCCGCGTCGTCATTGAGGAATTCTTAGAGGGTGAAGAAGCATCCTACATTGTTATCGTTGATGGTGACAATGTTCTACCAATGGCAACAAGCCAAGACCACAAACGCGTTGGCAATGGTGACACAGGGCCTAACACCGGAGGTATGGGTGCATACTCACCTGCACCAGTTGTGACAGCTGAAATCGACAAGCGAATCATGGATGAAGTTATTATGCCGACCGTGAACGGCATGAAAGCTGAAGGCAATGAATACACTGGTTTCCTCTATGCAGGGTTAATGATCCAGGAAGACGGCACACCTAAAGTTATCGAATACAACTGCCGTTTCGGTGATCCAGAAACACAACCGATTATGTTGCGTTTGAAGTCTAGCCTTGTCGACATGTGTAATGCAGCACTGGATAAGAAATTAGACCAAACAACAGCAGAATGGGACGATCGTAAATCTGTTGGCGTTGTTATGGCTGCCGGCGGTTATCCTGGCGATTACGGCAAAGGCGATGTGATTAGCTTCCCTTCTGAGTGCCCGGAAGGAACAAAAGTGTTTCACGCTGGAACCAAACTGGTTGATGGCGATGTCGTAACAGCGGGTGGTCGAGTACTATGTGTCACTGCGCTTGGAGATACTGTTACTGAAGCTCAGCAAAGAGCCTATGAGCTTTTAAAAGAGGTAAACTGGGAGGGTGCATACTTCCGGACAGACATTGCTTACCGTGCAATAGCACGAGAGCAACAGAACTAAGCCTCTGTCAGTAATACAACATATAAGCCCTGATTAACTCAGGGCTTTTTTATTGACGTCGCCGACACTGAAGTACTTCAGTAGAAAAATAACACTCACACTTGCCACACCTGAAAGCATAGGCATAAGGCTCACCCAGTATCCTACCTGTAGCAGCCAAAATGGGATAAAGGCAATAGCAACACTTATGCTTAAAGCAAGAAGCTTAGTGCCAAAAGAAACGTTTATCAGAACAACACCCCAAGACAGTGTCATTAACAAACCAATTATAATTGCCCAGATAGGAAGAGAGGGCGTTAAAGTAAACCCTCGATTTAGCGCATGAAAAATATACGCATGGATTTCAGTCGATGAGAAAAACTGATTTTCTCCTATCAGCAATTCAGCTTCGAGATGAGATTCGTTCACACCGATAAAGACGGCCTTATTTCGTAGACTGCTATGGGGAATACTCCCCTCTATTATTTGCCACAGTGAATAACGTTCCACGCGCTCTGCAAACTGCTGTATTCCCAGCGGCAAAAACAGCTCATAATCTCGGCTCCAGCGCTTTGAAAAACCCACGTGCAAATAAGGAGACCTTAACCCAGAAAAGTCATCCGCTTTCACCGGTGCAAACGTATGAAGCGTTGCTAACGAGAAACTAGGCCAGCGCGGGAAAGCGATGCCAGCATGAAGATAACTACGCCGAAAAAGGCCATCAGAATCGACAGACAGATCAGCATGCCCTAAGGCGGCTCCGGCTAATTCAGTCCGCCCCAAAGGGCCTAACTCTTGCCCCCCTTCAGCAATTAAAGGCAGCACCACACGCCCGTTTTTTTCAATTGCTCGTAATAACAACTCGTCACTCAAGGGATCATCAGCAACCGGAGAGATGAAGGCCACGTTATATGCAATAGCCGAAGCCTCAGCCATTGTTAATTCATTAATAACCGCTGCATGCACCGAGCGTTTTAGGGGCCACGACGATAAACGCTGCAAGCTTGCTTGATCAATATCGATAATAACGATCTCGTCACTTTTGATACTTTCAGCTTGGTAATGAATAGCTAAAAAGTCATACACAACGCGATCAAACCAAACAGTTAGCGAAGAAAAGCCAACCGTAACAACCAGAAAAAGCGGAGGGAGAAAAAAGATTAATAATCTATATCCCTTCAGCATCACAACAATAGCAACACTGTAGCAGCACCCGTGAAGATAAGTGGCCACCAGTTTTCAATAGGCTGCTCAACTTGCTGCGGGGCTGTCCATTCCCCTGCATAATCATCCGTATCAAATGCTCTAACGCGCATATAATATGTGCCTGGTTCAGGTTTGCTAATTGCTAGCTCAGCGTTATCCGTTTGCTCATCGATAATAATCTTGTTAAATGCATCATCCGACGCAAGCTGTACTTGAAAGTATTTAACATCTGGTTCTTCCTGCCAGCTAAAGAACAATTCATTTTCACTACTGACCGGTGGCTTAACCTCTGGCTTAGGTGGTACAGGCTTAACAGTAAAACGACCGACAAAGCCTACCGGGCCGACCTTACCTTGTGATGTAACACTGGTGACTCGCCAAAAGTAGTTACCAGGCTCACTCACTTCTGCTGAGAATGTAGTGTCTGATATATCAGTGTAATTTTGTAGCGCACTTAAAAACTTCTCATCTTTGGCAATATCAACAACAAAGCTAGCAGCGGCTTCAGGTCGGGACCACGCGAACTCAATATCACCTACGTAAATTGAGTCTGAAGGGCGAGGCGCCTGCCTAATAGGAGGAAAGGGACGCGCATCGACACGAATGGGCTGTACAGCCGAAAAACCTTGTAGACCTTTTGCGCTTATCGCGCTGACACGGAGCCAGTACTCTTTATCCTCTAAAGATGCTGGCAGGCCCATCTTAGGCTGCGTCGATACTGAATCATATACAATGGCAGTAAAGTCTTTGTCAGGAGAAATTTGACCTCGATACTTCGCTGCTCCCGTTAAGGCACTCCAAGATATTTTCGCCGGAAGGTATCGAATAGCGCTTTTGAATTCGGGTACCTTGGGAGCGGCAAGTAGTTTTTTTGGCTTTTCTGGTGCAGCATCCTTCTTCGTTAACGTCCCGTAACCTTGACGGATAGAGGTGCTACCCAAAGTGTTCCCAACACCTATTCTTCCTTGTGTAACTTCCGCAGCGGTACTATCTGATTTTGCGCGAATTCGATAAGTCGTGCCTTTGGTCGTTGCAAAAGCAGCTGGCGTTTCAATCAAAAACTGTGAACCAGGAACCTTACCAGGATTGGCTCTAATCTCAGCCTCACCATCTTCTAGAAAAACTTTAATATCGACAACTTTGCGCTTGTTCCCCACCACCGTGGCCTGTTCGATTCTCAGCAAGCTATTTTCTAGAATCAGAACCTGGGTGCCATCATCAAACTCTAATAAAACAGATGACTGTGAGGACGTTTTAATCTGGTCCCCTTGGGATAAGCTCTGACCACGAACCAACGGCAAATGCGCTTTCGCACTACCGGCATTCATCAACACTTGCGCGGTGACAGTACCACTAACATCCAATATTTTGATATCTGATCGGTGCTCACTAATTAAAGAGCGCGGTATTTTTAAAACCGTGCCTGGTGCCATCAACTTATCGTTGCTGACATTATTTATTCGCTCTATGGTTTTCCATTCACGCCAATCGGTTAGCAACTCATGGGCAATAGTCCAAACCGATTCACCCGGTTGCATCGGATAAGCCCACTCACCCTCCGTATCCGCTAATGCAGAAAGAGGAAATATAATGGCGAGTAGTAATGCTAAACTTTGTTTTAATTTAATCACGTTGGATAACATCCTGTTTGCACGCTCTTATCAGCAGAAGAAAAACCAGATCAATCTTGCATTGTCCCATTAATCAATCTTTGTCACCAGTATTGAAAAACGCATGTTTGAATATGACAAGGTCAGTTATATGCGTATAATCATCTGCTTTATAATCGTCTGACATGCCTTAATCCATGCTGAAAATCGAAGTAAATTCCAGAAAAAAAATGCTACGCACCACAATTAGCACACTGATTTCAACCTCGATCCTAGTTGGTTGCGGTCCCCTCGTACCAAAACCAACGACTGAGACTTCAGCAAGTGCGGAACAGGGTAGCAATCAAGGCTATTGCTATAAGGGTGGTAGAGCTAGCGAATATAGCTGCGATCCAGACAAAGCATCG
>Ga0193962_1000410_pt1 | contig 19647 bp, 15 predicted proteins | sample FB_5_MG_FD_140335 | JGI IMG/M metagenome (GOLD analysis project Ga0193962, IMG submission 140335) | Microbial mat bacterial communities from the Broadkill River, Lewes, Delaware, United States - FB_5_MG | ecosystem: Environmental > Aquatic > Freshwater > River > Microbial mats | place: USA... | reverse complement strand
CCAACACATAATATTTGGAAAACGCCAGTAGAAGTTTCATTAAAACCAATATTTAATCTAGGTAATAGAAATGAACCAACTATAATAAAAACAACAGTTACAAACAATTGTCTAGCAAATAAATATTCTAATTCCATTCTGAGAGTTGAAGCCATTTCTTCTTCAGCTTGAATAATATCAGTGTAAGAACCTCCATCGTTAAATAAACTAAAACATGTTCTGTATTTAGGATAAAAATTCACCTCCACAGACGTTATGAAATTAACTACAGTTACTAAAGTAGATAAAAATGCTGCTAAGGCAGGTATATCATAGCTAGGAGCACCATAGTATGGCTTGTATATATGTATTTGCAAGGGACTGAACCACATGATTATTATATGTCCAAAAAATCCTACAGAGAGAATTATTCCGAGCCAAAATAATTGAGGATATTTATCTATCCATTCTAAGAATGTTAGGCTAGATATATTTGAAAAAGGAAAATATCTTTTCAATAATATGAAATACCATATAACCATAACGCCATATCCTGTTATAACTGCTAAATATAGCGCTGTAATGACGTTGATATGCATAAGTAGCAATATAATGCCTAATATGAATGTAATCATGATAGAAGTTAGAAAAGCCATGAATAAGCCTTTATAGTCTTTTATGGCTGTCAGATAGTTCATCTCTGTCCATACTATTATAAGTTCACTCAAAAATAATAAATTTAATAAAATATAAGGTAACTCTAAATCTGATAAAAATAGAAATAGAAAATATGGAATTTCCCCTAAAATTAGCATAATAGATATACTACCAATAAAAGAAGAGAATACTTTATATTTTTTTTTCTCATAAATGCAATCTGCAGTGAATCTTGTTGTGATGTATGAAAAAACATTAGTTATTATAAGTGATGTTAATAATGTATAGGTAAGCATACTATTCAGAAGCTCTACATCAAATTTGCTAGCTGAAGCATAGTGAGCAATAACTCTTATGCCTATGAGTAGTGCGATTCCTAACAGGACAGGTCCTGTGCAAATTATAGTTGCGTATCCATAAGCTTTGGTAGTTGCTAAAATGCCCTTTTTATTGAACATTTTTTTTAATTCAAATCCTATTCCAGCCATCCGATACCTCCTCATATAATAATTCATATTTTTTTATACTATCTTCTTGTCTATAAAAATAATCAACTCTTTTACTTGCTATGATTCCCATTTCCTTTATTAGTTCGGGAGACTCTATGAGTGTTTGCATAGCATAGGCTAGTTCATCTTTAGACATTGGTGGAACTATAATTCCAGCTTTACCAATATTATCAACTTTTTCATTAGAGGATATATTGCTATCTCCGTATAATAGTTCTTGGCAGCAACCTACGTCAGTTGCTATACAAGGCCTTCTAGCAGCAAAAGCTTCTAAAATAGCTAAGGGCTGACCTTCAGATATGCTAGTAAGTATAGTGAAATCTATTTTTTCTAAATACTCAATAATATTAACTCTTCCGGGGAAAGTTATATTTGATAGATTTAATTGTTTAACTAAATTCAGACATTCTTCATAATAATCTTCATCTTCGACAGGACCTAATACATGCATTCTAACCTTGCTGTATTTAGCATGAATCTCTGCAAATCCGTATATCAATGTTTTAATATCTTTGATTTTAGAAATTCTAACAATGGCAGCTATATCTATATAATCATCAGCTTCTTTGAGTTTAATATCTTGAAATCTTTCAAAGTTAACACCATTTCCAATTACACTCAATTTATCTAAAGAACATCCTAGTTCATGTTGTATTTTATTTGCACGAGAAAACAGAGCAGTTACTCTATCAGCGTAATCATAGGCACAATTAGATAGGGTTACAAATAGATTTATCCACATTTGTCTAAAATTTGCAAGTACCCATTTTGCTCTGAGTAATTCTTCTTCTCTTTCTCTGGTGTATATTCCATGTTCTGTTAAGATATATGGTTTATTATATTTCCATTTAGCAATGCTTCCGCATATTCCACTATATCCAGTAGCTGTTGAATGATAAATGTCTGCCTCAGGAATATCTGAACTGAAAATATATAAAACGGGCAATAACATAGACCTATATGTGTGGAAAAAATCTGTGAATGGTATATAGTCATGGTTTTCCTTACAGATATCTATGAGTATGTTTAGTATAGGTTTAGACATAAGCAAGGAGATAGGATTCATGTTCTTGTTTTGAAATAAATTAAATAAAGTATTCCATTCTACCTCTTCACCGCTTATAAAATTTTTAAGTTCTATGTATTCATCCTTAGTGAGATTTACTTTCCCTCTTTTACCTTGTAGTTTTAAGGAATCGGATAAAGATAATTCGTGTATTTCTATTACATTTGAAGGTATGTCATATTTGAATTTACCTTTTTTAGAACTTTTATCTGATATACACCATAAAATAAATTCGATATCAGGAAAAGATTTTATATAATTGTGCATCCAACTAGAAACACCGCCTTGAACGTAAGGATAACTTCCTTCTAAAATCATACATACTTTCATAATTAGTCCTCTTTTTCTATAATTATTCTATTTTTTGCTGCATTTATTAGATATAAATCATCTGAAATTTGTTTGTAACTAGCTCCGATGATGCCTTCTATTGTACTTTCAGACTTTATTATGAAATAGGCATTTGTTGAAAATCCACCTATATCAACTATTATCTGATCATCTGTATCTCTTGTATTTATTGACAGTCTATCATATTTTAGAACTGCTTTACCCATTTGACTGCCGTTTAGATTTCTCAAATCGGGAGCCTCATTTTTTAACCAGCTAAAATAATGATCTAGTTGTTTAAACATTTCATCCCAACTATAATTAGCACCTCTTTCTTCATCTAGAACATCATCGGGATGTATAAAATGTGATTGAACATAGTGAAAATTCAGTTCGCATATTTCGGATAGAAACATATAATCATCTATTATTTCTCCTGATGTGATTCTTGGTGTGTTTATCATTCCATCATTTGATACATCAAATTCTTGTACATAGGAAGTGCTTCCTTCTTCAGGTAGATAAACACTGGCTATTATTTTCAAGTCAGTGTAATTTTTCAGTACATTTATACCAGTTTTTGAGATGATATTTGATGGAGGTACATATACTTGTAATGAATTAGATGGATATAAATTTTCTGTGAATCGTATGACTTCTAATAATCCATCTTTTATATTATCTTCTGTTTTCCAAATTTCATATGCATCAGCAAGATATCCGAGTTCTTCTTCAGCTATGCAGAGTGGATTATGATTGTATCCATGAATTCCTATTTCACATCCTTTATTCAGCATAATGTTTCCAAAATATTCAAATCTTTTGGAATTACCATTTTTTTTGAATGGAGGAGATGTTTTCTTTGAGTAGTTCTCTATGACTAAACATGTATAATTTAAATCATATTTTTCCATCAAAGAAAGAATATCTGGGAACCATTTTTGTTCATAAAAGCTTCTAATATCCATGTCATAGTCTCTAGTGATATACTCGCTATACCCTGCCGGTACAGGAGATGGGAAATCGTCTAGATAAAATGCAGAACCATTTATTACTGGATATATAGTGAAGTCTTGTAATTCTCTATAAGCTGAGCAAAGTATGCCTCGTTGATATCTGTCTATTATCATCTGATTTATAAATATATAATTACCATCTCCATATGAATTTTTCCATATAATAGGGCAATCTACATCATCATAGGCTGCTAAAATCTCTGCATTTGGTTTGAGTTGAACTTTTAGAGATGTTCCTTCAGCTTCTTCTCCTTGAACTAGTGTAAATACATTTTTTTCATTTAGTCCAAGCATAAAATCGTGGCTAATCCAAAATTTATCGCCCGCTGTATAAGTTCCATCTGTATATACAATATCGAAAAAATTCATGAGTTTTGAAAAATCATCATTATAGTATGGTGAAACAGTGTTTAGAAGGTGCCCACCTTCATATACCCACTTCTTTAAATCTTCATGATATTTATTTATAGAATCCCAGTCAGAAAAAACTGTGACAATAGAATCATATATATCCAATGATGGAGCCATAGGTGCAATGTTTACATCCCATACATCATAGGGTATGCGCATATCATCTAAAACCTTAAATGTCATGTTGAAATTATTGATTAAATAATCTTCATTTGAATTTATTATGACTAAGCAGTTGTTTCTATCTGCTTGGATTGTTTTCGTGAAATTCAAATCTAAATTAGTTGCATTTTTTTTATCTGAAACTCTAATTCCAAGATTTGCAATTACTAATACAATTGCTATAAAACATAGAATTATAATTGATTGTATGATTTTGCTATTAGCTTTCATAATTTATATCACTCCAAAATTTGTACCATTGTTTAGCAGATTTAGATAAATATAGATCAGATTCTTCTATGATTTTCAGAGTACGTTTCATTTCTTTTTCATTGCGCTGTTTCCAATAATATTTAAATCTTAGCATGAAAATTCTTTCATCATTGCCCCATTTAGTCATAGATAAATCAATTAATTTTTCTATATCCGCATATTCATTTAGTGCTATTTTATTTTCTATATAGATTATTAGTTTTTTCTTATCCCATTTATTATTATTTAAAGAAATAGCTTTCTCTAGGTAAGAGCTTAATTTTTTTCTGTTTATAAGAAGTATATTTTCAGAAAGCAGACCACTATGTATATATTCTTCTAATAAAATTATCAGTTCTAATAACAATTCATAATTTAACTGTCTAGACGCTAATGTGTTTATTCTTCTTTCATAATCTCCTTGAAGTTCAGCTAGAGTAGTTGTTGAATAATGAGTTATTTCAGTATCATCTTTCATTCTTATCTTTTGAAGAAGAGGTATAAAACTATCAGAATCATTATGAATGATATCTAACATGAGTGCTCTACTTATGCTTGAATCATTTATAAGCATAGCTTCTTCTAAGGGAACTGTTACATCATCATTTTTTCCTTGATTTATTCGTATGCTTTTATAATATTCATCTTTTATTTTCAAATTATCAATGTCTAATTTTTTTAATCCACTTAAATTTTTTCTGTAAAAATATTCATCTATTATAAGCATCAATAGTCCTAATAAAGGCACAAAGAAAAGAATCGGGATTTTTAAAGCAGGAGATTTTATAATGTTTATTTTGTTTAAAATTACAATGATAATACAAATAATAATATGAACTAAAATTAACATGTATGAAAGTTTATTCATATTCATCACCTTCCATAGCTTTTTTCGCATCTGATACTATATTATCTGCATCATTAAAATCAATTGTACATGTTTTAGTTAATGAATCTTCTATTAAACTAGATACAATGTTGAATTTATTTAAATAATTCATATTCATGTTAGTATCATTTACTTCTGTTAGAACTATGATATTTGTTAATACCTTGTTTTTATAGATTGGAAATACATATGCAGGGTAGTTTAATTTGTTGGTTTTATTGACATAGGTTTCATTTTTTGACAGCTTTACATATATTTCTGGATAGTCATTTAGTATAATTTCTTTATATTTATTCACATCAATTTTTTTTGAAGCTTCAATTAAATTAGCTATTTTATTGTTTTCAGATTTGCTTACTTTGTATATGATAACATAGGTGCATTCTAGAAAATCACTCATAATTCTGATGGCTTCTTTAAATATATTGTTTTTATCTATAGAGTTAATCTTTTCTACTACATCATATATTTTTCCATAACTATCTTGGTAACCTAGAATTTGATTTACCAAGGATGCTTTGTTTTTCAATGCTTCATTATATAGTTCAACTAAATAAACATATTTTCTTTCTATTAATAAACGTCTTTTTTCTGTGAATCGTATTTTTTCATTTAATCTTTCGCTAGTATAACCTGTAGTAGCACCCAAAAGAAAATATGTAGCAAAAGGAAACCAGTTTTCTACGTTGTAAAAAACACTTTGCCAATTATATGGTGTTACGAAGGTGCTAATAAAACTTACAGAAGCTAGAACTGCTGCTAATGTACCGTACATGAAACCATATACTGAGCCAACGATAACTATAAAAACTATTCTGAAATCTATGAAATTTATGAGGTAGTTGTCGGCAGTTTTTATATTTAGATAATTCGCAAGTAGCATAAGCAAAATTATTTCTATAAATTTAATAATAGTTGATGTTGATTTGTTCATTTTACGTGATTTTAATTTTTTCTTCTGTGCCTTATGATAGGCGGTTTCATATTTGCTCCACATTAAATTCAAATCTTCTTCAATTTTGTGTGAAGGTTTAAAATTATATTCTTCCAATGCTTTTCCATCATCTACATACGAAGGAATCCCAACTAAACCATTTCTGGATTTTAATGTGCTAGTGGGTTTTTTTTCTTGTATGAAATTGAATATAACATCAAAAGTATGAGGATTGTTACCACTTATATTCATTTCGAAATAGCCTTTAAACATATTGTCTAAAATTCTAGATGTTAATATACCTAAATCTTGGTCACATATAAAATCAGTAGACCAGTCTTTAGGAGGAATGATTGTTAGTTCATTGCTTCTGACTGCATCTTTTATCAATTCATTTATATATGTCGTGCTATGGTTTATAGAATAGATATATGGTGTTCTAATGATTGTAATATCTACAGCCCAATCATCTATGGATTTTTTGAACATTTTATTACATGCATCTAGAGCTAGATATCTACTGCTATTTAATTTATATGAGGAACTATCTCTTTGATTTTTATAATATATATAGTCATTTGACGTTATATATATAATATTTTTAACGCCATATTTTTTACATAAGTAAAGATTGTTTTCTAAACTTTCTAGTTCGTTGTATATTCTTTTTGTTGAATTTAATGATTGTGATATACATATCATCGTGTCAAAATTATATGTTGCGAATAATTTTTCATAAGCATCGCTATATTCTGCATAATCATATGTATATAGATTTTTTATGTGTTTAAAATTATCTTTAAATTCAGTCCATAATACTTTGTTATCGTTTTCACTTAGAGCGGTTAAAAAATCTCTAGAAAGAATTTGAGTGTTGCCAGTAATGAAAATTTTCATAGAACCTCCTAATATAAATTATACTAATATTGTATAACTAATTAGGAGTATAAGTCAAGAATATACAGAAAAATATGCTGAAAACATCACTTAATATAGAATTTTTTTTATGTGTAATGTGATTTAAAGAGAAATTTTGAAAATTATTATTCGGTATGAAAATATTTCATATAGTTATATGATTATATGAAATATATTTATGCGATTATATGAAATATATTTACACAGGCTAAAAAAAATGATAATATTAGTTATAAAATACTAACAGGAAGTGAATTAATGAATATTTTAGTAACTGGTGGAACAGGATATATAGGCTCTCATACAGTTGTAGAGCTATTAGCAGCTGGATACAATATAGTTATTGCAGATAATTTAATAAATAGTAAAAGCGAAGTTATAGATTATATAGAAGAAATTAGTGGAAAGAAAGTGAAATTTTACGAGATGGATATTTGTGATGAAGATAAGTTAGAGCAAATATTCATAGATAATAAAATAGATGGCATAGTTCATTTTGCAGGATTGAAGGCAGTGGGTGAATCGGTAACTCAAGCTATCAGATATTATAGAAACAATCTTACTGCAACTATGAATTTGTGTTATATGTGTGAAAAATATGATGTTAAAAACTTCATATTTTCATCATCAGCTACTGTATATGGAGAAAACAAATCTCCATTCATAGAAACTATGGAATTGGGTAAAACTACAAATCCTTATGGAGAGACAAAGGTTATGAGCGAAAGAATTTTAACGGATTTTGCTAATTCTGTTAAAGGAATGAAGGTGACATTGCTCAGATATTTTAATCCTCTAGGGGCGCATCCAAGCGGACTTATAGGTGAGATTCCTAATGGAGTCCCAAATAATTTATTGCCATACATAGCTCAAGTAGCGGTTGGTATAAGAGATAAATTATATATTTTTGGTGATGATTATGAAACAGTTGATGGTACTGGTGTTAGAGATTATATTCATGTTATGGATTTAGCTGAAGGACATGTTGCTGCTTTAAGTAACATGAATGAGGGTATAGATATATATAACCTAGGAACTGGTATTGGCGTATCTGTTTTTCAATTGATTCATACATTTGAAATAGTGAATGATGTTAAAATACCGTATGAAATTGTAGCTAGAAGAGTTGGAGATATAGCTACTTGTTATGCAAATTCTGATAAAGCTAAAAAAGACTTGATTTGGGAGGCAAAAAGAAACTTAGAAGATATGTGCAAGAGTTCCTGGAATTTCTATAAAACTAGGAGGTAACGTGGGGGCGATAGTTTTTTTACCCATATCATTTTTATTTATGGAAATTTTTTTCCATATTCATATGAATTTGAGTTTTGATTGCATAGGTATATTTATTTTATTTACTTTTTCAATTGGAGCTATTTTAGTGTGTCTGCTCAATTTTTTATCTGAGAAAAAGCAGAAAATTATAATAGGAGTAACTTTGTTTTTAGTGGCTAGTTTGTACACTGCAGAAATGATAGCTAAAACAGTACTTCAGGAATTTTACCAATTGTTTGGAGCTGTGAGCACAGCGGCAAGCAACAATATTTTGAATTTCAGTGATTCTATTATAACTGGCATAGGTTACAATTGGATGGCTATCTTAATTATGTATATACCTTTTATTATTTTTCTAATTTTTATTTTTAAATATAAAGATATATTGAAATTTGATCTTGTTAATAATAAAATAAAAATAATATCTATATCAGCAGGTTTGATTTCTTATATATTGGCTATGGTTTTAGTCTATAGCTCATGGAACATGCAGTTTCAACCTAAAGAGTTGTATTGTAGTGATATGTATATTGGGAATCAAATAGAAGATTTTGGACTTTTAACTATGTTGAGATTGGATTTACAGCATACATTTTTTGGCGTAGATGAAGATGTAAATTTTAATTTTGCACATGCAGATAACTTGCCTGCAGATGATTCTAAGATGATGTTAGGTGATTCAAATAAGCGTGTTGATGGTTCGGATGTATCAGAAGAAAATAAAAACAACATTATAAACACAGAAGATTTGCTATCAGAAGAAATAAAATTTTTAGTAGATATTAATGAAAAACCTATAGGACATATGGCTAAAATATACCATGAAAATATTTTATCTATAGATATGAATGAGTTAGAAAAAGCATGTACTAGTAAGTATGCTAAATGGATATATGAGTATATGAAAAACACTAAGGCTACTAGAAAAAATCAATACACTGCGACGATGAAGGATTATAATTTAATTTTTATAACAGCAGAAGGTTTTCTAGGTTCTATTATAGATGAAAAGCTTACTCCTACTATGTATATGATGCAAAATGAAGGATTTGTATTCAATAATTTTTATACACCTCTTCATTTTACTAGTACATCGGGTGGAGAATATAGAAATTTAACTGGGCTATATCCCAAAAGTGGGATGCCTATCAGTATGATATATACAGGTGTAAACAAAATATCTTTGCCTTTTACTTTAGCTCATCAATTAAAATCTCAAAATTATGAGGTGGATGGATATCATCCTAATTATAATATATATGAGAGAGATAAGTCTCATCCAAATTTGGGTTATGATTGGCATCAAGGTGGTATGGGGTTTGTCCTAGAAACAAATAAGTATGGAAATGATATCTGGCCACAATCAGATTTATATATGATAGAAGAGACTATAGATGAATATATAGATCAAGATAAATTCCATGCATATTATATGAGTATCAGCGGACATATGCCTTATAATTTCGCTGGTAATTCTATGTCCAAGAAGAATTATGATATAGTGAAAGATTTAGATTATTCTGAAACTACTAAAGCCTATATAGCTGCAAATTTAGAGTTAGAGTATGCTTTGCAGTATTTAGTAGAGAGGTTGAAAGAAAAAGATTTGCTAGAAAAGACTCTCATAGTTGTAGTTCCTGATCACATACCCTATTTTGATGTAGCGGTAATAGATGAACTAGCTGGTAAAACCCACGGTACAGATGGTTTGCAAAATATAGATGAATCAAACATAGATTTTGATGTATATAGAAACGCCTTGCTAATATGGTCTGCTAGTATGGAAGAAGCTGTACAAGTTGATAAAGTGTGTTCTCAAGTTGACGTTTTAGCTACATTATCAAATCTTATGGGAATAGACTATGATTCTAGATTGTTAGCTGGAAAAGATATTCTTTCTGAATCTTCTAATCTTGTTATAACAGCATCTAGGTCGTGGATTAGTGATTATGGGGTGTATAATTCATATAATAATTCTTTTGAACTAGCAGATGGTTTCAATATGACTGATGAGAAAATAGATAAATATGTAGAAAATATGAACACCTATGTAAGAAATACAATAGATTTTTCTAACAGAGTCAGAGATGACAATTTTTATAAAAATATAGAAAAATATATAGTTGAAAAATAAGATAACCCCAAGAATGTAGCAATTTGTATTCTTGGGGTTTCACATGCTTTTGCATATAAAAATATGAATTTTAAAAAAATAAAAACAAAACAATTTGACAATATATTCAGTGTTGACAATGATGGTTTTTGATGTTATGCTTGTTTTACATTCGAATGTAAAACAAATAAAAAAATTGGAGAGAATAGTATGAAAGAAAAAAGTTTATATAAAAATCCATTAATTATTATTATGTGTATTTTGCTTATTGTAAATACTGTGTTGTTGATATTCTTGTTTTCGGCTAGAGATGTGGATAAATCATCAAGTGTAAATTCTATCATGGATATATCATCGGCTTCTGAATATTTAGGTATAAGCGAAGAGGAAATGTTATACATAGTTAAAAATATTGATACTTGCCCTTATATGAGAAGAGATGTAGATGATTATATCTTTTCAAAAGAAGGAATAGATAATTGGTTAGCAAGTGGAAAACATGTTTCAGTATTTTTAAAAAGAAATTAAGGTACGAAATAATATATGGAAAATTAAAAATCAGTAGATTGTGCAAAATGTCTACTGATTTTTTTATATAATAATTTTAAATTTTGTAGAAAATATGTTTGCATAATGAAAAAATGACGATTTTTATAAAGTAATAGAAAAAAGATGCTGATTTTAAAGGTTATATGATTATTTCTTTTGACTTTACAGTGAATTAAATGTTATAATAAACGTGTATGTAAAAAACATGGAAGGGTAAAAGAATGAATAATAAAGAATCAAGATTTTTAGACTTCGATAGAGATATTTCGACTAAAGTAAAAAACGGTGTTAAGCGCAATGAATTATTAAAAAATCATATCTTTTTTAGAATTGGTGGAGAGGCAGATTATTTTATAGAACCTGAATCAATAGATGATTTAAAAGAAGTTATTTGCTTATGTAATGATTGCGGTATAGATAGATATGTTATAGGAAATGGTACTAATCTTTTAGCTAGCGATGCTGGTTTTAGAGGAGCCATAATAAAAGTAGGCAGCAATTTTTCTCACATAGAATTCACAGAAAATAGAATCGTAGTAGGTGCAGGAGCTCTTTTGTCTTCTGTTTCAAAAAGAAGTGCTGAGTTAGGGCTTAAAGGACTTGATTTTGCATGCGGTATTCCAGGATATATAGGTGGAGCTGTAGCAATGAATGCGGGAGCTTATAATGGCGAAATCGCTGATACGATAAGAAAAGTTAAATGTATGAGCGAAAATGGAGAGATTGTTGAATTAACTAAAGATGAAATGAATTTTGGTTATAGAACTTCAAAAATATTTGATGACAATTTAATTGTTCTAGAAGCGGAATTTGAATTAGAAAGAGGAAACACGGAAGAAATTTTAGATAGAATTGCATTTATCAATGCTAAGAGAAAAGCATCGCAACCTTTAGACTATCCTAGTGCGGGGAGTACTTTTAAAAGACCTGTGGGCGGATACGCTTCTAAATTGATTCAAGATGCTGGTCTAAAAGGATATAAATATGGTGGAGCAATGGTATCTGAGAAACATTCAGGTTTTGTTGTTAACTATAATCATGCGACGTGTGAAGAAGTTATGGAACTTATGAATCATGTTGCTGAAAATGTAAATAAGCAATTTGGAATTAAATTAGAACCAGAAGTTAGAATTATAGGTGATTTTAATAGAAAATAGTTTAGGAGCGTTTTATGAAAATAAATTTTGATTATCATATGCATACTATTATGGATCATACTGATCATGCAAAAAATACCGTGGAAGAAATGGTATTAGCAGCTAAAAGCAGAGGACTAGAGGGTATAGCTATAACTAATCATGGATTAGGTCACAAGTTATATGGTATGCAAGAAAAAGATATTGATGAAATTAAATCAGAAATTTTAAGTATGAGGAAAAAGTATCCTGATATGAAGATTTTATTTGGAGTAGAGGCTAACATTTTAAGTTTAAATGGAGATACTGATATTACAGATGAAATGGTAGAAAAATGTGATATTATTTTATGTGGATATCATTATACTGTTAAATATAAAACCTTTAAGGATTTTTGGAATTTATTGATTATGAACTATGTAGCCAAGGCTATTCCTTTTATTCGAAAAATTCAAATCAAGAAAAATACTAAAGCGATATGTGGAGCTATGAAAAAAAACAATATAGATATTTTAACTCATCCAGGTGACAAAATTTTCGTGGATATGGATGAGATAGCGGCAGTGGCAGAGGAAACAAATACTGTTCTTGAAATAAACACTAGTCATAGACATTTATCTCTTGATGAGATTAAAATATGTGAAAAATATAATATTAAATATGCTGCAAATTCAGATTCACACATAGCTGAAACAGTAGGTTTAGTAGAAGATTCTTTGCAAAGAATTGAGGAAGCTAAACTAGATTTAGAAAAAATAATAAATGTTGAAATTTAACTTGAAGAATATGTATCATAAAGGAGGAAATATGGAATTTGTAATTATCACAGGACTATCAGGTGCTGGCAAGAGTCAAGCTGTAAATATGCTTGAGGATATAAATTATTATTGTATGGATAATTTGCCTCCAATTCTTTTACCAAATTTTATAGATTTGTGCAAAAGAGCAGAGACGAAAATTGAGAAAGTTGCTGTAGTTATAGATATAAGAAGTGGTGAGTTTTTCAATGATTTTAGAACGAGTTTAGATTTGTTATCAGAGATGGGTTCTAAATATAGCATACTGTTTTTAGATGCTAATGATGATGAACTTATAAAAAGATACAAGGAACTTAGAAGACCACATCCTCTAAGTACGACTGGTACTATTCAAGATGGTATAAAAAAAGAGCGAGAAATGCTTAATGATGTAAAAAGAATTTCTAGTCATGTTATAAATACCACTGAGTTCAAGTTAGATAGATTGAAAGAAGAGATATTAAATATTTATGTAGGCGGTATTAGTAAAAAAAATATGGCGGTAAATATTCTTTCTTTTGGATATAAACATGGAATTCCTATCGAATCAGATTTGGTTTTTGATGTTAGATTTTTACCTAATCCTTATTATGTAAAAGAGCTAAAAAAAATGACTGGTAATGATAAGGATGTTTCTGATTATGTTATGAGTTTCGATGTAAGTAAGGAAGCTTTTAGCAGATTGAAGGAAATGTTACTATATCTTTTAGAGCAATATGAAGAAGAAGGAAGAAGTAATTTGGTTATATCTATTGGTTGTACGGGCGGGCATCATAGATCGGTTACTTTTGCAAATAAATTGTATGAAGTTTTTAGCAGTATGGACTATATGGCTTCGGTTAGACATAGAGATATGGATAAGTAGAGAGGTAACTATGGGGTATAGAAATTTCGGTGGATTTGATATATTAGACAGCATCAAAATTTGGGTGCGTGTTATTGATATAGATAAAAATGTTGTGTTTGTTAATAAAAGAATGATAGAAGAACTTCATGAATTTGATGCAAATGATGAAATGGTCAGAAAACTTATGGATAATATAGTGGATGATGTTTTTGAAATAGACAGGGCATTTTCAGATGAGAAGAATAATAAAGTTTATTTGAATTTGGATGAAAATATTTTTTGTGTGGAGAATGAAATATTAAAAATTGAAAATTCAAGTGAAATCTTTGTTGTTGAAACACTCAGAGATGTAACAAATGAAAGAAAATATAGACATGAAATAGACAATAAAAACAAGAGATTTTTGGAAGATATAAATTTTGCTAAAAACATGCAAAATAGGATGCTTCCGGATAAGGGAATGTATAATGGATTGTTCATTAATTATATTTATCATCCTTCAGAATCTTTAGGAGGAGATGTCTTTGATGTTTATAAAATAGATAGCAAAAATACAGGAATATATATTGCAGATGTAGCAGGACATGGGGTGACGGCATCGTTTTTAACCATGTTTGTGAGACAATCTATAAGAACTATTAGTAAGAATAAATCTAATTTGAACCGAATAATGGGTGAATTATTGAGAGCATTTCTTACTTTGAATTTAGATACAGATAAATATTTCAGTATATTTTTTGGTATATATAATCATGAAACAAAACTTTTTAAATACGTTAATGCTGGACAAAATACAATTCCTATTTTGAAAAGGAAAGATGAAATAATTGAACTTAAAGCTACAGGTTATCCAATGTGTAATTTTTTTTCAGATGTTAATTATGAAACATATGAAATTAAACTAGAGACAGAGGATAGACTTATTTTCTATACTGATGGAATAGTAGAAGCTAGGAACAAATGCGAAGAAGTTTTTGGTGATGATAAACTTATAGAAATCATTAAAGAATCAGATGATTTAATAAATACTATGAGTGATAAGATGAGTAAATTTTGCGGGGAACAAAGTAATGACGATTATTCAATGTTGGAAATAACTGTCATAGAATAACAGTTAAAATTAAGGAGAATGAATGTTAAAATTAGGACATGTACAAAAATTACCTATTATAAAAATAGGAGCAGGATATGCAATTTTAGGAGAAAAAGGTGATAAAAGTTTAGAAGGAAATGCTACATTACCAAAAAGATTTGTTACAGACGGTATGAAGGTTGGAGATTTATTAGAAGTTTTTGTATATAGAGATGATGATAAAATACTAGCTACTACAAAAAGACCTAGACTTAGAATTGGTGAAGTTGGATTTTTGAAAGTAATTGAAATAACAAAATTTGGTGCGTTTTTAGATAACGGTATTGAAAAAGATTTGTTTTTACCACACAAAGAACAAATAAGTGAATTAAGAAATGGTGGAGACTACATGGTATCTATGTATGTTGATAAAACAGGTAGATTATGTGCTACTATGAATGTTTATGATGCATTAAGTACTAATAGCTCATATAAAGTTGGAGACAAGGTAAATGGTACTGTGTTCAGTTTAAGAAGAGGTTTAGGTGCTATGATAGCTGTAGATGGAAAATACTTAGGTATGATTCTTGAAAAAGCTATAAGAGGATATCTTCATATAGGAGAAAAATTAGAGTTACAAGTAACTCAAATTAGAGATGATGGAAAACTTTTATTGGTTCAAGCTAGTCAGACTAAATTTAAAGTAGACACTCAATGTGAGAGGGTATATGATAAGTTAGTTAAAAATGGCGGATTTTTACCATATAATGATAAATCTTCTCCAGCAAAAATATATGATGCTTTTCATTTATCAAAATCTGATTTCAAAAAATCTATTGGTTCATTATTTAAGAAAAGAATGATTATTATTACTCGTTCTGGTATAGAATTAGCTGGAAGAGAAAACCCTAAAACTGAATATAGAAATAAAAAACATGAAGAACAAGCTCGTAATAATAGTTCTGATAAAAAATATTCGAAGAATGGTAGTAATAAATATTCAAAGAATAATGATAAGAGATATTCAAAGAATGATGATAAAAGATATTCGAAGAATGATGATAAAAGATATTCGAAGAATGATGATAAAAGATATTCGAAGAATGATGATAAAAGATATTCAAAGAACGATGATAAGAGATATTCGAAGAATGATGATAAGAGATATTCAAAGAATGATGATAAGAGATATTCGAAGAATGATGATAAGAGATATTCAAAGAATGATGATAAAAGATATTCTAAGAATGATGATAAGAGATATTCAAAGAATGATGATAAGAGATATTCGAAGAATGATAATAAGAGTTATGGAAAAAAGACTAGCTTTGGTAATAAAAGAGTTGCTAACAAAAGTGCAGCTAGAAGACCAAACAAATCTAGATAGGATATTTATTTAGTATCTATCGCATTAAAAAAATATAGATATAAATAAAAAAACAGCCTAATGGCTGTTTTTTTTCTCTCTTAATTTTGAATTAAGCAAGTACTACGTTGCTAGCTTGAGGTCCTTTTTGACCGTCAATAACATCAAAATTAACTTTTTGGCCTTCTTCTAATGTTTTGAATCCATCAATGCTGATAGCTGAGAAATGAACGAATACGTCAGTTCCATCTTCACTTGAAATAAATCCAAATCCTTTTTTTGCGTCAAACCATTTTACTGTTCCTGTTTTCATATTTCCTCCAATTGTTACATAAACTAGTTCCATTATACGTTATATCATCAAAAATAGCAACACCTATTTTCATTTTTTTTAATCTTTTTTCAATTTGATTGAAAAAAGTTGAAAATATAAAAAAAACCTTTAATAAATTGCTGAAATAAAAAAAAAATTCAAAAAAAACTTTTATATTGATTTTGAAAATGGTATAATATAGCTTGAATGATTGTGGGTGAGTAAATGAAACATTTAATTAAGACATATTTTGTGTCGATTGTTGCTATTTTAATAATTATATTGATGATTAGTGGGATTTATATTTTCATGAATAAAGATAATTTTGCATTCGCAGGTATTAGAAATGTTATAAATTCATTTAGTAAATATAGTGATTTAGAATTATCTGATATAGATAGAGCACAAAAATATAGTTCTAGAAAAAATATACTTATTGTAGGAAAAGAACATCAAAGAACAGATACGATTATGTTTTTAAGCTATGATGAAAAAGAGAAGAAAGCAAATATAATATCCATACCTAGAGATACATATTATAAAAGAGAAGGATATAAAAGTGCAGCAGCTAATAAAATTAATGCTATATATCAATCGGAAGGTATAGTCGGTCTTATGTCGGCAGTTGAAAAAATACTGGGATTAGACATAGATAACTATGTTGAAATTGATTATAATGCTTTAGTTGCAGTAGTAAATGCAGTAGATGGAGTTGATGTAAATATTCCTATGGATATGAATTATGATGATCCTAGTGATAATCCACCTCTAAGTATTCATTTCAAAAAAGGTCCAGCTCATTTAGATGGACAAGATGCGCTCAGATTTTTACGATTCCGTAAAAATAATGATGGAGTAGGTTATCCAGATGGAGATTTAGGTAGAATTAAAACACAGCAGGCATTTGTTAGTAATTTAATAGATAGATGTATAAGTTTGAAAATTGTAGATGTAATTAATAATTGTTTTAATTATGTGGAAACAGATATTACGCTTATAGATGCTGTAGAATTAGCTTCGGGTTTGATAGGATTTTCATCAGATAATGTTGAAATGATAACTATGGACTGTTATGGAAAATATATAGATGGACTTTCTTTTGTAGTTCCGAATGAAAGAAGCATAAGAAAATATGTTTACGATATGTATGGTATCTATTATGAAGATACAATTATTGTAAATAATGAAGAATGATATAGGAGATAATATGGGTAAGTTTTTTAAGAATTTTATTATTTGGTCTTTGATATTTTGGTTGGTAATTTTAGGAGGATCGTATCTATACATTAGATTATTTGATCCGCTTGATAATTTGACAGATTTATCAAAACAAGGAGAAGATACGGGTGTAGATACAGGAACTAAAGAAGATGATAACTTAACACCTTTTGAGAAAGCTGTAAAAGCTAGTGATAGAATCAATGTTCTTGTTGTAGGTTTAGAACATTCTAGAACAGATACAATAATGTTAGCAAGTTATGATAGAAAAAATGATAGAGCAGATTTGATTTCAATACCTAGAGATACTTACTATCTTAGAGAAGGGTATGAACATAGAACAGATTATAAAAAAATAAATGCAATATATGGAACACAAGGAATAGGTGCACTTATAGATGCGGCATCTGGTCTTACAGGTATGCCTGTTCATAAATATGTGATAGTTGATTATGAAGCGTTAGCGGCTGGAGTTAATGCACTAGGCGGCGTAAGCGTTTATATACCAATGGACATGGATTACGATGATCCATATGATTCACCACCTTTGAATATACATTTTAAAGAAGGTAATAAATTGTTATATGGAAAAGATGCTCTTAGATTTCTTAGATTTAGAAAAAATAATGATGGTACAGGATATCCTAATGGAGATATAGGTAGGATAGGTACACAACAAGAATTTATTAAAGCTATGCTTGGTAAGATGCTTAGTTTGAAACTAATCGATTTTATCAATGAAGTATATCCATATATAAATACAAACTTTAAGGTTGATGAATTGATTTCATTAGCTGGAGAAGCACCTGGCTTTTCTATGGAAAACTTTAAAGCTAATTTACTACCTGGAGATGGTGATTGGATAGAAGGTTCTTCTTTCTTTGTACCAGACAAAGCTGAGATATTAAAATTAGTGTACGAAATGTATGGAGTTATTGAGTAAAATACAAAACACGCATAAAAAGTCATTTTTAATGCGTGTTTTATTATGACTATTTATAGATTAGATAATCGATATAAGTGTTATAAATAGATAGGTATACGAAAAATTTAGTATATGAAAAATTATTTGTATATTTTTAAACAAATGTATAAATATAAATAGCTCTAATATTTATAAAAAATACTTGACATAGTATTTTTAGAGTGTTAAACTTGAATTATAAAATAATAGGTGGTGAATTATTTGAGTAACGGAGCGATTAATGTATATTCAGATATCGGAAAGCTTAGAAAAGTAATGCTTCACAGACCGGGAACTGAATTAGAAAATTTGATGCCAGAGTATTTAGAAAGACTTCTTTTTGATGATATTCCATTTTTGAGAGTAGCACAAGAAGAGCATGATGCTTTTGCGGAAATTTTAAGAAAAAACGGAACAGAGGTTGTATATTTAGTAGATTTAGCTACACAATCATTAATTAATGATGAAGTTAAAAATCAGTTTATCGACGAATATTTAACAGAGGCTAGTATAACTACTGCAAATAAGAAGGCGGTGTTAACAGATTTCTTTAAATCATTTGAAACGAAGGACATGATTTGTAAAATGATGGCAGGCGTTAGAAAAACTGAAATTAAGAACTATAGCAAAACAAATTTAGTAGATTTTCTTGAAGATAATTATCCATTTTTGATTGATCCAATGCCAAATCTTTATTTCACTAGAGATCCATGGGCATCAGTAGGAAGTGGTGTAACTATTCATAGAATGCACACTGTGACAAGAAATAGAGAAACGATATTTGCAAAATACATATTCAATTATCATCCAGATTATAAAGATGTACCAAAATGGTATGATAGAGAAATGAAATATTCTATAGAAGGTGGAGATG
>Ga0193962_1000408_pt1 | contig 19811 bp, 12 predicted proteins | sample FB_5_MG_FD_140335 | JGI IMG/M metagenome (GOLD analysis project Ga0193962, IMG submission 140335) | Microbial mat bacterial communities from the Broadkill River, Lewes, Delaware, United States - FB_5_MG | ecosystem: Environmental > Aquatic > Freshwater > River > Microbial mats | place: USA... | reverse complement strand
GTCATGGGCATTATTTTTTGTCTCTTCAACGATGACGGCAGCCCCGTAAGCCAGACCAAAGATCGCTGCGGTCATCCATAGCAATGCACAGGATTTGTCCAATCCCAGAAGCCTTAAAACAGGGGCTGTCATCCGTGTCACAGCTTCAATAATATGAAAGGTTCTTGCCAATTCCATGACCACCATCAACGGCATAATAATACACAAAATTTTTAAGAACAGCCAAGCCGTTCCTGCGGCCCAGTCAATCAGCATAACGGAGAGCGGACCCGGCGCCGCCTGCACAACCGCCTGCACAACCGCCACGCCAGCCGGTCCGGCATTGCCGGAATCCACTCCCATGATCCACCCGCAGATCATGGTGACAATGAAGGACATGACCAGACGGAAAACAACTGCCATTGAAAACCGCAACCCTGAGTTGGCCTGGACCAGACTTTCCTGGATCAGGTTATGTGAAATCAGAGTAAACACGGCAATCAGGGTCATGTGCGCCATGGAAAATGGCATAACAGACAAGGCCGCCACAGTGCCATAAATCCCTGTGAAAATGCCGATGACCAGCACAACCGCCGCAGAGGCCGGCAGATGGATCATGGTCATCATGGGTTGTAAAAGAAAATCAAGGTGATGCAAAAGCTGATAATGCACCATTAAAGCTGTTGCAAAGGAGACAGGCACAAGAATCTTAACCAGCCAGATCAGGCCGGACCATCCTTTTTTTAAACCGACTTTAACTGCGGCCGACACCTGTTTGGTCATGCGGGATTCAGGATTTCGGGGAACCGGATGAGGCATCTTTGGGCAAATCCAGATTCTTTTTCACAGTGTCATTGACGGTCTTGTAAACATCCTTAAAAGATTCATGGACGTTGGAAGGCGACAACCGACCCATCTCAATGAACTTGACTACAATTTCCTTGGCGGCTCTGAGTATGTGTTCGTCAACGGATTTCATAGATTGCTGAATACCAGAACCGTTTGATAAGGTCAATATTTGACCTGAATTTGTGTTGCTATGTATTTCTAAATGTTTATAATACAATTTCCTTTTTAACAGCCATGGGCTGACCTGGTATATAGACACCAGGCGCAACCCACAGCAAAACATGAAAGTAATTTAATAACTTACTTAAACTTTCATATAAACAGCCACGGGCTGGCCTGGCCTATCTACACCCAGGCTTCGGCCCACAACAAAAATAGAAAGAATCTAATTGCGTGCTGGAAACTTTCTTATAAAACTTCTCAGCGTAAAGGCAGCGTTGCATAATGAGCGAGAATCCTACTGACCATAATGACATCCATATCCTTGAACAAGACGGCAAGCAAATCATTCTTATCGGAACAGCCCATGTGTCCCGGCACAGTGCCCAACTGGTTTCGGACACCATAGCATCCGAACAGCCTGATACCGTATGTGTGGAACTGTGCAACACCCGTCTATCTGCCATCCGGGACAAAGACAGATGGCAAAACATGGATATTGTAAAAATCATCAAAGAAAAAAAAGCCCTGATGCTGTTTATGAATCTTTTGCTGGCCGCTTTCCAGAAGAAAATAGCCGATAAATTCGACATAAAACCTGGCCAAGAGATGATCAATGCCATTGCTGCCGCAGAAGAAACAGGTGCCGATATTATCCCTGCAGATAGAGAAATTCAAACCACCCTCTCCCGGATATGGCGGGGCATGGGAGTGTGGGAAAAGACCAAATTGATATTCTCCATGGTGCTGTCATTTGGCCAGTCCGATGAAATTGAAGAGACAGACATTGAAAAGATGAAGCACCAGGACATCCTGCAGTCTCTGCTTTCGGAAATCAAAGAAGATCACCCCATTATTGGAGAAGTGCTGATTAACGAACGGGATCAATTTCTGACCCAAAGCATTCGAAATGCGCCGGGAAACAAAATCGTTGCGGTTGTAGGCGCAGCCCATGTACCAGGAATTTTAGAATATATTGAACAAAACACCCCCATAGACCTTGCAGCACTCAAAACCCTGCCTCCTCCCGGCAAAGTGGGAAAGGTATTAAAATGGCTTATCCCGGGCCTGATCGTCATGCTTTTCATCGCCGGATTTCTTATGGAGGGTAAAGGCGCCGGGACCGACATGATCTGGATCTGGGTACTGGCAAACGGCATTTTTGCCGGCATCGGGGCACTCATCGCCCTGGCCCACCCATATACCATTTTTTCATCCATTATCGCCGCACCGCTGACGTCCCTGAACCCCATGATTGCAGCAGGCTGGGTGGCAGGTCTTGTGGAGGCGTTTGCTCGCAAACCCAAGGTACGTGACCTTGAGGCGATCCCTCAGGATATCACGTCTGCAAAGGGGTTCTGGCGAAATAATGTCACAAGGATCCTATTGGTAGTGGTGTTCACCAATCTTGGCTCTTCCATCGGAACCATGACGGCCCTGCCGTTGATGATCAAGCTTTTGTCCTGACACTGAGAGGTCACTATTTACTTTTGATTGATTTCATATTTTAATCAAGATATGATTATATATTAAAATTTTCGATCACGTTCTAACAATCCCCATAGGGTTGATGCGGTGTCTTTTCTCTTAACGGAATGGTCTGATAAAAAATAATACCAACACCTCCCTGAAGCTCAAACGGGGTCATTCACATAAGGTGAGATGGAGTTGCGGATCTAATGGATATTTTTGTAGCACGTCAGCCTGTATTCACGTCAGATAAAAAAATTTTTGGTTATGAACTTTTATTCAGACTCAGCCTGGACAATGTGTTTCCAAAGATCGACGGATCTGCAGCCACATCCGGGGTGCTGTCCAACCTGTTTTTCTCCTTTGGACTCAAGGATATCCTTGCCGGCAAGCCCGGACTGATCAATTTCACCCGGAATCTTCTGCTCAATCATACACCGCTTCTTTTTCCAAAGGAGCATATTATTATTGAGGTATTAGAAGATATTGAACCTGAACCTGAAATCATTGACGCATTAAAGGTCTTTAAATCTCAGGGATTCAGGATTGCCCTGGATGATTTTGTTTATGATCAGAAATTTAATGAAATGATTCAGCTATGCGACATGATAAAGATCGATATCATGGTCACGCCCTTGGATACCCTGGGCCCGGTTCTTAAATCCATAGAGGGTGAACTCGAGCATATCACACTCTTGTGTGAAAAGGTGGAAACCCACGAAGAGTTTGAACAGGCCAAGGCTATGGGGTTCAAGCTGTTCCAGGGCTATTTCTTTTCAAAACCCGAAATTATATCACACAAAGGTCTGACAGCCAACCAGGTCTCCAACCTGAAACTGTTAAATGAAATTTCAAAGCAGGAGCCGGCCTTAAACGTTATAAAGGACATGATCAAAAACGATGTGGCCATCTCTTTCAAGCTTTTGACGTTTATCAACTCAGCGTATTTTAACCGGCCCATTGCGATAGACACGATCAAGGATGCCATCACATTTTTGGGATTGCAGGAATTGAAAAAATTTATCTATGTGGTGGTGGTATCGCATATGACCCCGGGTAAGCCCAATGAGTTGATCCGATTTTCGGTGATCAAGGCCCGAATGTGTGAGCAATGCGCTCTTGTTCTTAAACCCCGGTTTACCCCGGAAGAATTGTTCACTGTGGGCCTGTTTTCAACCATGGATGCCATTTTGGATATGCCCATGGAAAACATTCTTGAAAAAGTTGCCCTGTCTAAAAAAATCAGGGATGCGCTTTTAGGCAAAGACCCCATGTTCAAGCAGCTCAATGACCTGATCACAAGCTTCAAACAGGGACACTGGGACCATGCCCGGTTTCAGGCAGACAAAGATTCTAAACTGGTACAAAAACTGCCCGCCTTTTACATAGACGCCTTAAAAATGGCCGATTCCGTCCTTGCCTCTCCCTGATTTTCCCAAGGACCGCAGATTAAACAGCTTGCCTTTTGGCCCACCTACTTCATTGCATCAAAGACCCAATAGGCATACTATTCAACATTTAATACGCCGTGTAGATGAACCAAAACTCGGCGTTATTTCTACCCAACTTATTTAATCTGCAGTCCTAAGTGGTAAAAAAGTGCGGGGATAGCCGGGCCATCACCGGGATTGGGCAAATTTCTGAATGCAGGCCGGATACAGTTCCCACTCCTTCTTTAATCCTTTTTCCTTTACATCTTCCAGGGTATCACCATCGACTATTTCAAATGCCTTCTGGCCGATGATCGGTCCTGTATCTTCCCCGTAATCAACATAGTGAACCGTGCATCCACCAATTTTGCACCCATACCGAAAGGTGTCCCCGTATCCGTCGATCCCAGGGAACGCAGGCAGCAGGGCCGGATGGATATTCATGATCCTATGGCCCGGGGCGTTGGTATTGATCCGGTCAATGAAATAAGGGGTAAACACCCGCATGAACCCGGCCAGAACCAGCAAATCCATATCATAGGATTCAATATTATCTAACAGCCGGCGTTCGGCAATAACCCTGGATTTTATAAAAAACAGGGCTTTTTCATGATCCTTTTCCACATCCACCAGCCGCTGTTTTTTTAAAATCTCTTCCGGGTCAAAATCCGTGGGAAGCAGGCTGTCAACATCCCGGGTGTTGCGACACTCGGCAATAATCCGGGCATAATCCACCACAAACGTCTTAATGCCCGCTTTTTTTGCCCGATCCAGACCTTTCACCCCACCAACGTCTGATCCGGTAAAAACAATCTCAGCATCAATGCATCCCTGGTTGCAGGCATCAATAATGGCCTGCAAGTTGGTGCCGCCCCCGGATATCAATGTGCCGATCTTTAATTTTTCAATCATCGTCCTGTTCCTGTTCCTTTCACTATTGATTGCCGTACCCGTTCTGAACCCCGCAGTCGGGGCATTGCCACGTAATTCCGTTGCAGGTCATTCCCCACTGGTTTTCATACATGCAGGACTGGCACATGGAAAAACCGCACCGACACTGCCAGCAAAACATGGCTTGGGCACCGCAGCAATGACAAACTTTTGACCGGCTTTGCCGCCGCCGGGACTTCCCGGCTTTAGCCCGTGCTCGGGATTGTTGGGACATAAGACTTCTCCTTTCCTTTAAAAGATAGTATATATGCCGCTAATTAAATAATAATTCAACAGACAATTTTCAGGAAAGTTATAATGGCTGTACCAAGCACTATTTACCTGATCGACGGCAGCGCATTTGTATACCGGGCCTTTCATGCCATCCGCAGCCTATCCACGTCAAAGGGGCATCCCACCAATGCCACATTCGGATTCACCCGAATCCTGCTGAAACTGCTTAAGGACAAACAACCCCGATACGCGGGCGTTTTCTTTGACGTCAAAGGCCCAACCTTTCGCCATAAAATGTTTGATGAATATAAAGCCAACCGCCCGCCCATGCCCGAAGAACTGGCCGTTCAAATCCCGGACATCAAAGAGATTACCAAGGCGTTGAACATCCCCATTATCGAAAAAACCGGATATGAGGCCGATGACCTTGTGGGGACCTACGCCCGCATTGCCCAGGAGCAAGGATTTAAAGTGGTCATGGTCACAGGGGACAAGGATTTTATCCAGTTGATCACCGATGACTGCACCCTGTGGGATCCCATGAAGGATACCCTCACCGACCGGTCCGGTGTAAAAGCGCAAATGGATATCGAACCCGAGCAGTTCATTGATGTGTTAGGCCTTGCCGGAGACACGTCAGACAACATCCCCGGCGTCAAAGGCGTGGGCGTCAAAACCGCGCTTAAACTGATTATCGAATACGGTTCCATCGATGGTATTTACCATAATCTGGACCAGCTGAAAAAAAAGAAAAAACTGCATGAAAACCTGACGGCGTCCAAAGAGATCGTCGATTTAAGCCGGGACCTTGCCACCATTGACCGGCATGTGGATGTCGAGCAGCCCATGAACGATTTTCAACTGCAGGAATTTGACACCCGCAAAGCCTTTGAACTGTTCCAGTCATTTGAATTTAAAGCCCTTGCCTCAGAATTTTCTCAAAAAACGGACAAATCAACAAAAACATATAAAATGCTCCACACCGTTGCCGACATGGAAAACCTGGTGTCGACGCTTGAAAAAAAAGGGCTGTTTGCCATTGACACGGAGACCACAGGCGTTGATCCCATGCGGGCGGATCTTGTGGGCCTGTCCTTTTCATATGAGGAGGATACCGGTTTTTACATCCCGGTGGGGCACACCAATACAGGCGGAATACAAATGCCTGAAAAAGAAGATGTCCTTCGTATTTTCAAGCCCTTGCTTGAGAATCCAGACATCTCTAAGGTGGGTCAGAACATCAAATATGACTTTATTGTCCTGGCCCGGTACGGCATTGAGATCAAAGGAATAGTGTTCGATACCATGATTGCCTCCCACCTGCTCAATCCCGGCACCCGGGGACATGGCCTGGACCGCATTGCCATGAACCTTTTCGGACATAAAATGGTTTCCTACGAAGAGGTGACCGGCAAGGGAAAAGACCAGATCGGATTCCAGGAAGTCCCCCTTGACCTTGCCTCGGATTACGCGGCTGAAGACGCAGATCTGACTTTCATGGCATATACGGTATTAAAAGAGCAGCTTGAGGACAAGGGACTTACCCCTTTGATGGAAACCATTGAAGTGCCTTTAATCTGCGTTTTGGCAAAAATGGAGATGGCAGGAATCCGTGTGGATACGGATCTGCTTGGCCAAATGTCTTTGGAGTTCAAGGAAGAGTTAAAAAACCTTGAACAAAACATATACGAACTTGCCGGGGAAGAGTTCAACATCAATTCATCCCAGCAGCTCGGGGTGATTCTGTTTGAAAAGTTAGGGCTCAAAGCCGGTAAAAAAACCCGAAAAAAAACCGGGTATTCCACGGATGTTCAGGTGCTCACCGAACTTGCCGGCACCCATGAAATGCCTGAAAAACTGTTGCGGTACAGAACCCTTGGCAAACTGAAATCCACCTATGTGGACGCCCTGTCTTCGCTGGTCCACCCGGATACCGGACGCATCCACACCTCCTTTAACCAGACCATAACCGTCACCGGTCGCCTGTCATCGTCCAAACCCAATCTGCAAAACATTCCCATTCGCAAACCCGAAGGGAAAAAAATCCGGCAGGCATTTATCCCGGCAGACGGCTGTACCCTTATTTCTGCGGATTATTCCCAGATTGAACTGCGACTTTTGGCCCATTGCGCCAAGGACCCCATTCTCATGGAATCCTTCCAAAACGACGAGGATATTCATACCCGCACGGCGCTTGAAGTGTTCCAGGTGCTGCCCGGTCTTGTCACCGATGAGATGCGCAGCCAAGCCAAATCCATCAACTTCGGCATCATCTACGGCATGAGCGCGTTCCGCCTGTCAAATGAGCTGGGTATCAGCCGAAAAATGGCAGGTATATATATTGACAATTATTTCAAGCGGTATGCAGGGGTCAAAGCATTCATTGATGAGACCATCGAACAGACCCGGGAGACCTGCGAGGTCTCCACGTTATTCGGCAGAAAACGCAGGCTGGACGACATCCGTTCATCCAATGCCAATTTGCGAAACTTTGCCCAACGGGCTGCGGTGAACACGCCCATCCAGGGCAGTGCGGCGGATTTGATCAAGCTTGCCATGATCAAAATGCAGACAGCCCTTGCAACGGAAAAAATGGAATCAAAAATGCTTTTATCCGTACACGATGAAATTATCTTTGAATCCCCTGAACAGGAAAAAGACAAACTCATGGCCATGGCAAAGCAGGTTATGGAAAACGTTACGCCCCTGAAAGTGCCCTTAAAAGTTAACTTTGGTGCCGGAGCGAACTGGGCAGCGGCTGAACATTAACCCCAAACAAACAAGAGGCAAGAAGTGAGTAAGCAGCGCATCGGACTTGTAATAAAAAATGAAGACCACGCCCAGGACAAAGCCCGGGAATTAATCCGGCATATCGGGGACAGATGCCTGGTCATTGACACCCAGGCCCCGACACCGCCACCCATCCCCGACGATCTGATCTGCATTGTTGTGCTTGGCGGAGACGGCACCTTTTTAAGTGTGGCCCGATATATTGGGGATTCGGACATTCCCCTGATGGGCATCAAATTCGGAGAGGTGGGATTTCTTGCCGAAACCACGGAGGACCTTCTTTGCAAGGTCGTGGATACGGTATTTGAAGGCAATTATTATATCCAGGAGCGCAGTCGCCTCAATATCCGGGTGATCCGGGACGGTCAGTGCATCGTGGACGAAGATGTGCTGAATGATGCGGTCATCAATAAAGCGGCCCTGTCAAGGCTTGCTTCATGCGCCGTGTATCTGGATGACACCTATTTGACCACCTACCGGGCCGATGGTCTGATCGTGGCCACGCCCACGGGTTCCACTGCCTATTCTCTGGCCGCAGGCGGGCCCGTTGTTTATCCCGAAGTGCCCTCCATCATCCTGACCCCCATATGTCCCTTTACCCTGACCAACCGCCCGTTGCTCATCCCGGACCATACCCGGGTTGAAATCAACCTGAAAGGCAGCCCCGAGGATATGATTCTGACCCTGGACGGCCAGGAGGGCTTTGGGATAGCGACCTGTGACAGAATCTACATTCAAAAAAGCCGCCACAGCGTAAAAATGCTCTCCTTTGAACCCCACTCCTATTTCAAGGTGCTGAAAACGCGGCTGCACTGGAGCGGCGGCCGGTCCTGACAGTCAACGTCCAATGGCGCATGCGGATTGCTTTTTTGACAAAGGGCGTCTTCGTGTTATCGTGTCTGAACGGAGGCCTGAAACAAATAAGCCATTGAAAAATTACAGGTTTTCTGGTTTAACCTTTTTATGGGAAACCTTACATCACTCTTTGCCACCGCCCTGCTTGCAACGCTGATCCTGCTTGTCGGGTGCGGCGATGATGAGCCTGTGATCAAGGTGGATTTAAGCCGGACCGAACAGGTGACGTTCACACAAGAACCTGATCAGATCACCTACGCATACCTGCCCCAATATTCCCATACGGTCTCCTATACCCGTCACCACGGCCTGATCAATTACCTGAGAAAAAAAACCGGGCTGAATATCAAACAGATCTTCCCTGACACCTTTGATCAGCATATGAAAATGGTGGGGAACAGGCAAATCGACATCTCCTTTTCCAATCCCCTGATCTATGTCAAAATCGCCCAAAAATACGGGGCCAGAGCCTTTGCCCAGATCGTTGAAGCCGCAGGCAAGGACAGCTTCAGGGGGCAGATCATCACCCGGAAAAACAACCCGGCCATCCAGCGCCTTGGGGACTGCCGGGGCAAAAGGTGGATCGCTGTGGATCCGGCCTCGGCAGGCGGTTACCTTTTCCCCCTGGGACACTTTTTCAGCCGGGGTATTTTCACCAAGGACTTTAAAGCCATTGATTTTGCCCCCGGCCCCGGAGGTAAACAGGAGAAGGTCATCCTTGCCGTATTTGCCGGCCGGTACGATATCGGCACCATACGGGAGGGAGCCCTGGATGTGGTGGCCGGCAGAATTGATGTGTCAAAAATCCGAATATTGTCCCGGACCCGCACCTATCCAGGATGGGTATATGCAGCCAGGAAAGGTCTGGACCCCAACAACCTGGATAAAATAAAAACGGCCCTGGCAGCGCTGGATTTTAACCGGCAGGACCACCGGGAGATACTGGAGGCGGCTAATTTTTTCAAAGTGATTCCGACCCAAGACGAAGATTTTCAACCGGTCAGAACGCTGATGGACAAACTCGGCATGGAGCTGACCCCATGAAGCTGGGATTCAAGGGGAAACTGCTCCTGGGCTTTTTTATCCTGCTCATGGTCCAGGGGCTGGTGATCTTTTTCTGGTTCAGTCAGGCCATGAAAGCCTCGGTGCTGGATGAGATCAAAAACCAGGGGCTCTCCACCGCCACCAGCCTGGCCGTTGGGTTAGTGGAACCTTTGCTGGCCATGGATTACCTGCGCATGAAACTCCTGGTGGATGAAACCACAAGGCTGAGCAACGATATTTTCTATATCTTTGTATTGGACCCCGAGGGCCGTATCCCGGCCCACACCTTTAAAGACGGATTTCCAGTGGCACTGAAAACCGTCAACCCATTCTCCCGGACCAAAGGATTTTCACTCAAGGTTTTGGACACCGGCAACGAAAAAATTTATGACTACGCCGTTCCCATTACCGTCAACCAGGATATTCTAAGCGTCCTCCGATTAGGACTTTCCCATACCCGGGCGGAAGAGGTGGTTGACCAGGTCCTGGTCTCCACCATCATTATCATGGTCCTGGCCATCTTTCTGGCAGGACTGGTGGGCACCCTGCTGGCCAACCCCGTGATTCGGAGCATCAAAAAACTCCATGATTCATCGGAACAGGCCTTGCGCGGCAATCTGAACATTCACACCGCCCCTGCCCTTGCAAAAAACTGCTGGGACATCATGAACTGCAGCCGGACCGAATGTCCGGCCTATAAAAATTATCATCACAGGTGCTGGTACCTGGCAGGCACCCTGTGCCCCACCTGCGTGGGGGGCGAATATGCCAAAAAGATCGAATCCTGCCGGAAATGCCGGGTATACCGGCAATGCTCGGGGGACGAGATCCAAAGCCTGGCGGAAAGTTTTGACGCCATGACCCTGTCTTTAAAGGGCAACCTGTCCGACCTGAAGGACGCGGAAAAAATCCTCAACGATCAGAAAGCAAGGCTTCAGACTATTTTGGATGCAATTCCCGATTTTATCTCCCTCCAGGATGCCCAGGGACGGTATATATCGGTAAACAAGGCTTTCTGCGAGATGCTTGACAGACCCCGGGGCCAGATCGTAGGCCGGTTCAACAAGGATCTGTTTCCTCCCATCATTGCCGAACATTACGATGACGAAGACCGCTCGGTCCTCTCTTCCAGCACGCCCTTGGTGAAGGAGAATCGGATCAAAGATCACCGGGGCACAAGATGGCTCCACGTGGTTAAAATCCCTGTCCCGGGAAAAGACCCGGCGGCCCGAGGCCTGGTCTGCAGCGGCAGGGACATCTCCATGCTGAAAGAAGTCCAGGATCAGCTCACCCATGCCCAGAAGATGGAATCCGTGGGCCGTCTGGCCGCAGGCGTGGCCCATGAGATCAATACCCCGCTGGGTATTATTCTGGGATACGGCCAGCTGGTGCTGGAGGATGTGGAAAAAGAGGGGCAGATCCACCAGGATGTGTCGGCCATTGTCAAACAAACCAAAATCTGCGCCAAAATCGTCAAGGATCTGCTCAACTTTTCCAGGTCCAGTGAAAGCGTGGCGTCACACTTTGATATTCATACCGCTCTTGAAGAGGTCATGGACGTGGTGGAGCACACATTTGGCCTGAACCATGTCACCATAATCCGCAATTTTCACCCAAGCCCCCTGTGTTTGAAAGGGGACAAGGAAAAAATCAGGCAGGTCTTTATCAACCTGCTCAACAACGCCTTTGACGCCATTGGCAGCAACGGAAAAATTTTTGTCGGCACCGGAAAAGATGAACCGGGCAGCCAAATGAAAATCTGTGTTACGGATACGGGATGCGGCATTGCCAAAAAGAACCTGCAAAAAATATTTGACCCCTTTTACACAACCAAGGGGCCGGACAAGGGAACGGGGCTGGGCCTTTCGGTCTCCTTTGGCATCATCAAAGAACACAAAGGGACAATCGAGGCATACTCCCCCCCGTCAAACAAATCCCTGTCCCAGGGGACAGAAGTTGTCGTACTTTTGCCCCTGGACAATGAACCTGCAAAAGGAGAACAAAATGGCTGAAATTATAGTCCTGGACGATGTGCAGGATGCCGGTACTCTGATCAAAAGGATACTGGAGCGCAAAGGACACAAGGTCACCCCCTTTACCGAAGAGGAAGAGGCCATTGCCCATGTGGCCAAGGGCGGGACGGACCTTGCCGTTCTGGATATAAAGCTCAAGAAGATGAACGGCGTGGAGGTGCTCGAAGAGATGAAAAACAAGGATCCCAATGTCCGGGTGATCATGCTCACAGGCTACCCCACCATAGAAACGGCCCGGGAAAGCCTCTCCCTGGGGGCGGCAGCTTATTGCGTCAAGCCCATTGACAAGGACGAGCTGGAATCAAAGGTGGAAGAGGTTCTCAAGACCTGACCTTAGTCAAAGATCGCTTTTTGTCCATCACTGAATGCCGATTCCGGCCAGGACCGAATATAAGACCCAAGGCCGGAATACCCGCTAAAGCAATTGAAGGCAACCAACTTAAATTTGCCGGTATAACAAGTCACTCCAACCTTAGCCTTGTTATTGGTCTCTTTTTTTCTTCAGCGGTCTTATGAAAAATTATACCACGAGTACACAGTCAATTTTTTGTTCTATTATCCTCCCTCAACATAATAGAGAAGGTCACAAGATGTTGTGCCCAGCACCACTCCCCGAAAAGCGAGCTTTTATAGACATAACGCTCGCTTTTCGACTACCACAAAAATAACTGATCTAAGTTGGTATCCTTTGTTTAAAATATTCAAGATTACAAATAGAATCCTTAATAATTACAGACCCGAAAAAAGTTAAAGCGTGGATAATTATTCTTAATTCCAGTTAACATATTTTGTATCTGTATCAGGTGGTGGGTAATACTTTGAATTTTGAAAGATGCAAGCTACATATTGTAGGTGCCTCGAATGTACGGTTTGATATGAAACAAAAAGCGGATGAAATCATTTGATAATGTTTTTAATTTGCTATTGTCTGGTGATCGTCGTATGTGAATGGTGGCTTACGATCGTTAAGAGGATTTGTATCAACCGAGAAGCTATCATTCCAGAGGAAATCTACCATGCTTGGCATTCTGTTTAACTGTTGGGCGCTTTTTTTGGGCATGGGCTTGATTATGCTTGGTAATGGACTACAGGGGACTCTTATAGGGGTTCGTGCATCCATGGAAGGGTTTGGGACAATTGTTACCGGACTCGTAATGTCTGGCTATTACCTTGGCCTTATTGCAGGTTGTCGAATAATTCCTATAATTGTAGGTAGAGTTGGGCATATACGAACTTTTGGAGCACTGGCATCTCTTGCCTCTATAGCGATTCTTATTCAGGCGATTTTTGTCAATCCTTGGATTTGGTGGTTGATGCGCCTGGTTACCGGTTTTTCGTATGCAGGTCTTTTCATCGTTGCAGAAAGCTGGATCAATGAAGCGGCCGACAATAGAACGCGAGGAAAACTCCTTAGTTTCTATATGTTGGTTTCTTTGGGTGGTTTAGCCGGAGGTCAGTTCTTACTCAACCTTTTCCCACCCTCTAGTTTTGAACTCTTTGTTCTTGTTTCCCTTCTTATTAGCCTAGCAGTTGTTCCAATATTATTATCTGTCTCAAGGGCTCCACAATTTGGTGTCTTAGAAAATATCTCAATTCTACAACTCTATCGGGTTTCGCCCTTGGGTGTATTGGGCATGTTTATCAGCGGTCTTGCCTATGGAGCCTTTTTCGGGATGGGAGCAGTGTACGCAGCCGATATAGGCCTATCCGTCAAAGACATCTCTTTGTTTATGGGGTCTCTAATCTTAGGCGGTTTTCTTTTTCAATATCCTCTGGGCTGGATGTCTGACGCCTTTGATCCTATTAGAGTGATACTTCTCAGTAGTATGGGGGGGGCGGTTGTTTCGTTTGCTGCAATGTACTACTCGCCTGAAGGGCTGTTGTTTTATCTTATAGCTGCGTTTATTGGTGGATTGGCTATGCCTTTGTACGCACTTTGTTGTGTTCACATCAATAACTACCTCACCCCGACCCAGATGGTTACTGCAAGTGGAACCCTTGTTCTGCTCAGTGCGGCAGGCGCGACTATGGGTTCACCGTTGACGGCTTTTGTAATGGACATCTTTGGCTCTGAAGCTTTTTATGGAAGCATAGGAGGAATGCTCAGCGTCATTGGAGGCTTTGCGCTGTGGCGATATCCCAAGAGAGCGGGAATTGATACAGAAGAGCAGGGTGATTTTGTTGTAATGGTTGCAAGTCCCATGACAGCCGCTTTGAATCCGGATGTTGCATTAGATGAAATTGAGGTTGCCGTAGAAGAAGATGCAGGAGATATTATTTCAAGTTTTGAGGACCTTGTGAGTGATCTTAAAACAGCAGAAGAGGAGGGGGTTTCAAATTTAGATTAACACTGTCTATAATATGAAAAATAAAGGGTAGTTGGAAGCATTGTATCACAGCTCGTCAGTAGGGACACAAACTTCTCATATTATCTCGCATACAAATTGATTCTTCCAATGCTCAACGATTCAAAACATATCTATAACTATTTTACGTTAAATAAAAAGATTTCTTAAGCAAAAAAATTCCATATTATAAGCCAGATTTCCTCGTGAGTCTTTATGGTATAAAAGCTCAAATTCCCAATCTGAATTCAGATACCATATATTGTAGTTGGGTTCAAACCTCCAGACTACATTTTATGTATTCTTCTGTTGAATTAGATCTCGTGGCCCTGGAATTCTTGTCCCAAAGGCCATGAATAACAAAAGCATTGTGGGATATTACCGGAGTAACTGATCAACGACAAGGAATCCATACAAAAGCAATTCAATTAAACTATTGTACAATGGAGAGGCTGCAATAGTGAGTCTCAGAGACTGTTCTCATCATTTTCTGTCGAATGAGCCCAGAGAATGTCAGCGCTTTTTATTAAATTCTTTGTAATTTGGTTTGTATATGTACCATCATTTAGCAGTGAAGACGCCATGGACTCGGTAATTTTCCCCTCTCTCAACAGAACACTCAGCCTTTTTGCAGCAACAATATCCAGGCCTTTATTCTCCTCTTTTGCTGTTTCCAAATCGGTTACGCTCTCCAGATCTCCCGGATTTTCTCTCAAACAGGCGATAATTCGAAGCAATTGCGCTATATCCTTGCGTAGAAAGTTGTATTCGTTTTTTATATTCTCATTGTCTCTGGCCATATAACCTGCAATATTTTTCTGTAACTCTCTGATATCCTTAATGGCCTCTATCATGTCCCTGCTGGCGAGTTTTATTTTGTAGACCTTCTGGCGCTGCTGCTTATTCATGTTTTGCTCAGCCAATATGGAATACTTTAAAATATCGCTATAGAGAAACTTGATTCTTTTCTCATAAAGATCATCAATGTCTATATCAGTCTCTTTAACCGTTTTCAGGGCTTCAGCAATATCATAATCAGAAAACACCTCATGACGATGCAGTCGTAAAGCTTGAATAATGAGCTCTGATGTTCCATCAAACATATGCCCGGCCTCCTTATAGAGTGCGGCAATAGCGGGGCCCGGCGTTTTAATCACTTCTTCATCAAGATATCGTGGTTTCCAGCGTCTGTCATCTTGCATAACAAATAATTGTTCCAAAAAATTAACCAGTTGGTGCACAAATGGTGTTAATGCAAGAACACCAAGACTGTTAAAAATGGTATGAAATAATGACAATTTCATAGCAATATCTTGATCGCTTATACCGACATATCGACTGATCAAATCAACGCTTTGCATTAAATATTTCATAAAAACCACGGCAATGAATGCAGTCATCATGTTAAATATGAAATGAGCGACGGCCAAACGCTTGCCATTTTCATTCGAGGCCACAGCACCCAAGGCAGCAGTCACAGTGGTTCCCATATTTGCCCCAATGGCAAGGGAAATTGAACTTACGTAGTCGATCTGCCCGGTCGCCACAGCTGTAATAATCAGGGCCATCGTTGCACTGCTCGATTGAATAATAATTGTCGCGACTGCGCCGACAAAAATATATGTCAATATTCCCGGAAAACCGCCAATACTATATTGCGACAGATCAATACCGCTTTTCAGGGTTTCAAACCCTTCTTTCATAAAAGAGATACCCAGGAAAATAAATCCAAGACCAAGCAAAATATTGCCGATACCTTTATACGTTTTGTTGTCAAAAAAAGTGAACAGAACACCGAAGACAATCATGGGCAGGGCAAAGGCTGAAATTTTAATTTTCATACCAAAAACCGCGACAATCCATGCCGTTGCAGTGGTGCCGATATTTGCGCCAAAGATAATGCCGATAGCCTGTCCCAACGCGATAAGCTCAGCGGACAAAAAAGAGATTGCAATGACCGAGATAAGAGATGAACTCTGGACAATTGCGGTGGCAAAAAACCCGCTGAAAATCGCCTTGGGGATCGTATTCGTAGTTTTACTCAATATTTTTGAAAGAATGCCTCCGGTGAAGAATTTAAAACCATCCTCCATAAAAAACATACCGACAATAAAAATGGCAATGCCGGAAGCAATTGTTGCAAAATCGCCACTTTGAAAGAGTCCATAGCCAACAAAAAAGATTATCGGTAAAATAAGAAATCGTTTTAACATCTTTCCTCTCCAGAAATCCTGACCATAGCTGAAACGCTCAACATATCAGATTAATATACAATTAGACGTCTTTCATCCTTCCAATGCAGCCATGACGTTGAAATAGGCCTGGACAAATTTGCCGGATACTGTTTCTGCCATGGAAAAGGAGAATTGCCCATTTTCCAGGAACTTTCCGGACAGAGCCAGGAACACCGTTCCGGAGAGCTCTTGAAGCTGATTTGAGATCTGGACACCGTCCCGGTGAAACCCATCAACCATGAAAGTCCGGCACCTGACCGGCCTGAAGTCGAAAATCCGGCACCCAGTTTCACAGCCAAAGGGACAGGCCGTATCCTTGGCCTGCACTGCGGCCATGGCCCGCTGAACGGCAGCGCTCCTCTGCTCCGATTTCATCTGCCGTCCCATGCGGGTGTGGATGTATATCACCTCAATAAAGGGCAGGGTAAAGGGTTGCCCACAGCAGATATGGGCGCCGGTGCCGCAAAGGATCTCATCTTCTGCCCGATGCCCGGCCGTCTCCTGATCGATTCTTTCCACCAGGGCTTCATAGTCAGAAAAAAAATGGCCCAGATCCACCCTGTTTTTTATTTCCAGGGAGGGTTTTCGTATCTTGAGCATGCCCGACTTTTTGTTGTACTTTTTTACCAGTTTCCACTGGCTGTAGGTGGAGGGGTTGGCCAGGGACCGCTTGAGCTTTTTGGATGCCGCCTTGAGCCCCAGGCCCTTGCGGATCATATAGGCGGTAACAAAGGTACCGGTCCTGCCGATGCCGTGGCGGCAGTGGACCAGCACCTTCTTTCCCAGGTATATGGCCTCGTCCATCCAGGCCAGGGCCTCTTCCATCCGGGCCATCTCAGGTACATCCTCATCCCAGATGGGCAGGTGAAAGACATCGAAGCCGGCCTTTTCCTCTATCTCATGCAGATCGCTGAATTCAGCGCAGAGGTTGACAATGGCATGGATGCCGTTCTCCCGGATTATATCCAACTGGGCATAGGACATGGGCGCGCGCCCCACGGCCATACTCGGGGTGATCCATGTCAGTGGGTAGCTCATCTACTCTCCTGTGGAAGACCTGAAGTCATATTGGCCGTTCATGAAGGCCGTTACATATTCTTCCATATCTGCGCCGTCCTTAAGATACATATCCATGAGCTTGGTGGCCCCGAGCAACCGCCCGGTGAGGTCCAGGATTTCTTGAATCCGGGTCCCATCTATCCCCATGATCCGGCCATCAATCAGGTCCGAAGTGACCTGGGTGACAAATCCTATTTTTTCCAGCACCCCTGCAATAAAACCGGCCCTGCGCCACCTGCCCCCGGAATTGCCGCCGCCGCCTGAGAAGCGGAACAAAATATAATTGTCCTGCCGGGATTGGGCGCAAATGCAGTCCAGTATCACAAAATGATACCCAAACCTCAAGTTAAGATTCATATAGGTCTTGGACACCACGGCATAACTGCCGAACTGCGGAGAATCCGGGGAGATGATGCCACCGGCCATGACGATTTTGTCATAGGATTCCCAGTCAAAATGGATGGCTTCGTCCCAGCAGATATCAGGATGGGACAGCCCCTTAAACAGGGCCTTCAAAGGGATACAAGCCAAATCCGCCATGCCCAGGACCGATTTTTTCGCCGGCAGGGGGAAAAGCCCTGCGTCTTTACCCGACCCCACATCCAGGACATAAAACAGCATGGGAAGACCGGATATCAACTGCTTGGCCCCTTTTTTCCGGGTCCCCCTTCGCTGCCCTAAAAAAAACATATCCCTAACTGCGGTTTCATGGATGAACCGAATAATATCATGCATGGAACGGCAGGCATCCGGGCTGAAGTCCCCGGCATCCGGATCTGTGAGCTTCAGGTCGGCACAGAAACGGATCATAAACTCAAGCTTGTCCATGAGCGTGCTTTTGGAGAACCCGTCCTGATCAGACCGGCCAGATGAAGAGGAAAGTAAAGACGTAATCTGTCCCGGATAGACCTTACCGGTATCTGCATCCAGGGTTACCATGCTGCCGGATTCAAGGCCGGCAAATCCCTCGGAACAGATGATGGCCGGCAGGCCGAACTCCCGGGCAATGGAGGCAAAGTGCCCTGCCGCGCTCCCGGTCTCAAGGATGATGCCTGCCATCCGGTGAATGGCTGCCGCATACTGGGGCAGGCCAAAAGGTGCGGCCACAACGGCATGTTCAGGGATATCTTTGAGCTGTTCCAGGCGATCAAGTTTAAATAAGGGACCTGCAGCCTTCCCGGAACATATAATCTGCCCACCCCGGCAAAGCGGCGACAGATCCGGGACGGACACAGACCGGTCCTTTTCCACCGGTTCCCGGGCTTTCAGAGAGCGGGATTGAAGAAGGTACAGCTCTCTTTCCGCGCTGAGACACCACTCCATATCCTGGGGGGTTTTAAAATATTGTTCAACCTTTCTTGCCCATTTATTCAGGGTGATGATCTCCGTCGTCCCAAGGGACAGGGCGCGGCGCTTTGCATTGATCGTGTCTACCATACAGGTGCCCTGTTCCCCATCAGGTACCAGGCGCCTGTCCTTGGCACCTGTCCTGATACTGGTAATGCCACCGTTCTGATCCAGGCGGATCATGTCAGGGGTTACCCGGCCGTCCACCACGGCCCCGCCAAGCCCCCAGGCAGAATAGATTTTCAGACTCCCCGGGTACCGGCCATTGACATCCCGGGTATAAATAATCCCGGCGGCACGGGCCTCAATCATCCCAAGGACCAATACCGCCATGGGCGTGTCATGGTCCGGGATTCCGGAACGAATCCGGTAAGACAGGGCTGCCGGGCTGTACTTACCGGCAATAACCCGCTTGTATGCCAGCCCCACATCTGCCATGGCCACATTCATCTGGCTCTGGTACTGGCCTGCAAAACTGACATCGCCATCCTCTCCGACAGCGCTGCTGCGCATGGCAAGCCTGAAAGGAGCCCTGCCCCCTTTAAAACCTATAGTCTCAGATTCCAACCAGGCCAGACCCGCGTCAATCTCCCTTGCCAACTCTTCGGGCAGGGGAGATTCGAGAACGGCTGTCTCAAGGGTTCGGGCCGTAGCAGCCAGACTATCCGGATCATCAATATCCAGAGCCGCCAACTGCTGCCGGACAAAGGCATAGAGGTCACCGGCCTCCATAAAAAAATGAAAGGCCCGGGTGGTGATGACAAACCCCTGGGGAACCGGCAGGCCAAGTGCCTGTTTCAACCGGGCCAGCACCGCAGCTTTCCCCCCGGCGGTCTTCTCGTCCAGACAATGATCCTGGTCCAGTGTCAGGATAAAGGGGGGTGAAAAATCAAACTTGGGCGGCGCTAACATAAACCGGACATAGAAGTCAAATTTTTTGTGATAGTCCTTCAGGCTCCAGTATCCATTGGGGCACATGATCAGCAGTTCCTGGACCATGCCGGCCACTGCGGCTGAAAAGGCCTCATAGGTTCTGACCACAAATTCCAGATC
>Ga0193962_1000406_pt1 | contig 19856 bp, 14 predicted proteins | sample FB_5_MG_FD_140335 | JGI IMG/M metagenome (GOLD analysis project Ga0193962, IMG submission 140335) | Microbial mat bacterial communities from the Broadkill River, Lewes, Delaware, United States - FB_5_MG | ecosystem: Environmental > Aquatic > Freshwater > River > Microbial mats | place: USA... | reverse complement strand
TCCGCAATTCCATTGTTTTTAGGATTTTTACAAGCAAGGATTCCTTTGGGTGTAACTTTTTCTTATCTAATTTCAGCACCACTTAGTGATGCAGTTGTAATTGCTTTACTGTTTTCACTTTTTGGATGGAAGATTACTTTGTTATATATAAGCTTCGCTTTACTTATTGCAATTGTTGCTGGACTAATAATCGGAAGTATGAACTTAGAAAAAGAAGTATTAATAGAAGTTAAACCAGCTAACTCATCCTCTTGTTGTTCTCAAGATACGGGAAGCTTATTTAAAGCAAGATTGAAAGAAGCATGGGAAGCAACACTTGATATCTTTAAAAAAATATATCCTTATGTGATAATAGGTATTGCAATTGGAGCATTTATTCATGGATATGTTCCTGCCCAAGCAATAGCCAAATATGCAGGTGGAGACTCTTGGTATGCTCCAATTTTAGGTGTTGCTATGGGAATACCAATGTATTCAAGCGCAGCTGGTATGATACCACTTATTGAAGTTTTAACTTCAAAAGGAATGCTACTTGGAACTGCATTATCATTTATGATGGCTGTTGTCGCTCTTAGCCTTCCAGAAGCCATGATTTTAAAAAGAGTAATTTCACTAAAACTTATTTCAATATTTTTTGGAATTGTAGGAAGTGCAATATTACTTGTTGGATATATATTTAATGCGATATTATAAAAATAATAGGAGAAAGAAATGAAAATTGAAATTTTAGGAACAGGCTGTGCAAAATGTAAAGCCTTAGAAGAAAATGTAAAAAAAGCAGTTGCAGAAGCTGGCGTTTTTGCTCAAGTTGAAAAAGTGGAAGATATTGTTAAAATTATGGATTATGGTGTAATGAATACTCCAGGACTTGTAATAAATGGTGAAGTTAAATCTACTGGAAAACTTTTAAATTCTGAAGAGATAAAAGCTTATTTTTAAAAAGTATAACCTACTTTTAAGCTATTTAGTCATTATTTAGTTATTAAATTGTATACTAACTTTCTAAAGTATAATATATAAATATTTAGGAGAATGAATATGTTTAATTTTGGAAAAACAGAAGAAGAATCAGCTAGGTTAAGTGCAATGGATGAAAACTATGCCATTATATCATTCAACCCAGATGGTACTATAATACATGCAAATGATAACTTTTTAAATGTATTAGGTTATAGCTTAAGTGAAACGGTTGGTAATCATCATCGAATGTTTTGTGATAAAACATATACAAGTACTTCAGAATATACGAATTTTTGGAAAGATTTATCGAATGGAATCTCTAAAATAAATGAATTTGAGAGATTCGCAAAAGACGGTACTTCTGTATGGATTCAAGCTTCATATTCACCTGTTAAAAATAAAAATGGAAAAGTAATTAGAGTAGTTAAGTTTGCTCAGGATATAACAGATAGTAAAAAAGTCATTGAATCTTCTAAGAAAGCTATTGAACTAGCAAAGACAGGTATTATGCAACAATCAATAATTGAATCAACTAAAAATGAAGGTATTGAGGAGCTTAAAAATGGTATCAATGATTTATTTCAAGTTGTATCCTCAAAAGTTGATGGTGATTTAAATAAAATAACAGAAGCCTTAACTTCTTATCAGACATTAAACTTTGTTCATAGAATTACAGGAGATTTAGGTGAAGTTTCAGTTGGTTTAAATAGTTTAGCCAACGTTGTAAATGACATGTTAGTAGAAAATAAAACCAATGGATTAACACTTAATAATGGTTCTGATTCACTTTTAGAAAATGTAGATAAATTAAATCAAAGTTCAAATGAAGCGGCGGCTAGTTTAGAAGAAACATCAGCTGCTGTAGAAGAAGTAACTGCAACTATTAGAAATAATACTCAAAATATTGCAAAAATGGCAAATAATTCAAATATTGTTACAAAGTCTGCTAAAGATGGAGAAGCACTTGCTAATCAAACAAGTGTAGCTATGGATGAAATTAATGTACAAGTTAAATCTATAAATGAAGCAATCAGTGTAATTGATCAAATAGCATTCCAAACAAATATTCTTTCTTTGAATGCAGCCGTTGAAGCTGCAACAGCAGGAGAAGCAGGAAAAGGGTTTGCCGTAGTTGCTGCGGAAGTACGAAATCTAGCTTCAAGAAGTGCCGAAGCTGCTAAAGAAATCAAGGATATAGTTGAAAATGCAACATCCAAAGCAAATGAAGGTAAAAATATTGCTGGAAATATGATTGAAGGATATAAAGAATTAAATCAGAATATTCAAGAGACTACAAGTCTTATTTCAGATATTGAAATGTCAAGTAAAGAACAATTATCAGGAATAGAACAGATAAATACGGCAGTAACTCAACTCGATCAGCAAACACAAAAGAATGCAGTTGTTGCTTCTCAAGCACAGGAGATAGCTACAACTACAGATGAAATTGCAAAACTTATTGTTTCAAGTGCGAATGAAAAAGAGTTTATAGGAAAAGCTGATGTTAAAGCTAAAGAAATGAACTTAAAAATTGAACAAGCTACATCTATAGATGTAAAGAGAACTAGGGTAACTGCTGCTTCGCCAAGAATTGTAGAGGCAAAGAAAGAAACAAAAGATGAATGGGAAAGTTTCTAAAAGATTTTGACAGAAATTAAATTAGGACAAATATATGCGGTATTAGCATTTTTATTTTGGGGAGCAATTGCTCCCATATATTTTAAAGAAGTATCAAGTGTTGAGCCTTTAGAAGTTCTAATTCATAGGATTATATGGTCTTTTTTTATTCTTATTCCTTTGATTTTTATTACAAAACAAGTTGATATTTACAAAACTTTAATAAAAGATTTTACTAAATTAAAATACCTAGCATTATCAACTTTTTTCATTTCCCTTAATTGGCTTGTTTTTATTTGGGCAGTAACAAATGATAAAATTATGGAAACAGCGCTAGGCTATTATATAAACCCCTTAGTTAGTATATTTTTAGGCTATTTATTCTTTCAAGAAAGAATGACTAAAAATCAATATATTGCTATTTTTATAGCTTTTATAGCTGTTTTTTACCAAGTTCTTAGTCTAGGTTCTCTTCCTTTAGTTTCTTTAACACTTGCATTTTCTTTTGCTTTTTATGGAATGATACGGAAAAAAATAAATGTAGGTTCTATTGTCGGATTATTTGTAGAAACTTTGATAATGATACCTTTTGCACTAATTGGAATATATTATTTATATACTACAAATTCAATATCTTTTTTAAATTCAAGTACATATATTAATATAATGCTAAGTCTTGGTGGAATAATAACAATTACGCCACTACTACTATTTAATGGTGCTGCAACAAGACTTAAGCTTACAACATTAGGTTTTTTACAATACTTAGGACCAACATGTGCTTTTTTACTTGCAATTTTTATATATAATGAAGAGTTTAATTTTGATAAAATGATTACATTTATATTAATTTGGATTGCATTAGCAATTTTTTCATTAGATTCAATAAAAAAATATAGAAAACAAAAGAAGTTAAAAAAGGATAATTAATGAATAAGCTTTTTGAAAAAATCAAAAATTTATCCCTGATAAAGTTAGCTTTTTTATTTGTTGTTTTTTGTAATGCTTTAGTTGATGTATCACATAAAGTATTACTTCAAAATATTGCTTTTAAAGTGTTCGATGGAAGTGAACAAGTTATTTGGATATCAATAATTAATGCAATGATTATTATTCCTTTTTTACTACTGTTTACCCTAAGTGGCTATTTATCAGATAAGTATGATAAAAAATCAATTTTAGTTTATGGTGCTATTTCATCTTTTTGTTTATCAGTTCTTATGATTTTTGCTTATTTAAGTGGAAGCTTTTATTTTGCAATGTTTATTTTAGTTTTACTGGCTGTTCAAAGTGCTATTTATTCACCTGCTAAATTTGGAATAATTTTAGACATTTATGGAAAAAAGAATTTAGCAAAAGGTAATTCAGCCTTACAATCTATTTCAATAATTGCAATACTTTTTGCAATAGGAATTACCTCTTTTATTTTTGAAAGCTTTTATATCTCTAATAATTTAGAGCTCTTAAGCTCAAAAGAGCAGTTGCTTTCATCAACTTTAAGTCTTACTTACTATGTTCTTCCAATTGCTTTTTTAGAAATGATTGTTTCTTTACTTATTTTACGAAAAATAAAAACATCGCACAAAAGAAATGATAGTTTAACTCTAAACAAAAATGATTTCTTAAAAGGAAAACTTTTTTCTAAAAATATAAAATCAATTTTTTCAAATAAGATAATATTTTTATCTGTAATTGGACTTTCAGTTTTTTGGGGAATTTCACAAGGTTTGATGGCTGTTTTCCCTTCTTATGCTAAGCAGTATTTAGAAGTAACAGATGTGTTTGTAATAAATGGTGTAATTGCATGTTCAGGAATTGGTATTGCAATTGGAGCTTTTATTTACTCAAAACTTTCAAAGCATTATATAGAAATAGGAACTATTCCTCTTGCTGCGTTTGGAATGGCTTTGATGGTTTATATCTCAACAATTGTACAAACTCCATTTTTACTAGCTTTATCTTTTTTATTCTTTGGTATTTTTGGAGGATTATTTGTAGTTCCTTTAAATGCTTTAATTCAATTTAATGCAAATAAAAAAACTCTAGGAACTATATTAGCAGGTAATAATTGGTTTCATTCTTTATTTATGTTTGCAATGCTTAGCCTTACAACTATTGTCTCTTTTTATTCTTTAGATCCTTTGAGTACTATTTATCTGATACTACTTATTACAACTTTTGGTGCATTTTTTACAGTTATAAAACTACCACAATCTCTGATTTTAGTATTTTTAAAATTGATTGTTGGATTAAAGTATAAACTTGAAGTAAATGATGTTAAAAATATTCCTTCAAGTGGAGGTGTTTTACTATTAGGAAATCATGTTTCATGGATTGATTGGGCTGTAATTTTAATGTCAGTTCCACGTGATGTAAAATTTGTTATGGAAAAATCTATTTATAATAAATGGTATTTAAAATGGTTGCTTAAAATGTTTAATGCCATCCCAATTTCTGGAACTTCAAGTAAATCAACTATAAAAGAAGTTGCAAGACAATTAGATGAAGGGAATGTTGTAGTTTTATTTCCTGAGGGAAATATTACAAGAAATGGTCATTTAGGTGAGTTTAAAAGAGGTTTTGAACTAATACTAAGACAGACTCACAGTGATGTAAGAGTGGTCTCTTTTTATATTAGAGGCTTGTGGGAGTCAATGTTTAGTCGTGCTAATAATAAATTAAAAAAATCATATAGAACAAATACAGTTACTGTTTCTTTTTCAAAAGTAATGAAAAAAGAAAATGCAAATATTACAAGAGTAAAGCAAGAAATTATAGCTTTATCAACATCTTCATGGAAGGAACATATTAAAAATCTAGGAACTTTAAGTCAAACAATTTTTGATAAGTTAAAAGAAGTATCAAATGAGATGATAATAGCAGATTCAACAGGCTTAGAGTTAAGTGGAAATAGATTTTTAACAGCAAGCATTCTTTTTAAAAACCAACTTAAGAAAAAAGTAAAAGGACAAAACTTAGGACTATTATTACCTTCAAGTGCAGCTGGTGCTTTTATAAATAATTCTGTATTAATGATGGGAAAAACAGCTGTTAATTTAAACTTTACAAGTTCAATGCAATCAATAAAAGAAGCTATAAATAAAGCAGAAATAAAAACAATTATAACTTCGTCAAAATTTGTTGAAAAACTAGAAGCTAAAGGCATTGAAATATCATCAGTATTTGAGTTAGTAAATGTAATTCTTTTAGAAGATTTGAAAAAAGAAATATCAAAATTAAGTGGATTAATTACTTTATTAAGTGTAAAGTTTTTACCAAGCTTTTTACTAAAAGCTATTTATTTAGAAAAAACAAACAAAGATGATACTGTTGTTATTTTATTTTCTTCAGGAAGTGAAGGAAAACCAAAAGGAATAGAGTTAAGTAGTGATAATATCTTAGGAAATTCACAGCAAATAGCAAATGTTTTAAATGTAAGTGATGATGACATTTTTGTAGGTTCACTACCAACTTTTCATGCCTTTGGAATAGTTGTAACTACTTTTTTACCTTTAATTGAAGGAATAAAGTGTGTGTGTCATCCAGACCCAACTGATGGTTTAGGATTGGGTAAATTAATATATAAATATAAAGCAACAATTTTAACAGGAACTTCAACATTTTTTAGACTTTATACAAAAAATTCTAAAGTAAATCCTTTGATGTTTGAAAGTTTAAGACTTACAGTTGCAGGTGCTGAAAAATTAAGAGATGATGTAAGAATTGATTTTAAAAAGAAGTTTGGAAAAGATATTTTAGAAGGTTTTGGAACAACTGAAACAACACCTGTAACTTCATGTAATTTACCTGATGTTTTAACACCAGAATTTACAGTACAAAAAGGAAATAAAATAGGCACTGTTGGAATGGCACTACCTGGAACCTTAATCAAAATAGTAAATCCAGATACTTTTGATGAACTAGAAATTGGTGAAGAAGGAATGGTCTTAATATCAGGTATTCAGGTTATGAAAGGCTATTTAAAAGATGAAAAGAAAACAAAAGAAGTTTTAATAAAAATTGATAATAGAACTTTTTACATAACAGGTGATAAAGGAAAACTAGATAATGATGGTTTTTTAACAATTGTTGATAGGTATTCAAGGTTTGCAAAACTAGGTGGTGAGATGATTAGTTTAACTGCAATTGAGAATATGATTTCAAAAGTTATTGAATTACCTGAAGATACAAATACTGATTATATTGCAACATCTATAGAAGATGAAAAGAAAGGTGAAAAAATCATTCTTTTAATTTCAAATGTAAATGAAGAGTTTGTAAGTAGTTTAAAGGAAAAAATAATAGCTTCTTTTGATAATAATCTAATGATTCCAAGTTTGATTAAAATAGTTGAAGAGGTACCAAAATTAGGAACTGGTAAAAAAGATTTTAAAGCAGCTAAGCTTTTAGCTAAAAGTTAATAAGAGTTCAAATAAAGCAGATTAATCTGCTTTATTTTCAATACACATTAAATCAATAATTTCATTTTGCTTTGTGCAAAAGTTTCCATTTTTTTCGATTAAGAATAAATCTTTTGCATAGCCTCTAATTGTATTTAATTTAGCACTCTCAATTTCAATATTAAAATCATCAAAGATTTTTGCAATGTAAGCAAATAAACCTTTTTGATCTTTTGCAACTATACTCATTGCTGCTAAATAAGCAGTATGATTACAATTAACTTTAATGTTCTCTTTTTTGATAATTGGAGCCATTAATCTTGTAGTTTTTGACATATCAAATGAACTTTTAATAACCTCTTCAATAAAAGGTAAATCTTCATCATCAACTTTTTCAGTAAATGAGATATAAAAAGCTTTTTTATCATCATAAAGTTTATATATATTCATAGATGCAATATTTAAAAACTCTAATTTTCCTAATAAGTATCCAAGGTTAAGTGGAGCTTTTCTTATTATTCTAATTGTTAAATGTCTTTCATTCATTATTTTATAAATATAGTTTTCTACATCTTTTGCTTTTATTGCAATATCTAAAATATCTTCAGCTTTTAGAATTAAGAACATTTGATTTGAAGAAATATACATTATTTTCTTTTTAACCAAGTTTGGTAGTTCTTTATATCTTTTTAGGTTTTTAATTGTATTTTGCTTTGCAACTCTTCTTGCACTTTCATTTAGTAATGCTTCATTCTCAAAAGCCGGAAGAGATTGTGTATATAATTGTTTTAAAAGTGAAGCCATAGATGCATTATAAATATTTGTTCCAACAGCTGAAATATCACAGTATGTAACTACATATAACATTCTTAATGCAAGTTCACTTTTTACTAATCCTGTAAAATTAAGTATAGTTTTTTCAGAATAAATATCTTCATGAGTTGCTATGTAAGACATCATATTATGATATCTTACAAGTCTTGCTCCAATTTTAGTATGCTCTTCATCAAAATTTAAAGAGACACCCATATCTTTAAAGATTTTTTCACCAACAATGTGATGATCTGTTGGTCTTCCTTTTCCTGCATCATGAAAAAGTGCAACAAGTTTTGTAATACTTTGTTGCTGTTTTGTTAAGGAATTAAAAATTTCTTGAATATAAGGATCTTTAATGTGTTCTGCAAATTTTAATGTCTTAATAGAATGTACGTCAACAGGATGTTGATGATATCCATCAAATTGTGGTTGATCAATAATCTTTTTTGTATTTGGTAAAATAGCTTGAAATAATCCTGCATTGTAAATTAGTTTAATAATAGGATATAAAGACTTTTTAAAGAGCATTGATTTAATATTCTTTTTTAACTCTTTTGATTGTGTAGTAGGACGCTTAGCTTTACTTGCATAGTAAATATATGACCTATCAAATCTTTTTACACTTGAAGGTAAGTCAATAAGCTCTTTTACTAAGTTATTTAAACTCTTTGGTTTTGCATTAAAAGATGTATATAAAGTATTATCTACAATATAAAGATTCTTTTTATATCGATGTTCTTTTAATAAAGTGATATTTTCTTTTTTAAATATAACTTTTCTTGTAAATTTTTTAACCATTGTTGCTGTAAAACTATGAATAATATGTAAACATGTTAAAAGTTTTGCCATACATTGTCTATCTTTTGTATGCCGTGGTGTATTTTTGAAACCTAGTTTTGTACTTAAATCAGGCAAGATATCAAAAGTTACTTGGTCTTGTTTTTTTCTTGCAATATTATGTAAGGCATTTCTTACTTGGAAAATATATTCTAAAGATTGTCTATATTTTCTATACTCTTCTTCTGTAAATTCGCTACCTATCAAACTTTTCGTATCTGATGTTCCATATAAAATATTTGCCATCCAATACATCATATTTGATTCTCTAATACCACCATAACCATCTTTAATATTAGGTTCCATTTTCAGTGGATACTTTAATAATCTTTGTTTATGTTCTTCAAGCTTATCTAATACAAACTCTTTTTGATTTGTTTTTCTAATAAGATGTAATACATTTTCATAACCATACCAAAGATATTTAGAACCAAAAATAAGTCTTGATTCTAAAATTGAACTTTTAATAGTTATATCTTCAGCAACACTAAGTGCTACTTCTTTTAACTCATGAACCCTAGAACCTAATTTTAAACCACAATCCCATGCAAGAGTAATAAACTCTTCCATAATTTCTTTTAAGTTATAACCTTTTATATCCTCATATAGAATCATAATGTCAATATCAGAATAGATACAAAGCTGCTGTCTTCCGTAAGAACCAAGTGCCACAAGACTAATAGGAACTGAAGAGCTCATTGGTTGATATGAACCAAAGTTTTTACGTAAAATATATTTATAAAGTAAAATTAGGAATTTATCAGTATGTTTTGTATGTTTTATAAAAAAGTCTTTTCCACCCGTAGTTTCAAGTGTAGTATCAATAGATGCAACATAGTTTTTAAAATAGTTTTTAAAAACTTTTGATATCTCAAAATCATTTGCATTTTGTGAGATAAGTTCTTCAATTTGTATATTTAAATCATTCATAGTAATTCTTTATGCGTTTCCAATTTTTTTCTTAATGTTATCCTATTTAAGCCTAAATGTTTAGAAACTTGAACCTGAGATTTGTATTTTTTTGTTGATGCTTTTATTAAAGGAACTTCAAATAGATATAAAAGGTTTTTGTATGCATTATCTTCACCTAGATTCTCACCTAGATATTTTTCTAAAAACATTAATATCTCTTCTTCACCAATTGTTTCAAAAAGATAAGAAAAATAAATAGATTTTCTTAATGAGTGAGTGTTATTTGTAATATTTGTAATTAATTTAGATGAAGAGATCATTTCCATATCTAAAGTTCTTGAAGCTTCAAGTGAAAACTTATGAATTAATGCTTTAGTATCTAACTCTCTTTTATGTAAACTTGGTACTTCAAGATTAATTGAAAATATATCTTTTAACTTTTGGTTTAACATATTATTTTCCGATATTGCAATAATTCTAATATCATTTGTATTTATCCATTTTAAGAAAAGGTCAATATTCGTAAGTTCATCAATTTTATCAATAATTATTGCATCATTTTGTAGATTTATTACTTCATCTTGGATATCTTGTTGTAATGACTTTGAATTATAAATATTAGAATTTGGCAGTATATATTGAGCAAGTGATTTTTTACCAACACCTGCACCTCCTAATATTAGGGCATGTACATTAACAGCTTGTAATAGTTTTGCTGAGTTTAATATCTCTTTTGAAATCTCATCCTGTGCGATAAAGTCTTGCATATTTTCTAACCTTTTTTTGTATAAATTAATTATACAGAAATTAACAATAATAATTTAGTATACAGTATATTTTTATGAACTATTTTTACAAACTGTTTATAAAGTAACCATTTGATTATTATATATTATAAAAATTATTATTGCTTTTATTACTATTATGTAATAATTATATTATGAAAATAAATTTATATAAAATCATAACAATAATTGTTTTTATAATTGTTTCTATAATAGCTATTTTAATAACTAGCAATTATCTTTCAAAAAAAGAATATAAACTACAATCGAAGAAATATGCACTTATTTCAAAGAGTATACAAGATAAAATAAAATCAACAATAGAAAAAAAGAAGAATGCCACTTTAGCTTTAACTATTCCATTATCTTTAAATAAAGATGTGTTAAATATAATAAAATACCAAAAAGATGGAAAACAACTAAATAATTTATCTTACCTTTTAAGAAAGGAAACGGCATTTAAAAATGTATGGTTTCAAGTACTTGATGCAAAGGGAGTGAGTTTATATCGTACTTGGTCAAAAAAGAAAAATGATGAAGTATATAAAATTAGAAAAGATATTCTTTCAATGATAAATGAACCAAAAATCAAAAGCACTATTAGTGTAGGTAAGTATGATATAGCTTTTAAAGCAATGGTTCCTATTTTTGAGAATAATAAATTTATTGGAATCATTGAATCAATAACACATTTTAATTCAATTACAAGAGGTTTAAGAAATAGTGATGCTATTGAACCTGTTATTATAGTGGAAGAAAAATTTACTAAGCAATTAAGAGAAAATGCATTTACAAATATATTTATCCAAAATCATTATATAGCTAATCTCTCTGTTGATAAAAAAATAACAGAATACTTAAAAAATAAAGATATTGATAAATTTATAAATAAAGAGGACTACTTAGTTGAAGATACTTATTTAATAATTAATACACCAATATTTTATAATGGTGAAAAACTTGCAAGCTTCTTATCTTTTAAAGATATAAATAAAATTGATACAAAAGATATTAAAGAGTATAAGCAAAGTGTATTTTTGTATTTAGGACTATTTTTATTATTGTTAGGATTAGTACTTTTTATTATTAGCTACTATTTATATTCAAAAGAATTAAGAAGTCTTTATGACAAATTAAATGAAAACCAAGAAGAATTACGTAATTTAAACAACTCTTTAAAACAAACTGTTGATGAAGAAGTTAGAAAAAATTACAAAAAGAATAAAGTTTTATTCCAGCAAAGTAAGATGGCTGCAATGGGTGAGATGATAGGAAATATTGCTCATCAATGGAGACAACCTCTTTCTTTAATAACTACTGCAGTATCAGCTTTAAAACTAAGAAAAGAGTTAGGTATTTTAGAAGATAAAGATTATACAGAATCTTTTGATTTAATTATTAATTCAGCTAATCACTTATCAAACACTATTGATGATTTTAGATATTTCTTTACCCCAAATAAAGATAAAAGTAAAACTCTTACAAATGATTTATTAGAAAAGGTATTTAAACTTTTAAGTGCAGAGTTTAAAAGTAAAAATATTAAGATTATTGAAGAAATAGAAGAAATTGAAATAACTACTTATGAAAATGAATTAATTCAAGTATTAATAAATATTCTAAATAATGCAAAAGATGAATTAGTAAAAATTGAAGACCTTAATGCTAGATATATTTCTATTAATATATCAAAAATCAAAAATGAAATAATTTTCGAAGTAAGTGATAGTGCAGGAGGAATTTCTGAAAATATCATAGATAGAATCTTTGAACCATATTTTACAACAAAACATCAAAGTCAAGGTACAGGAATTGGCTTATATATGAGTAAAGAAATTGTACAGAAGCATTTAAATGCAGATATACAAGTTTCTAACAAAGAGAGTATTTTTGATAATAAAACTTATAAGGGTGCCCAGTTCATCATCTCAATACCCTTAAGAGATGAAAACTAGGCTTGTTTTTATTTATGCTTTTTATTAGAGTAATGAATAAATGCAGTGAGTGATAATAAAATTATTGAAATACCTGCTATTAAATAAAAGGCATTTATCATCTTTTCATAATCATTAAGTGCTATTTTAAACACAACAATAAGTGCTTCAATAGATAAAGCAATAATAATAGTACTTAAAAACTTAGTTAATATTTTAGTTTCAACCTTAGAGTTTTTAGAGTAGGACTTAAAGAATACTTCTTGCTCTAATATTGTTTTTGCCAAGTCAAATATTGCAATACTTAAGGTCAGCGCAATTATAGGTTTAAATATCATTTCTAGATTTAGTGTTGTTTCAATAAATATATAATAAACAAATTCATATAATGAATATGCAATTGTCATTATTGATAAAGTAATCATTGAAAAACCTGCAAGAATATAAAAGGCTTTTGTTAATTTATGAAAAGGCTTATTTAGTTCAATTAAATTTAATTTTTCTAATAAAATATCAAGACGAAGGTCTAGAAATATAATTTGATCATCTTCTTTTACAGTAACCGTAATACAAGTATTTCTTGTAGCTGAACTAATATATGGTTTTGAAAAAGCAATATTATCTTCTTTAAATTCAAGCTTTGATATCACATAAGATCTATTTTTGCCTTTTGCTTCTAAATCAATTCTATTTCGATAATAATTTCCTTCAAGCTGAATCTTTGTTGTTTTATTTGTAAAATATATTAATTCTAGTGATGGAAATAAATTAAATAACTTTAAAAAATTGTTTTTTTTAAGAGGCATTAAATCACCAAGATTTTTAACACTTTCTTGTACAAAGAATTCTATTTCATCTTTGTGTTGATTATAGGTTTCTATAAATTCTTTCATTCTTTTTCCATATGATTTTTTATTATTATACAGTTATTATGGATATAAATCATACTTTATTTGAATATATAATATACAGTTTATTCTTTTGTGTATATTATTTAAGTAGTAAAAAAACTACAATACATAAAAGAATTATTGTAGAACTTTGCCAAAATAAAAGTGGATTTCTTTCAATTAAAGCACTAGGTTTTTTGCTTAGAAACTTTTTATTTGGATTTTCTAAATCATAAATAAATTCTAAAACCTCATCGTATCTTTTTTCTGGGTTTACTTGTAATGCTTTTTTTAAAGCTTCATCTACCCAAATAGGAACTTTAGGATATAAACTTTCATATTTTAATCTATTTTGAGCAGCCTTACTAACACATCTTGCTACACTTGTTCCATAAGGAAATTTTCCACTAAGCATTTCATATGTAATTACTCCAAGAGAAAAAATATCAGATTTTGAAGTACCTTGTTTTCCAATAAAATATTCAGGAGCAGAATATAAAGCAGTACCGAGTAGATTCTCTTGTTCAAGAGTAGTGTTATTTTCTAATATACCTTTAACTTTTGTAGCTCCAAAGTCTATTATTTTAACTGTTCCTTGATAATCAATCATAATATTTTCAGTTCTTAAATCTTGATGCACCATTTCTTGTTTATGAAAAGCGTATAAACCTTTTGCTATTTGCTTGATAATATCTCTTTTTACTTCAAACTTTTCATTTGGATTATCAATTAGCCATTGTGTTAAAGTCTCACCTTTAATATATTCACTAACATTGTATAAATAGTTTCTTTTTCTATTCTGCAAATAGGATTTTGATACGTTTTCATGATTTATTCGTTTTGAAATCCATTCTTCCATTAAGAATCGTTCTAAGTATGCTTTATCATCTTTTAAATCAATTGAGGGAGCTTTTATCACAACCTTTTCATCACTTAGCTTATCTAATGCTAGATAAACATGGCTTCTGCTTGTATGACTTAACTCTCTTAATATCTCATAATCATCAAAAATCATTCTAGCTTCAAGTACATTAGGAATTGGTCTACTTGTTAATTGCTTATGAATTTCATCAATATTTTTATTTGGTACGTTTTCTATTTTTGCTATTTGTATTGTTAGATTATCATCACTGCCATTTTCATAAGCTTTATCAATTAAATACTTTGCTGTTATATTGTAATCATCAATTTGTTTTTGCAAGGTTTCTATAATAAAATCTTCTTTTAAAAACTCATAAACTCCATCTGTCATAAGTAAAAAGACATCATCTTTTTGTATTTCACAATTTTCATAATCAGGTGTTAAAATAGAATCAATTCCCATAGCTCTTGAGAGATAGCTTTTATCATCACTAACCCAAACTCTATGATCTTTTGTTAATACTTCAAGTTTGGAATCTCTTAATCTGTAAACTCTAGCATCCCCAATATGAAGTATATGTGCAGTATTTGATTTTAAAATTAATGAAGTAAAAGTACAAACATAGCCTCTATCTTTATCAAGGTGATATTTGTTTTTCCAGTTTTTTGAGTGAAGCCATGAGTTAGTTGCTTTTAAAACACTAGAAGCAGATTTTTTAACACTCCATGATTCACTAGTACAATAATAATCTTCTAAGAAAGAAGTAACAGATACTTTACTAGCTTCGCCACTTACTTCACTACTACTAATACCATCAGCAATTGCAATTGCAATACCTTTATTTGTTAGTTGTGGCTGTGTAGGGATTCTAGTATCGTGGAAATCTTGATTGATTTCTTTACGTCCTTTATTAGAATATTGTCCTAATTGTATTTCTAGTTTATTTGGCATTTTTAATTGTATCTAATTACCAAGATTTATATGGTAAGAATTTACCATTCATTGTAATTACAACCCTATCTCCTTTTGGATTTTCTTCTTTGTCTATGTCCATTGAAAAATCAATAGCACTCATAATTCCATCACCAAATTTTTCACCAATAAGTTCTTTAATTGTATCGCCATAAACGCCTACAATTTCATAAAATCTATAAACAACAGGATCTGTAGGAATTGTTTTTTCCCAATTTTTATGTGGAAACTCTTGTAAAGTTATCGCAACTTCTTTTCCTAATTTTAAAACTTTACAAACTTTTTTTGCTTGGTCTTTTAGTAAACTATTCATTCCTAAACAAGCAGATGTTAAAAACACTGGTGAAATATCTACTTTTGAAGCTATATCTTCCCATGATAAACCTAACTCTTTTTTAGCAATGATAATTTCTTCTGTCATTTCTATTTTAGTCATCTTTGATTCCTTTTAATTAAAAAAACTATAGGAATTATTCCTATAGTCTTATTTTTTATATATCTCTTTTTGCAGCTGTTCTAACATGTGTGTAATATAATGGTAAACCAACAAACAATAAACCACCAAATAAGTTACCTAAAGCAACTGGTAATTCATTCCATAATAAGTAATCAGCAATAGTAAATTCACCACCCATAATTAATGAGAATGGGAATAAAAACATATTTACAATCGAGTGTTCAAAACCCATAAAGAAGAACAGCATAATTGGCATCCACATTGCTAAAAACTTCCCTGAAACTGATGTAGAAACCATTGCTCCAACAACACCCATAGATACCATCCAGTTACATAACATTGCTCTAATAAATACAGTTAACCATCCATCTCCTCCATGTGCAGCATAACCTAATGTTCTAGCTTCTCCAATAGCAGCAACTTTTGCAGCAATTGCTCCACCATCAGTATTAAATCCATAAGTAAAGATAAATGCCATCATAACAGCAACAGAAAAAGCACCACCAAAGTTACCAAGTGCAACTAATCCCCAGTTTCTTAAAACTTGACTTGTTGTAACGCCAGGTCTTTTATCAAGCCATGCTAATGGTACTAACATAAATACACCAGTTAATAAGTCAAACTTCATTAAGTACAACATAATAAAACCAATAGGGAATAAAGCAGCTCCTAAAATTGGAGATCCTGATTTCATTGCAACTGTAATTGCAAATACTGCAGCTAATGCTAAAACTGCACCAGCCATATATGCTCTAATTAATGTATCTTTTGTAGACATGTAAACTTTTGATTCACCTGAATCAACCATCTTGGTAACAAATTCTGAGGGTTCTAAATAAGCCATGTTTTTCCTTTTTTGTAGTTTAGATTTTGATAGAAAACATCTGTTTCAATCACATGAGAATATTAAAACAAAGAAAGTGAGGAAAAAAATGTGAAAATAAGATTTGTCTGTATAATAAATAGACAATCAAATAAATAGAATGTAATTAATATAATTTATAATATAAATAAAAAGAGTACTCATCAAGAAATCTATTATTTTTATCTTTGTTTTTTTATTCTTTCTTCTTAGTTTATTTTTCATAATTGGAAATACAATAAAAGATTCTTACAAGATACAAGAAGATTTATTGCAAAACTCATTAAAAAATAAAGCTGTTGCTATTTTTGATTTAATAGTTGATATGAGACACTGGAATGCTAAATATGATGGTGTATATATCAAAAGTGAAGAGTTAAGTCCTAATCCATACTTAAATCCCAATTCAATTAAATCAGAAAATGGTGAGACATTAGTCTGGGTTAATCCCGCTTTTATGACAAGACAAATATCACAAATAGCAAGTAAAAGAGATGGATTTACCTTAAAAATCACTAGTAATAAATTAATAAACAAAAATAATGCGCCAAATGAAGATGAGAAAAAGATTTTAAACTATTTTGATGAAAATATTGAAGTTCCATATTATTGGAAAATTGAGAATAATCAGTTTAAATTTATGGGAGCATTAAAAACTGAACAAAGCTGTCTTAAGTGTCACTCTCATCAAGGATATAAAGTAGGGGATATCAGAGGTGGTATTAGTGTTACTTTTGATGTTAAAGAAGAGTATGAACAACTTCAAATAATAAACAAAGAAAAAGAACAAACTATTACATATTTAGTTTTTGTAGCAATTGGGGTATTACTTAGTTTTATTGTTTATCTAAATATAAAAAGAAAAGATGAAGAAAAAATTTCTAGATTAAATGAATCCTTAGAATTAAAAGTAAAAGAGCTTGATACTTTTAATAAAACACTTCATAAAAAAGTAAATGAAGAAGTTGTAAAACAAAGGGAAAAAGAAAATCTTTTAATACAACAATCAAAACTAGCTGCTTTAGGTGAGATGATTGGAAATATAGCTCATCAATGGAGACAGCCAATTAGTGCAGTAAGTGCTATTATGATGAATATAAAATGGACAGCAATTTCTCAAGGAGTAGATAAGAACTTTTTAGATGATAGAATGAAAGAAGCTAATGAGCAGTTAAAATATATGTCACAAACTATTGATGATTTTAGAACATTTTTTAAACCTGGAAAAGAAAAAGAGTGTTTTGATTTAAAAATGGAAGTAAAAAAAGCATATAAAATTTTAAAAGCATCTTTAGAAAATGATAATATTAATCTTCAAATTTATAATACAAAAGAGATAAAAGCTTTTGGATATGCAAGCGAATTTTCCCAAGTTGTTTTAAATATAATATCTAATGCTAAATATGTATTACTAGAAAGAAAAATACAAAATCCTAAAATAGAAATATACCTATCAAGCAATGAGTCAAATATCTTTTGTGAAATAAAAGATAATGCAGGTGGAATTGAACCTGAACATATAAATAGAATTTTCGAGCCATATTTTACAACAAAAGAACATAATGGTACGGGTATTGGTTTGTATATATCAAAAGAGATAATTCAAAAACATATGCAAGGAACTTTAAACGTAAAAAATACAGACCTAGGTGCTAATTTTATTATATCTATGCCAAATATTAAAGGAAATGATAATGCAGATTGTTCAAAGACTAAAAACTAAAACAATACTATTAGTTGAAGATGAAAATATTATAAGAGAAAATATATCTTCAATGCTAAAGTTCTTTTTTAAAGAAGTATATACAGCAATAGACGGATTTGATGGTCTTGATAAATATGAAGCAAATCTTCCTGATATTGTAATGACAGATTTAAAAATGCCAAATATGGGTGGATTTGATTTACTTGAAGAGATAAAAAAACTTTCATCAAACTCTTATACAATAATTGTATCAGCACATACAGATACAGACCTTCTTATAAAAGCCATACACGAAGGTGTTGATAGATATATAATTAAACCTGTAACAGAAGATGAATTATTCAAAGCATTTGAAGCATTTCTAATAAAAATGGATAATGAACTACCTTCAATAATTGAAGTAAATAAGAATACAAAGATTGACTTTGATAAATGTGAGTTAATGCTAAATGATGAGGTGATTCATCTAAATAAAAAAGAGATAAGACTTTTAAAATTATTATGTAAAGATTTTAATAAAATAGTAAATTATGAAGAAATAGAGTATCAAGTTTGGGGAAATAAATCAATGAGTTTATCAGCTATTAGAAGTGTCGTAAGAGACTTACGAAAAAAACTTGGAAGTGAATATATTGTTAATGTTTCAGGTTTAGGATATAAGATGAGGTAAAACTCATCTTATAAAAAAGGTGTTAAAAAGGATATATTTTAAAGATTTATATAAAAAATATTATCTTCAATTTTACTTTCATAAACATTAGTACATCCACTATCATTTCCTAAAGCTTCACCAGATTTAAGGTCAATATCCCAATTATGCATAGGACAAGTTACTACATGCTCATGAACTAAACCTTCACTTAGTTTTCCTTGTTTATGAGGACATTCATTGTTTATTGCAAAAATTGAGCCATCTCTTGTTTTAAAAACTGCGATTTCGATTTCACCGTATTGAATTACTCTTGAACCCATTGATGGGATATTTTCAGTTTCTGTTATTTTAATCCATTTTGCCATTATACTGTTTCCTTTGCTTCAAAACTTTCTGAATTTTCTGGTGCTATTACTATTGGACTAAACTCATCTGTAAAGCCGTCTTTTCTTGATTTTTCCCATGGGTCAATTTGAGCTGTTCTTTGCGATTCATCAAATCTAGCTGCATAAAAATCTACTTGTGATTTATCTTTTAAAAGTGCATCTTTAACGTATTGTAAACCAACTCTTTCAACCCAATGAGCAGTTCTTTCTAGGTAGTATGCATCTTCTCTATAAAATTGCATAATCGCTTTTATGTAATGATACAACTCTTCATTTGTAGCAACTTTTGTAAAAAAGTCAGTAACTCTTACTTTAATACCACCATTTCCTGCAATACTAATTTCCCATCCTGAATCAACAGCAATTACACCAATATCTTTAATAGTTGCTTCTGCACAATTTCTTGGACATCCTGATACTGCAATTTTGAATTTATGTGGTGTCCATGAACCCCAAGTCATTTTTTCAATATCAATACCCGTTTGCATTGCATCTTGTGTTCCAAATCTACACCATTGATTTCCAACACAAGTTTTAACAGTTCTAAGTCCTTTTGCATAAGCTTGACCTGATACAAAACCACAATCATTTAAATCTTTCCACATAGGCTCTAGTTGCTCTTTTTTAACACCTAACATATCAAGTCTTTGACCACCTGTGAATTTCACAGTTGGAACATCATATTTAACAGCAATATCTGCCATATCTTTCAACTCTTTAGGACTTGTTAATCCTCCCCAAATTCTAGGAACCACTGAATAAGTACCATCTTTTTGGATATTTGCAAAAACTCTATCGTTTATAAGAGC